>Ga0224530_1001041_pt1 | contig 15989 bp, 8 predicted proteins | sample CBST75metaG_FD_179873 | JGI IMG/M metagenome (GOLD analysis project Ga0224530, IMG submission 179873) | Peat soil microbial communities from Stordalen Mire, Sweden - C.B.S.T75 | ecosystem: Environmental > Terrestrial > Soil > Wetlands > Peat | place: Sweden: Norrbotten County, Stordalen Mire...
TATATATTGTGGCTGGACAAGATGGCTGAGCCACAAGGCGATCCGTGGATGTTGCGCTGGGATTTAAACCAGACGAACTTTCTGGACCGCGGCTTGCCTCCCGCATTTCTTTATTACAACCCGTGGCCGGAAGAAAAGCGTGTCACTCTCAAGACCGCCGAGGGCCAGAGCCGAGTACACGATTTATCGCACAACCGGTTTCTTGAGTCGCGCGGCGGAAGGGTGGAATTGGCGCTGAGACCGCAGGAAGCTCTTGTGATTGAGATTCCGCGGTAATCAAGCGGCCAGAGGCCTAAGGATGAATCACGCGCGTGGCGATGATGGAAGTGGCGTTGGGAGCGCCATCGAACGCCTGGGTGCGGATGAGGGCCTCGAAGTAGATGGGCTGACCAGGCGCCCCGGAGATGCCGAGGGCCTTTTGCAGCATCTGCCGGTTGTCGGCATCCGCCAGAAAAAGCCCGGCAGCCTCGGTGCCTTCCTGTTGTAATCCCTGCAGAATGAGAACGCTGCCGCGCCCGTTGGGGAGCGGCAGCAGGGAAATGGTTGCGTAGTCCTCCCCCGAACTGCCAGTAAAGGCCAGTCCCTGGTAGGTCTCCCGCTCGCCTGCCTTGGGATGTGTGTTCTGGAAGTACTTGAAGCTCTCGCCCACCACGCCTTCGCGCTCCCGGAAGTTGAGCCTGTCCTGAAAGTAGGAGACCCAGGGGTTGGAGCTGGGGCTGCCGACAAAAACAAAGCTGCCCTCTTCCAGATCCCGCGGGCGCAACTCTCGCGCAGAACGAATCGAGAGCCGGTCGCGCGCGTTGCCGCTGACCCGCATGAGCGTACTGACCACCACCAGGTCGGCATACGAAGTCAGCAGCGAGCCGGACAAATACTTGATCATGCGGGCTTCGCGGCCCGTGGGGTGCGCGTTGGAGAGATCCCCGCCGCTACGGTAGGAAGGGCTCAGATAGCGCTCCAGCGTGACCGGCTGCTCGTCCACCAGCCGCGTCATGCCGTAGTTGATGTCGGCTACTACCACCTGGACGGGGCGGTTCCCCGGATTAAACAGCTCGGCCAGGGGCCAGGGCGGCGGCGGCGGCGGCCCCGCTGGACGGAGAAACCAGGCTGCCAGCGTGGTCAGGAAAAAGACCCCGGCCAGTGCCCAGGGCAACAGCGGGCGCCAGGATTTCCAGGATTTGAAGCTGCGGTGGGCAACTTCCAGAACAGGTATTGCGGAAGTCCTTTGCTCGACAGGGCGAAACAGCGTGGTGTACGCCCCCTTGGGAATCTCGACAATGGCGGTCTCGTTGCGGCCTTCCCCATCGAAGTACTCATGGAGCTTGAGCCGTAACTGGCGAACGTGCACACGGACAGAGCTGTCTTCGACGACACTGTAGTCCCGGGCTTTTCCGAAGACCGCGCTGCCGATGCTGTGCTCACTCAGGTCCTGGGGCTTGCCATGCAGAGATCTCTCCGCCATATAGCGCAACAAATCTCTGAGCCGGGCCGACTTTTGGAAGGAAGCGCTAGCGGTGATCCTCTCGATCAACTGCCAGCGCGCGTCCGTTTTCAGTCCCGGATCTACTTCCGTCATCAGCGCCAGATTCCATCACTGCACGTTCAGTCCAAATCCCCACACAAGGTCATGGCAGGACTGCTCGCTGATTGTAGCGCAATAAATCCGCCGGGAAAAGCTCGTCTGGGACTTCGGAACTCATGTAAGCCCTAGAAAATGCTGTTTCAAGATGTCTGCCTGGAGGTGTCCCTGCAGGCGCCATCCTCTCTCTTTGCTGGTATTTTCGTGCATTTTTCTGCGAATCACATGTAAATTGCATTGATTCTCAATGATTTTTGCGGTGAGTCCCTTTTCAATGGTCTGCGCTTTCCGCAAATCTAATCGACGGCTTCCAAAGTCCGGTTTGTTCCGTTGCGGAACATCGGCGCGAAGTTCCGATTCTCCAGAACCGTAAAGGGCTCACGATGAACGATCTTGCACAACGCTTCGAGCAGAACCCCATCCTCAGACCGTGCGATCTGCGTCCGAGCGTGCGGGGCATGGAAGTCACATGCCTGTTGAATCCGGGAGTTTTCCGCTACCAGGATAAGACCTGGCTGCTGGTCCGGGTGGCCGAGCGTCCGGCACAAGTCCCCGGCAAAACCACCTTTCCCATCCTCAGCCCCGAGGGCCGGCTCGATATCATCGAGTTCAACTCCAGCGACCCCCGACTCGACCTCAGCGATCCCCGCGTGATCAATTTTGATGGCCGGGACTACCTCACCACCCTCTCCCATCTCCGTCTGCTCGGGAGCGACGACGGCATTCACTTCGCCGAGCCGGAGCCGAGCCTGATCCTTATGGGAAGCGGGGAACTGGAAACCTACGGCATCGAGGACTGCCGCGTCGCCAAGATCGACGCAACCTACTGCCTGACGTATACACAGGTTTCCAACCATGGAGTCGGGGTGGGGCTGCGGACCACGCGCGACTGGAAGCAATTTACCCATGAGGGCATGATCCTGCCTCCTCACAACAAGGACTGCGCCCTCTTCGAGGAGCGGATCGGCGCCAAATACTATGCATTGCACCGGCCCAGCAGCCCGGAGCTGGGCGGCAACTACATCTGGCTCGCCGAGTCGCCCGACATGGTGCACTGGGGCCGGCACCATTGCCTGGCCCATAGCCGCGAAGGATGCTGGGACAGCGCCCGAGTGGGCGCGGGTGCGGCCCCGATCCGGACCGCCGAGGGCTGGCTGGAGATTTATCACGGCGCGACCAAAGAGAACCGCTACTGCCTGGGCGCTCTACTGCTGGACCTCGATGAGCCCTGGCGGGTGCTGGCGCGCTCCGAGACGCCCATTATGGAGCCTCTGGCTCCCTATGAGCAGGAGGGTTTCTTCGGCAAGGTCATCTTTACCAACGGCCACCTGGTAGACGGCGACCAAGTCACGCTGTACTACGGCGCGGCCGACAGCGTGATTTGTGCCGCGCATCTCTCGATTCAGAGCATCCTGGACAGCCTTGTTCCGGCAAAAAGAGAGAAAGCATGAGCCGCCTGCGCAAGGAGTTTGACGTCTTCTTCCGCTGCTCCCACTCCATGCAGGTACTGATGGTTTCCAACATGATCTATGCCCTGGTCCTGCCGGTGATTGAGGTTTTCGTGGCTGCCTATGTCATGCGGAACTCGCACGCAGTGGCCAAGGTCGTCACCTATCAGTTATCCATTTACGCGGCCACGCCGCTGGCCTTCTATATCAACGGCAAGTTGCTGGGCCGGGTGGGAGCCAAGCACCTGTACGCCGCCGGCATGGTGCTGTCGGGTGTGGCCATGATGCTCATGATGCAATTGAGCATCCTGACCCCCATCGGCGTGGCGACCTCGGGATTCACGATGGGGCTGGCCACCGGCATCTTCTGGGCCAACCGCGGATTCCTGGCCCTCACCGCCACCAACGACGGCAATCGCAATTACTACTACGGCCTGGAGAACTTCGTCGCAGTTTTGAACGGTGTCGTGGTGCCCGCGCTCATTGGCTGGTTCATCAGCGGTACCGCTCTTTACGGCTGGCTGGGCGGGGTCGCCAATCGCGCCTACCACATTATCGCCATGGTGGTCTTCGGCCTCACAATTCTTGCTGCCGCGATCCTGGAACGCGGCACCTTCCGCAATCCGGAACACACACGCTTCGTCTTCTTCCGGTTTCATCCGCTCTGGCATCGGATGCTCGAACTGGCTCTGCTCAAAGGGTTGGCACAGGGATACATCGTCACCGCGCCAGCCATGCTCATCATGATGCTGGTGGGCCAGGAGGGAACCCTCGGCACCACCCAGGCCATCGGCGGCGTCTTTTCCGCTTTTCTCATGTATACGGTCGGCCGCATCGCAGCGCCCCAGCATCGCAGGATCGTTTTTGCCGCCGGCCTGCTGTTGTTTCTTCTGGGCGCGATCACCAACACCTTGCTCTTCAATGCCGTGGGCGTGCTGATCTTCATTGGGTGCCTTCTGCTGGCCAAGCCGCTGCTGGATCTTGCTTACTATCCGATCCAGTTGCAGGTGGTGGATGTGGTCTCCCGGTTGGAGGGACGCAACCAGTACGCCTATATCTTCAACCACGAATTCGGGCTGTTTACGGGGCGCTGCCTGGGATGTGGATTGTTTCTGGGTATCGCCTACTGGTGGTCTGGAATTGCAGCGCTCAAATACGCCTTACCGGTGATTGCGCTGTTGCAGTTGTTATCCCTTCGGGTAGCAGGCCAAATCTCTCGGGGTTTGGACGCGGTGGGCAGCCCCTCCTCCGCCGCGAGCTTCGCCGAACACACTTTGGAGGTCTGAAAACCATGTTGAAAAGGAGACACACGATGATCCACACAAGTCTAACGGCGCAAAGACCGTGGCGTTTCGCGGCCTGGCTGTTGGCGGTGCTTTGTCTGGCTGCCGGCATCCCCGGTCTGGCTCAATCGGGCAGAGGCACCCTGGCCGGGTCGGTAAAGGACACAACCGGCGCGAACATTCCCGCAGCTTCCCTCGATCTGAGGGAGACAAATACGGGCAGCCGCTATGCAGCCATTGCGGGCGACCAGGGCCTGTTTACTTTCCCCGAACTTCCGCCTGGGACTTACATCCTTGCTGTAACCGCTCCGGGGTTTGCGCCTTACGAGCAGAAGGGCATTACCGTGTACGTGGGCAGTACGGCGACCGTCAATCTCGCATTGCAGGTGGGCGTGGCTACGTCGACTACTGTCACCGTAACCGCCGACGCATCGCAGTTGCAGTCCGAATCTTCAGACATCGGCACGACAGTGCCAACCGAGATGATCGAGGATCTCCCGCTCTTTTTCGGCGGGGAGCCCCGCAATCCCCTGCAGTTTGTGACGATAACGCCGGGGTTTTCCGGAGTTATGTCGAACTCTCCGACAGAACAGGGCGGCTTCAAGCTCAATGGCGGTCAACAATCCGGCACAGACATTCTGGTGGACGGATCCACGATCGAACTGGCGTCCGCCAACCTCCAGATGAACTACGGAGTCAGCGTCGAGGCTGTGCAGGAGTTCAAGGTGATGACCAACACCTTCGACGCCCAGTTCGGAAGAACGAGCGGAGGCCTTGTCAACCTCGTCACAAAGTCGGGCACCAATGTCCTCCATGGATCGGTCTATGACAACCTGAAAAACAGAAGCCTGGATGCCAATAGCTGGATCAACGATTTGGAGGGATCGAAGAAGCCGATCGACACACAGAACGACTTCGGCGCCATTATCTCCGGTCCGGTCTTCATCCCCAAGCTCTACGACGGCCGCAACAAGACCTTCTTTATGTTCAACTATGAAGGCTTCCGGTACAACGTCGGAGGGAGCGGCCTGAACTCGGCGCCTACACAAGCCATGGCGGGCGGCGACTTCTCCGCTCTACTCCAGCCGGTTACGGTGTATGGAAACACCTATCCCGCGCACATCCTGTACGACTACTCCACGTGCACGGGCGCAAATCAGGGTCAGCCGTGCCAGCCTTATCCGGGAAACATCATTCCAACGTCGGAAGAAGATCCGATCTTCAAGGCGACGATCCCCTATCTGCCCCAGGCACCCGCTTCCGCGACCTCGCCCTACCAGAACCTCTATCAGACGTCGCTGAGTAAAACCGATGCCAACATGTACGAGCTTCGCATCGACCAGAACATCGGGACGAAACAGAAAATCAGCGGCAGTTACGACTACGACTGGCGTCCGACCGGGTACGTCATCAACGGCGCTCCCCTCGATGCCAGCTCAACCAACCAGCGGACGCACTATGTGCGCTTCGGCTACGACTATATCTTCAGGCCCAACCTTTTGAACCATTTCAATGCCGGCTTCAGCCGCCGCTACCGCCAGGAATTCAGCGGCATTGGCAGCTACGGAGGAAACTGGCCTGACAAAATCGGTTTGAAGGGGGTCATGAACACGACTTTCCCCCAGATCAGTTATAACTATCCGAATGGCGCAGCTATGCCAAGCAACGGAGCCGATCAGTTTTACGACAACACGTATCAATATGACGACAACGTTTCCTGGCAGCATGGCCGCAGCAGTTTCACATTCGGATTTGAAGCGCGCTTGCAGGAGTTCAATATTGACATCCTGACCAATACGTCAGGAAATTTCAACTTCGGCTCCGGCCCGACCAGCACTCCGGACCAGACCCAGCCGAACTATAGCCAGTCGGGATTTGGATATGCCAGCTTCTTCCGTGGCGCTGGTTCCGGCGGAGAAATCGCACTGCCCGAAGATCTTGGATGGCGCGTGAAGTACTACGCGGGCTTCATCCAGGACGACTGGAAGGTAGCGCCCAAGCTGACCGTCAATCTCGGCTTCCGGTACGAGATACCAACGCCTGTCACCGAGGCCCATGGTCAACAGTCGTTCATCAATCCCACGCTTCCCAATCCCGGAGCGGGCGGCCTCCCAGGAGCCTATGAATTTCTCGGTTCCGGTCCGGGAAGAACGGGTTCCAACAGTTATCAGAATACCTTCAGAAAATCGATTGGTCCGCGCATCGGTCTGGCCTACCAGGTAGCCCCGGCAACCCTGGTCCGCGCTGGGTACGGAATCTACTACCAGAACCTGAAGATTGGCGGCTTTGGCGAAAACGACTCCCAGGGCTTCTTTGGGAGTTATAACTACCCCGGTTCTGTGACTCCGCAGACTCCAGATGTGATTCTCTCCCAGATTACGGCTTACCCCGGACCGACGCCTCCGTTCATCGATCCCACGGTGATGAACGGCCAGGGGCCGACGTTCATTATGTCCAACACAGCGCGTCCGGGAACCACACAGACCTGGACTCTCGACATCGAGCAGCAGCTTCCTGGAAAATTCATGGTGGATGTGGCCTATGTCGGAGATCATGGCGATCACCTGCAGGCCTTCATGCACGACCCCAACCAAGGACTTCCAGCCAACATGGCTCTCGGCAGTTGCCTGTATCAAAACATCGACGCGCAAGGAGCCGGTACAGCATGCGCGGGTCAAGCTCTTGTTGCGTCGCCCTATGTGGGATTTAGCGGCACGGTTTCTCAGGCACTGAGGCCGTTCCCGCAGTATGCAAATGCGGTAGTGGATTCCGTGACAATGTCCGATCCTTTCGGCACCTACACCTATCACGCCCTCCAGACCCAGATGCAAAAGCGCCTCTCCGCGGGCCTCACCATGCTCGTTAACTACACTTGGTCGAAGACCCTCACCAACGCCGACTCGGAATATCCGCTCCAGTCGAATTGGAATGGCAACGGCAATTCGGGCGCTTTGAACACCTACAACCTGAAGGTCGAAAAGGGACTTAGCCAGTACGACATCCCGCAACGGCTGGTCCTGAGCTACACCTATCAATTACCCTTCGGCAAGGGAAAGCGCTTCGCCAATCAGGGAGGCATTGTCAACGCGGTTGCTGGAGGGTGGCAGTTTGCCGCCGTCCAAACCTACCAGAGCGGGACCCCACTTTCGGTTACTTCTCCAGGCTGGGACTCCGGTATCTTTGCTGGAGGGGCTCTCGGCGCCAACTCCCGTCCCAACTATGTCCAAGGGAAGAATATGAATGGCTATCACGGCGGCGGATGGAAGTGGGGACAAAGCCTCCGATTGAACCCGGCGGCGTTCACTATCGCTCCCAACTTTACCTTTGGCGATGCGCCGCGTGCGCTCACGGTACGCGAATTCGCCAGCCACGAAGAAGACATGAACTTCTCCAAACAGATTCCCATGCATTCGGAAAGGGTGAAAACAGTCTTCCGAATGGACTTCTCCAACGCGTTCAATCGACCGGGGCAATATACAGGCTTCGATACCGGGGCCGGCGACGGTAACTTCGGCATCGCTTCTGGCAGACAAAACTCTCCACGCAGCATTCAAGGTAACCTTCGGGTCTCGTTTTAAAACACCAGAATCTCCCGGATCTCTTCACCGAGGTCCGGGAGATGGGGTTAAACAATGTTCCGCTTTTGCCTATGGAGATTCCTGCCGCTTTCCGGCATCCTCAGCCTGGCTTGCATGCTCTTGCCTTCCAGCAGGGCGCAGGAAAATAACGCCTCCGTTCAGCAGCACTTTCTCGCCGCTCAGCAGGATCAGCAAAATGGACAGTTCGACGCTGCCGTGCGTGAATATCGGGCGGTTCTGCGCCTTCAGCCGGGATTGCCCGAGGCCTACGTAAACCTGGGGCTTGCCTATTACGCGCAGGCGAAATTCGACGATTCCGCCCAGGCGATGGTTCGAGCCGGAAGGCTCCGGCCTGGCATGCGCGGTGTCAGTCTCTGGCTTGGAATCGATTACGTGAAGCTGCATCGGCCGGTGCAAGGCACCGCGCTCCTGCGCGAGGCGATCCGCCAGGACCCGGCGGACAAACTGGCGCAAACCTGGCTCGGAACCGCGCTTTGGGATGCGGGGCAGATGGATGCGGCCTTGCTCCAACTTCGAAAGGCCAACGCGCAATTTCCCGGCGATCCCGACCTGCTCTTCGCGCTCGGCGAGGCTTATGCCAAGGCCGCCACCCAGCAGACGGAGCAACTCCTGGAGGAGTCCTCGGGCACCGCTCTTTCCGATCTACTCTACGGGGCCATCTACACCGAAGAGCGCGAATGGACCAAGGCCGAAGGCCATCTTCGCCGCGCCATCGAGCGGGACCCGCCCTCACTCGGCGCGCGCCTGCAACTGGCCGATGTCTTCCTCCAGCAAGCCAACTTGTCCGCCGCGCAGGAGCAGTTGGACCAGGCACTGGCGCTGGCTCCGCGATCCGCGGCAGCGCTGGCGCGCAGCGGGGAGTTATTGCTCTTGAAGCAGAAGCAGACAGAAGGTCTCGCGCGCATCGAAAGAGCTATCGGGATCGATCGGTATGAGGCGCTAGATGCTCTGGGACTTCCCATGGAAGAGCGCATCGGTCGCGGGGAGACGGGCACTCAACTTCTTGCATCGTGCCGCGATGCAGCGGAGAGGCTCGAAGCGGATCCCGCTCCAGGCCCTGCCAGGAATATTGCGTTCGCAGCCCTCTACGCGCTGGCCGGAGACGAGGACGATTCGCTGCGTGCCTACCCGCGCACCGATCCCGCCCAGCCGGGCACGAGTTCCTCCACGAGCCCTTTCGTGGAGGCAATGGCCGCCATGCACATGCATCGCTATGACGACGCCGAGGCGGCCCTCCTGCGCTGGCTGGCGGCAAACCCTGGCGACCGCACCGCCCGCTACAATCTGATTCTAGCCCGCCGCCAGATTTCAATGACGCAAATTGCCCGCATGTTAGCCATCGCGCCCGACTCTTATCATGTGCATCAGATGCTGGGCCAACTTTACGCCAGCCGCGAGGAAGACGATAAAGCCATCACCGAGTATCTTGCCGTGGCCGCAGCCCGCCCAGATCTGCCCGGCATTCATTTCTGGCTCGGCCACCTCTACTGGAAGCACGGTTATGCGGACAATGCGCTGCAGGAGTTGAAACGGGAGCTGGAGCTCGATCCCGGCCATCCCGAGGCCAATGCGGAAATTGGCACCGTGCTGGTGGCCCAGGAGCGTGCAGCGGAGGCGATTCCGCATCTCGAGTCGGCCATTCGCAGCAAGCCCGATCTTTGGCCGGCCTATTCGCAACTGGGCCGCGCGTACGTTATGGAAAAAAACTACCCCCGCGCCGAGGAGGTGCTTAGGCGCGGTCTCGCGCACGACCACGATGCATCCACCCACTACCAACTCGCGCTGGTTCTTCGCGCCGAGGGCAAGACTGCCGAGGCCGCTCAAGCCTTTGCCCAGGTGAAGGCCATCAAGAACGAAAGAATCGCTCCGCCTTCCCCCGATGACGCTGCGGCCACAGGAGTCAAGCCATGAAATGGTTTTGGATAATTATTTCTCCGCTTGTTCTTTTTGCTCTGGCTTCCTCGTTGAGCGCGCAATCCACGGCGTTGGAAGAGGGCGTGAGTCTCTTTCGCGCCGGGCGATTCGACCAGGCGCTGGTCAAGCTGGAACAGGCACAGCGCAGCACGCCCCGCGACGCCACCATCGAAAACCTGCTGGGAATTACCCAGACCAAGCTCGGCCATATCGACGAGGCCGATAGACACTATCGCAACGCGATTGGACTCGCCCCGTCGCAAGCAGCGCCGCACCGGAATCTGGGCTTCAATCTGCTGACTGCAAAGGATTATGCCGGCGCGGAACCGGAGCTGCGCGAAGCATCGCGCCTGGAACCCAACGATCGCTTTGCCCACTACTACCTGTTGCTTTTGGCGCTTGGCGCCGGCCGCGATGCGGAAGCAGAGGAACAGGCCACCCGCGCCGGCCAGTTAGTCGACCACGACCCGGAAGCTGGAGCCGGATTGATTGATGCAGAGATCCGCATCGGCCGCGTGGATGCGGCAAGCAGCCGCATCGAGCATATGGAAGAGGCCAACCAACTTTCCTCCGCACGCGAGTATCAGATCGCCGTACTTCTCAGTCAGCACGAGTTTCATAGCCAGGCGGTCCACTGCTTCCGGAGGATGGCCTCACTTGATCCGTCTTGGCAAAATCGCTACAATCTGGCGCTGGCATTGCTCTACGACGGCCAGCCTGCCGAGGCATCGACGCTCCTGGCTGCTCTGCACATCGAGCAGCCCGCGAATCCGGACATCCTCATGTTCCTTGGTTCGGCATTCGAACTGCAGCAAAAAATGCCCGAGGCATTGGAAGCCTATCGCGCCGCTGTCGCGGCCGACCCCTCCAACCCGGATCGTATGCTTGATTACACACGTCTGCTGATGGACACTGACCGCTACGATGAGGCGATCCAGGTGGTCCAGACCGGAATGGCGGAAAAGGCCGCAACTGTGCCCCTCGAGTTGCGCCTGGGCGCGCTTGAGATGGTCAAAGGCCATTACGACGCCGCCCGCGATGCCTTCCATGCGGCGCTGGCCGCCGATCCGGAACTCGATGTCGCTTATGTCGGTTTGGCGCAAACCTATGCCCGCGAGGCTAACGACACCGAGGCGATTCACGTCCTTGAACCGGTGCGCGAAAAACGGCGTGGCCATTATCTTCTGGAATATTATTTTGGTCTGTTGGCCAGTCGCCTGGGGCGTGAGCAGGAGGCAATCGCCGCGCTTGAAAATGCAGCGCGGTTGACGCCCGAGTCCCCCGATCCATTTTTTGAACTCGGTAAACTCTACGAATCGCAACAGAACTGGCTACGGGCGCGCGAGGCGTTCGAGCGCGCCGTCGAGTTGAACCCTCAATTGGCGCCGGCCCACTACCAGTTGACCAGAGTCTATGCTCGTCTGGGCCTGAAATTGAAAGCCGAGCAGGAAGCGCAGCTAACCCGCGCGTTGGTGGAAGCACGAGGTAACGAAGCACTCCGCAAGCAGCGTGAACGTGGCAGCAGCTTTCAGCCCCATGCCGTCGCCACGCCTTCGCAGTAACGCGGCTGGTGAACCTGCAAGACGATGAGTGCGATGCAAACTGTTCTTACAAAGTCTGAAGCATAGCGAGGAAACAAAAAAACATGGTCTCCGATGGAATCCTGGACCGCCGGGAATTTATTGTTCTGTCCGCACTGACCGCGGCAGCAACCCTTCTACCGAAATCTCTGCAGGGTGCTCAAGCCTCCCAGCCTGGCCAGGTAACATTGCGAGTAACTGGAGATGACCACACCGGATATGGGGTGACAATCCTATATGCAGGCCAGCCGATCGCGCGGCACCATCGGGGCGGGGAATTTTCCGCGGCTTTTCAAAACAGCGAACACAGTCTTGAAGACCGGGTGAATGACTGGAAGGCGCATTCGTGGAGCGGCGACCGGAGGAAAATTACGCTATCCGGAGAAATGCAACTCGATCGCCTGCGCACCACCGTTTTTGCGGAGGTGACGTATGAAGTACTGCCGTCGCAGGTTGTGAAAAAGACCTTTCGGCTGCGACAGGACGATATGTTTACGCTGCATTACCAACTCGTCAACCGGCTGGAGCCGGAAGTGGACCCTCAAAAACTCTGGAGCTTCGATCAGGCGGATTGCAAGGGCGGCCCGTTGCGTGAGTATTTTCCGGCAGCCGGTTTTCGCACTCGCGCGGGCGTGACGGTTGGATTGCTGACCGACTCGGGCTATCGCAATGGATGGAGCCGGATCATTCGGCGGGATGGCGTGCCGGTGAAGCCCGCTCCTGCCAGCATTCCCGATCTCAATCTGAATGTTGTTTCCACTGCCGCCAATCGCGCTACTGGCAACGCATTTATCCAGCAGACATTTGGCGAGGCCACGGTTGTGCTCCCCGAAGAGGCTTATGCCACTCGTGTGACGCTACCCTCCGCTTTGAATTGGACGAAGAGCGGCCAAATCAAGATCGAGCAGCACGACGGAATCGTGAAGTTGATGCCGGCAACAAGGAAGGACTTCGTTCTCTTGCCATTCCCGGCACAGGCAGAGGAGATATTTTCCTTGCGGCTCAAGTATCGTTCGGCAACGCCCATCTCGGTCCGCGCGTGGGATGTGGACGATCGGCTCAACAAGCTCGGCGATCTGACCCTGTTCAACGACACGGCTCCGGCGTCACCGTCGGAGTTTTCGGAGTTCCATCAATCTTTTGTCATTCCCTCTCTGCTCGGAACAGGCACAGCGCTTACGCTCTCTCTCCCGGATTGGGAAGAAGGGCGCGAGGAAGGCGCTGTCCCGCTTCCCGCGATTGAATTGGAAAGTCTCGAAGTATTCCGTCTTGCTTCGCGCCCCGAGCCCTATCACCGACTGGATATGGGGCATGAACAAACCAAGACGGTTTTCATCTTCGCCGACGACGCAGTTCCCGATACCCTTCGCGGGTATCGCCTCGCCAGCCAGAATCATTTGGCAGACGGCCTGGGGTTCAAAGGCGGCGAAACCGAGAAGGTGCTGTACGCGGACGTCATGATGCTGAGCTGGGACGCCCAACAGGAAGAGACTCTCCCTATGCTGGCTCCGAGCATCTGGTATTCGGCTGCCGGGGAGATGTATTTGCGCGACAGCTTCTATGCGCTCAATGGCATCCACAATCGCGAACTGAACGAGCGAGTTTTTAATGTGTGGGCTGACAACCAGGGAACGGACGGATCGATTAACACGCTGGTTGAGCCGAACATAGCCAACCTGGAACGCAAATCCAATGACTCGACTCCACTTTGGCTGATGTGGGCGCTGCTGAATCGCCGCAGGTTCGGCGCCAGCCTGCAGATGGATAAGATCCGACGAGCCGCGGAATACTGCCTTTACACTTACGATCCCAAGCGCACGGGCATTTGCACAGCCAGATTTGTGATCGGCCAGCTCGACGTGATTCAGTATCCGGATGGCACCAGCATATTGTGCGAAAACCAGGGGATCCTTGCCGTCCTGCTTAGAGTGATTCGCGAGCTGCAGATCCCGGGCTTGAGTACATCTATCACGGATCAATACATTGCTTCCGCAGAGCAGGAATATAGAAGCTACTACAGCGCAAGCCGTGGCTTCATGCTTCCTTCGCGCACGATTCACGATGCAATCGGCTTCTCCGATATCTTTCCAGAGTTTCTATCTCTTTGGCTTTTCAACCGCCCCATGCTGACGGATGAAATGGTGATCAGTCATCTCGACCATATCCCCGTCATGCTGCCGAGACAGGATTGCCCCTATCCCGGCGAAGGGGGCAGTGTGCGACCGATCTTTATAGGCCTCCCGGAAGGGAAGCAATGGAGCTACTTCACCGATAAGTGGCATCCGATGGTGAGCGATTCTTACGCGGAGGGATACGCGGGCAAGGCCGCCGACGGCGTTTATTACAACGGCGGAAGCTGGATGCGTGTTGAAATTTGTGGTTACGTCACAGGCAAACTGCATGGATGGAAGAAAGCGGAACGCGCGATTGCGAATCGGCTTTGGGCGGAAATCCATTCCGATCACAACTTTCCCACCAGTCAGGAATACTTGCCTACCGATGCCGAAAATCCTTTTTATGGATTTCACCGGGTCTTCGCATGGAACTCGTTTGTGCTGCAGGCTATGGAAATGGCCAAGTTGCGGGAACCGCACATGGATCCCGATTACACGGGATGAAAGGATATTTATCCCAGTTCGCTTGACGCCGAACATGGATTTTCGGAGCTTGGCGCGAGCTTAATCCCGACGCCTGCAATCCGGTCACGAAGGTAAAGTTCGTAACCACTTCCGACTACGATCCAATTCCACACAGCCAAAACTGCACCAATGAGCCGTCAAGATTTGCTGCGCGACATTGCATGGAAGTGCACGGTATTGCACGGCGTTGTTGCATGGATCGAGCGAAGGTCGAGCATTCCCTTCTCGGTTCTTGGCGAGAAAGTGGGAAAGCATTCGTTTTACGCGGCTTTCTGAAAAGCGACGAATTCGGTTCTCGTGGCCGCCAACCGCTGCGCTTTGAGCAGCAGGTAGTTGAGGTTGCGATAGCCGCGTCCGCGACGTAGTAGGGCTATGATATTGCCGTTGACCGCCTCTACCACTCCCAGCCTCACCTTTGTCCGGCAGTAGTTCAAGATTCCATCTAAATGACGAAGCAGCATATCCGCCAGCTTCTCCATTGGCTTGAGTCGCTGCCAACGCAGTTGATCGATCCAGTTCTTCAGGTAGCGCAACATTGCTCCTTCATATCTGTAGCTCCACAGCCGGTCCAGGCTTTCCTTGAGCAGATACGCCTTCATTACGCGCCGGTTCAGCGCAAACAGAGCATTGAGTTGCTGCTTCTTCTGCGTGTTCAGATTCACCCAGCGTGACAGTAGCAACCAGCGTTTGCCCTTCACCACCTCACGTGCCGAGCCTCCTTTGCGAAAGAACTCGGCTCGCCGCACTTCATCCACGGCCGCGTTGGCATGCTGCATGATGTGGAACTTGTCATAGATGATTCGGCACTTGGGCAGCCACTGCTCGATGCTCTGGCGGAACGGATCCCACATATCCACGCATGCGGCCTGAATCGCGCTGCGCTGAAAGGGGCTCAACCGCTTCTCAAAGAACTCATCCAGAGTGTCTTTCTTCCGATCCTGTCCAAACCATAACGGCTCCGCAGCATCCAGATTGCTCACCACGGTGATGAACTTCTGCTTCTTGCCCATGTGAATCTCGTCCACGCCCATATTGCGCAATGCCGGCTTCTTGCGGCTCTGGGACCAGCGTTGAAGATACCGCAGATCGATGGCCCGCACGGTGTTCGTCGACAGCCCAAACTGCTGAGCAACGCGCCGGGCTGCAGCACTCTCGCAGGCCAGCCCCACAGCATCCTCAAAGCGCTTGCTGAAAGGAGCTTTACTCGGCAACAGCGGAACCTTCTCCACCTTCACGCCGCAGTCTGGGCAACGCAACCGATACAGCTCAATCACCACTGTGGTCAGGTACTCGAAACAGGGCAGGTCACGAACTTCACGCTCGTAGGACTCAGCAATCACATTTACCAACTGGCCGCAGCCTGAACAGATCAGTTGCTTGTTGCCGCGTTTGCGACGCACCCAAAGCTTCAACCGTTTGCCCCGCTCATCAATCTCGGCCCGGTACACCTTATAGCCAGGCCAGCCCAGTACTCTCGTCCAGTCACTCTCCCTCATGGGAATGAGTGTACCCGGACTCACTGAATCTCAAAATCCCCGCCAAATGATCGATTTTCCAGTTTCTTGCGCAGAGCCCCCTTCTCCCAGCCGGTTTACGCAGCGATGTTAAGACGGCGGGCGGAGACCGGGCGGCCCGCGTCCAGCATTCGGTTGAGGATGGCCACTCCGACAACCGCTTCGGCCTTCTGGCCAGAGAAGCTTCGCGCTCGCAGGCAAGGACCGATGATGGCCTTGTATCGGCCCATCGCGGTTTTAACCAGAGCGCGTTGTCCGTAGTCGGTCTCTTCTTGCCAGCCCAGCCTTCCTCGAGCTGCAATCGAAAGAATGTGCTGGTCTCGCTGCGATGGGTTGTGTTCGGCCTCGGCACTGAGGACCGCTGTCACATGGGGCGGGATAATCACTCGAACATCTTCGCCGTGACCGGCCACAACGTCGTAGGTCGGCATCC
>Ga0224530_1001050_pt1 | contig 15867 bp, 15 predicted proteins | sample CBST75metaG_FD_179873 | JGI IMG/M metagenome (GOLD analysis project Ga0224530, IMG submission 179873) | Peat soil microbial communities from Stordalen Mire, Sweden - C.B.S.T75 | ecosystem: Environmental > Terrestrial > Soil > Wetlands > Peat | place: Sweden: Norrbotten County, Stordalen Mire...
TCCCTGAGGCCTGCAGACCTCAATAAACACAGGACAAAGCCGCACTTCAAACAGATTTCAAACAGGAAAGAACGAAACTGGCCAGCAAAGACGACGCAATCAGGCGAATTTCAACAAGTTCCTAGAGGTATAGAGGAAGAAGCATTCCAACAGGGGCTAAAGCCCTGCTGATTTTGCGGTATTTGCGGCACGGCTGAAGCTGAAGCCGTGCCCTTTCAAAGCAGGATCACTTGCCACAGCCAGAGCCGTGGCCTTTCAAAGCCATCTACACCAAACCAACTGCAAATTTGCTCTAAGCATGGGAGAACCGGTTGCTCTGCAACTACCCTCTTTGAGACGGAGGGACGAACAACAGCTAACTCGCGTGATTCTGTCCAAAAGCTGGTTTGCTCTCGCCGATGTCCATCCGTTCGATGAGGCCGTTAGCAATGGTAAAGACATGGAGCAGTGTTTGATCGGAAAGGAGGTCGCCGTTCCGATTCTTGACGAGTTGGTGAACCTTGACTTCCGTTCTGCCGGCCTCTCGGTCGGTCACTTCAATCGGTTCGACGTGCGGATTAAACTCTGCCCACTGGCGCGTCCAGTAAGCCCGTATCGCTTCTTTCCCGACGACTCGACCGCCCTCCGAAGCCTTGGGCCAATCGACGTTCTCACTCATCACCGCGAGTGCGGCCTCGACATCGCGCCGGTTGAAGGCCGAGTAGGCCTGAGCGATTAACGCTTGTGTGTTTGCCATAGGTCCTCCACGGTGCGACCGCATCCGTTCTGCAAGGATACGGGCAACGTTCGCTGGAAGCCAACTTTTCGGCACCTTCGCGTGTCCTTCGCAAAGGACCTGTTTCGATTGTGCGCCAAGGGGAGGTAATCTTCTGCAACGGGTCGATGGGGGATTTGTGCTATCCCAGGTGCCCAACAGCGAGGCACCTGGGGCACCCGCTCAGTTGTGGTTGGTCGGACATGGGCCACCCGCCGCCTTTGTCGATAGAAGTGAGCACGAATAGGCTTCCCCCTTTTTTGCTCACTTCGCAGACTCGCAGAGATGCTTTGATTTCCAGCTATCCACTAACGTAGTCGGCGGCTTCGATGCATCATGAAGAACGAGGACCAGGCCGCGTCGAACCTCTGTTCCAACGGCCGTCAGTTCCATGGGCACACCCTCGGGAACGACAATGTCCGTTCCTTTCTTTCCTATCTGCACTCCACTCGGAGTCTCCAGACAGGTCTCGCCGCTGTCCGTATAGAAGGCCTCAATTCCTGAATGGAGATGCGTCTTGCTCACCATCCCCGGTTGTAGAATTGCCTCCATATATTGCGCGGTATAGCTTTGTCCTGACGCAACGGCGAGGGGTCCAATTTCTGTTATGCGTGTTCCCGAGGAATGAAGTTTTGGCTTGTCCCCAATCGAGAGGAGCCACACTTTGCCCAAGGATTCAACGACCGTTCCATGCGGCCCTTTCGCTTGCTCCGCAAGCTCCTTTGTCGGAAACGCATCAATTGTCCAGTAAACGGGTCCATCAGGAACACCCAGGGGCTGGCTCGCAAGAATCCAACACCCGGTTTCGCCCGTCTTCTGGCTCATAGGCTTACAACTCACGAGATCTTTTGGCTGTTGAGCGCAGGCTTCACTTGCGATGTAGAGAAGAGACAGACAGACAGAAGCCTTAAGGATGAGTGGCATCACACGCGTTTTATTGACCAACGGCATTCACCTCGCAGCGTTCGAATCACACCTGAAGAATGCCATAGCCGCACTCCTCGACCAAGCACAATCTCGCGCGGATGGCTGCAACACAACGGATCTACGCATGATGAAAAGCCCGAGGCTAAAGCCACGTTCATTGCAGGCCTGTGTTCATGGGCCTGAAGGCCCATGCTCCCTCCGTTACGTCCTTGAACGCTGGGTCAGGGTTCCCACTCGCGGAGCCACTCAGCCATGAGGCTGGCGACCTTCTGGGGCTGCTCGTAGGCGGCGAAGTGGCCGGCGTCGGGCAGGAGGTGGAACTCGCAGCCGCCGGGTGCAGCGTTGAAGGCTTTCATGTCGGCTGGGGTGACGCCGGGGTCGTCGCCGCCGGCGATGGCCAGCACTGGAACGCCGATGGTGGCGACGGTGGGCATCGAGTTGGGCCGCGTGGCCAGTCCGGCCTGCACGGCTACGGCTGCTTCTACGGTGAGCGTCATGCAGGCGCGGAGCTCGTCCACGATATCAGGGCGGCGCTGACGCGCGGCAGCCCCGGTGAGGGTCTGGACCATGCCGTCGAAGATGGGGCCGGTACCGCCGGCACGGAGCTTGGCGATGGTAGCGGCACGACCGGCCGCGTTGATCTCGGCGTCGGGCTGAGGCTTGGAGCAGACAAAGGCCAGACCGCGCACCCGCCGGGGAGCCTGACGCCAGATCTCCAGCAGTACATAGCCGCCGATGGAGCAGCCGGCAAAAACGGCCTCCGGGGCCTCAAGATGATCGAGCAGAGCGAGGACGTCGGCGGCCAGTTGGGCCATGGTGAGGACCGGCGCATCGGGAACGCGGGCGAAGCCGCCCACCGGCAAGCCATCGCCCAACTCCGAACGGCCGTGGCCACGGAGATCGGGGACGATGGCGCGGATGCCACCGAGGTTTTCGGTGAGCGGACGCCAGTACTCCCGATCGAGCGGCGTGGGATGCAAAAAGACCACAGGCACGCCGGCTCCGCTGTCGCGATAGCTCAGCCTAGCTCCGTCCGATTCGTAGATGGCATTCATATGCTAGGAGGATACGCCCCCGGCAGGGCAAGCGGCTCTTCGGGAATGCCGATCCAGCAGGCAACATAGGCCACGCCCACCAGACCGCCGGAGAAGCAAAGTCCGAGCACGGTGACAATGCGGACCACGGCAACATCCCAGGCGTTGGTCTGGGCCACGGCCAGGCAGACGCCTGCGATCTGGCGGCCTACGCGCGGCCGAACCAGCGGCCTGCCAGGAACGGGCTGCACAGCAGGGACCACCGCGCCGCAGTTGGAGCAGAAGCGCGCACTGGCGGGCAATCCGGTTCCACAGCGTTGACAGAAAACGGCCATTTTCGATTCCTCCCTCAAGAACATCAATAACACAGGATACGGAGATGGAGGGACGGAGGTTCCACCTGCGGTAGGGCCGAGGTTCTTTGATTTCGCTGCGGGGTAGGCCTCATGCTCTCCCACCCATCGCAAAAAGCGCGATGGATGGGGCACCCCATGTGTGTGCAGCATTCCCATGTCTCAAAATCGAGACCTGGGGCCTCCATCGCCGTACCCAACGAGAAAAAGGGCTAATTGCCGCGGTAGGGGTTGCGGAGGTGCTTTCTGGCGGTGTCGGCGCGGGAGGTTTCGGGTCCCGTGCTGATGGCCGCCTGGTAGTCCTTGACCGCCTGCGCACGTTCCCCGTTCAGATCGCGGCACTCGCCGGCAGCCAGCAGCGCCCGGATCTTCAGCTCGGGACTGACGTCGCGGGTCCAGGCGGCCTGCTCATAGGCCTGCGCGGCTTCGCTGTAGTGCCTCTGTCCGCGCAGCGCTTCTCCCAGGCCAAAGTGGGCCAGTTCCAACTGAGTGGAAGCGAAGTAGCCGGGCATGGCGTTGGCGGCAAGGAGTTCCCGGTAGGCCGTGACCGCACCCATGCCCTCGCCGGCATCCTTGCGCAGGTTGGCCTCTTCGAGACAGAAGAGATAGTCGTGCGGGTACTCGCTCTTGAGCTTGCGCACCACCTGGATGGCTTCCTGGTACTTGGATTCGCGGCGCAGGAACAGGGCAACCACCGTACGCGCCTCGATGTTGGTCACCACGCCGCGATTGCCGTCGTCGCGCAACATCTCAAGGCCGCGGCTCTTGGATCCGGTAACACCGGCGAAGCCGATGAGGAACTTGAAGGGGAGAGGCAGCGCGCCCACCACGTACTCGTAGACGCCGACCACCAATTTGGCGTCGATGTACTCCGGATCGAGCTGCAGGACGCGCACATGGTCTTCTTTGGCCTTTGTGGCCAAGCGGAAGCCGGCACCGAATCCGCGCTCGACCATGGCGATATACGTGCACTTGAGGGCGCGGGCCCAGCCACGGGCATAGAGGGCGTCAATGTCGTTGGGATTTCTGCCGATGCGCCAGTCGGCTTCGCGGATGGATTCGTCAGCCAGCGCAAAGATGCGGTCGCGTGCCTTGGGATCTTCCGCGGTAGCGTGGCGGCCGGTGAGGAAGCCGTCGTTGGCGTAGAACGTTGTGTCCAGCAGATCCAACCGGTAAAGCTCCTGAAAGAGCACGGCGTCAAGCAGGAGCACGGTTCCCTGCGGATCGCCGGGATGGGCCGCGTGAAAGCGCTCGAAGCGCTCCACGGAGCCCGGGTAGTCGAGGTTGTAAAAGTGCTCAAAGGCCTCGCGCACCAACGGGTCGCGATTGAGCGGATTGGTGTGCACGCCAGAAGCCCAACTCAGACTGGCTGCTCCCAGCAAGACCATTGCCCATCCCCATCTGCGCATCCATTTTGATCCCGTATTCAACCTCAGGCCTCCCTATTCCCTTGTGTTTTGCGGCGCATTCCGTACAGGTTTGATGCCTTGCGCGACGATTCCCTTAAGCCAACCGATGGGTCTGTGGTGGTCCATGACCCATTTTCGGAGGCTTTTACGCTTTCTTTATTATGAGGATTTTTCGCAGAGGGCGCGTGGACCCACAACCACCAGAATGTTCATCTCCTCCTCTTCCGACGCGACTGGCGAGCAAAAAGGAAAAGCCTGTCTCTTTGACGTTAATGAGCTATAGACGTGCTGAACCATCCTTATGCTCTTTGCTTTCCTGTACGCGCGGCGTAATGGGCCGCCCAACCCAAGAGTCCCTTCTCTTGAAGGATTGGTGAGATGAATCGGAAAGAACTACTGCGTTTGCTTCTCAATCAGGCTCAGTTTAACGGATTCGAGTTCCGGAACTGGTTTTTGGCGAATGTGCAGCCGGTTTGGCCCGGCGCCGAGCAGGCACTGACGCTGCTGTCTTCTGAAGGGCGGCACTACACGCTGTTGTTCTCGCACGATTTTGCCCGTTGCTTTTGGCGCACCGGGGCGCACATGAGCTTTATGGTGCCCTCGATCACGTATCCCAGGGTGACCTCGCAAGGCGAAGTGGTGCAAGTGACGCGCAAGCCCTTTACGCGGCGTACCATCAAGCCCGATGTGTGGAAGTATCACCTGCGGCAGATGGCTGCCTCCGACGATGCGATCGATTACCTTTGCCGCTTTCTGCCGGCGCAGGACCAGGCCAAGGTGCGCGCACTTCCGCAGTTGGAACAAATCGCGGCCCAGGCCTGAAACCGGGCCGAACATGCTTTAGGATTCAGGTATGCCTATCCCAGAGCGGCTGAATCCTCCCTTCGCTCCGGCCCGTTCGCGCACTGCGGACCGGCTGGACGAGGCCCGCAAACGCCTCATCGTGGCCCTTGACGTACCCGACGCCGCTTCTGCCGCAGCCCTCGTCGATCGATTGGAAAATACCTGCCAGTGGTTCAAGGTGGGATTGGAGCTGTTTGTGGCTGCCGGTCCCGCCGTGCTGGAGCCGCTTCTCAGCCGCGGGCACTCCGTTTTTCTGGATCTGAAGTTCAACGACATTCCCAATACGGTGGCCGGAGCGGTGCGCTCTGCCGCAGGGCTGGGGGTGCGCATGCTGACCGTGCACGCCAGCGGGGGCCCGGCGATGCTGGCCGCCGCACGGGCCGCGCTGGAGGGCTTGCCCGATCCGCCCGAACTGCTGGCAGTGACGGTGCTGACCAGCATGGACGCGGCGCAGGTGAACGCGATCGGACTGAAGCGGGAACCCGCAAGCCAAGTGGAGTTGCTGGCCAAGATGGGGCTGGAGGCCGGAGTACATGGGTTTGTTTGCTCGCCGCAGGAAGTGGGCCGTTTGCGCGCGCTGACCGGACAGGAGGGAGTACTGGTGATTCCGGGCATCCGCCCGGCAGGGGCTGCGGTGGGCGACCAAAAGCGGATCGCCACTCCCGCGGAAGCGCTACGAATGGGAGCGAGCTACCTAGTGGTGGGACGGCCGATTACCCAAGCGCCGGACCCGGCGGAGGCTGCCGAGGCGATTCTCAGGGAGATGGCGGAAGCGATTGAATTCCCGACAGCGAAATGAAAAAAGCCCGGCAGGGAGCCGGGCTTTTTCTTGCTTCAGAACTTCAACTAAAGCTTAAAGTTTCTCGTAGAAGTCGCACGCAGAGCACGAGATGTAGACGCCGCCAGGGATGCCGCGCTCGCGGTCTTTTACGCGCTTGACGATACGCGTTGGCTTGCCACACTTGGGACAGTCGGTCGACTTCGTCGTGTCCATTACCTTCTTGCGATCACCGGTTTTTGCAATCTTTGCCATCGGTTGGGTGTTTCTCCTTCTTGGGGTGTCTCTGCACACGCGCTCAAAGGACCGAGCACGGCTTCAACGTCGCGGTCATGGGCCCACTCGGGACGCAACGAGATTGCGCAGGAGGGGGGGGCCGGACTCGCTCAGTTCAGTTTACATGAAGGCCGCGGGAAGCGCGTTAGGGCGTGTTTCCTGTTCAGGGCCATCGCATGAACAGATTCAGGGTTGGCTGAGGAGTTTTGTTCCGCCCGGGAGCGTGGCAAAAGGTCCTGTGTTTCAGCAGGAGAGAATCAACTTCGGAAGCAGCAAACGATCCTGCGATTGCCCTTGCTTCCCTGTTCCTGCGATGCAAGCTTTGTGCCAGCCCTCACCAACTGCGAATTTGCCCTAATTGGGAGCCTGCGGCTTGGCCGGAGCGGACTGCGAGGCATCGGCCGGAGGAGGCGGCACATTGACCGGCGGCGACGCTTGTTCTTCGTCTGGATTGGCGCCGGGCTGCGGATCGGCCTTCTTCCGGGGCATCTGGACCGGCTTCATCACCCCCACTTTCTGGTCGTCGGTGGGCAACTTTTCGCCGGGATTGCGTAGGCTGGGAGGCGCAGCCGGGGCCTGGGTGTCAGGATTGCGCTGTACGTCGCCCATTTGGGCAGTGCGGGTGTGATTGTCCGCAGCTTCCAGAGGAGCGCCGTCGGTGCGCATCATCCCATCCACTTCGTCCCGGGTGAAGATCACCGGGGTCTCGCCCATTCTGGCGACCTCGACGCGGATGACGCGGTTGCCGTTGATGCGGACGAACTCCACATCCTTAGGGGGCTTGCCGTAGATCCACTCCTCGAAGGGCATCTGCCCATCCATCTCACGGGTTTTGCTCTCGGGTTGCCCCTTGGCGAACAGCACCATATCGGTGCTCATGCCGACCAGCACATGGTGGTTGAGGATGGCCTCTTTGAGCTTGGGCGGAAGGGTGTCGGTAAAGGCCTGGATGGGCGTCTTGACGTCAAAAGAGATGAGCGGCGCCAGGAGCGCCTTGACCTGGGCGCCGGTGAGTTCGGGAACATGGCTCTCAAAGGTGAGGGAGAGCCGCGCGCCCATGGGTTCCTGATCGTTCCCCTGCTGGACGACCGGATTCATGCTGGGCCCCGCTCCGATCTGGATGTGGCGCAGGAAGCGATGCTTGGGGTCTGGCCCGCCGTTCAACTCGAAGACGATCCGGGAGTGCTCGAATTTGATGTCGGAGAGGACGACACGGTCACCGGGCTTGGCGGAAAGGCCTTCCTTGGTGACCAGGGACAAATAGCCTTCGCCAGCCGGATCGAGTTTGCCGTTGGCGGCCAGGGTGAGTCCTTTGTGGCCGCGCGGGAAAGGGCGCATGGCAAAACCCTGCTCCGCCTGCAAAAGCCGAATCAGTTCGAGGCGTGTTTTGGCATCGAGCTCGGACTTGGTGAGCGGAACGCGGGTCGGCTGAATTTGGGCAAAGCGCCGGTCGATGGTACTGGTCACGTCGCCTGTGGAAGTGTTGGTGACCACACCGGTGTGGGTGTTAACGGTGATGACCTGGGCCGGCGCAAGGCAAGCCACCAACGCAAGCGCAGAGGCGCAGCCCGTGGCGGCGCGGAACGAACTGACCTTGTTGACGAAGATGGGGGCTGTTGAGGCAGAACGTCGCGTTCCCTGGCGGAGGAATGACCGAATCATGGGAGCCTCCCATGGATGCGAACCGCATTGCGGAAAAGATAGCCCGGATCGGGGAAAATGGCAAATCCGGGATGAAAGGAATTACTGCGAGTTGGGGGATTGGTCTTGCTCGGGCTTTTGCAGAGGGGGAACAAACTGGGACGTCGTCACCGGGAGGATCTGCACCAGAGGGGCCGCGGAGAGTTCGGCTGGGCCCATGGCAGCCTCGTGCTGGCGCTTTGCAGCCGCATCGATGTCCACCGGAATTCCGCCCGGCACGATGACCGGGGCGTTGTAACGGTAGTCCAGATCGCGAGTGAGGCGGAAGACGACCGGGATGGCGACGAGAAGGATGACAAAGGTGACCCAACTGCCGTCGAGGCCGTAACCTCCGCCGGTGAGCCAGAACGGTCCCATGGGATTGCCCTGCACGAGGGGCGAATGGCTGTTCACTCCGCTCAGAGCGAGTCCGAAGAGCAGAGCGCGACTGGCCTTCCAGCCGAAGTTGAGGCTCCAACTGAGCCACAGCGCCCGGGAGCGAAGGTATGCCGTGGAAAGGACCAGGCTGAGCGCGATGGAGACGGCCATGCTGGCGTGGCTGGAGCCGGGCAGCAGGGACTGCATGATGCCGTAGAACGCCGCAAAGCCCAGCGCCGCTCCGGCCGGCCCGACTGCCTCGGCAAAGCGCTGAAAGCCGTAGCCGCGGAAGACGAGTTCCTCCGCCAGGGCCAGCAGCGCAAAAAACGCCGCATCGGCCAACAACCAGCCCCAGGCAGAAAAGTCCGTGGAGAGAACAATGGCGACGCCGCCAATAAGCGTGAGCGGCAGGACACAGATCACAGCCAGCGCCCAGCCGGCAGCGAGACCGAGGCCTACCTCGCCTTGCCAACCCGCCCGCAGGGGCCATCCCTGCTCACGGACCGGCTGCAACTGGCGATTCAGCCAGAATCCCAGTCCCGCGTAGCCGAGCACGAGCAAGAAGGCCAGCATGGCCTGCTCAACCAGTGGGACCCACTGTTCGTTAGCCAACCCGGGCGCACCGTGCCGGGCCAGCGCACGGGCCAGAAAGAAGTAGAGGACGGCGACGATGAATTGTGCGTAGGCGCGGAGACGGCCACCGGTTGTTTCGGATGCACTCATGCGCGGCCTCCGGCCATGAAACTGGAAAAGACAGCCGAGCGGGCTGCGGCGCGCAAACTTCCCCACGCGCTCAACGCATCGAACCGTTTCGCCAGACGAAGAGCCACCAGAGCTAACCTTCCGTGTAGAACTGAGCCATGTTGCGAAACTTCTGCTGCCGCGCTCCGACCAGGATGTCCAACGGCGTCGCCTTGAGCTCGGCCAGATGCTTCTTCAGCGCAGTGCCCAGCAGACCCGCTCCGGCTGTAGGGTCGGTATGCGCGCCGCCGGGGGGCTCGGGGACGATCTCATCGACACAACCCAGCGCGGCAACCTCAGGAGCGGAGATGCGCATGGCCTCGGCGGCCAGCTGCTTGTTGGCTGCATCGCGCCACATGATGGCCGCGCAGGATTCCGGAGTGATCACGAAGTAGAGCGCATTTTCGAGAATCAGTACGCGGTCACTGACGGCCAGAGCCAAGGCACCACCCGAACCGCCTTCCCCGCTGATGACCGAGATGGTAGGAACGCGGAGGCGGGACATTTCAAGAATGTTGCGGGCGATGGCTTCAGCCTGGCCCCGCTCTTCTGCGCCCAAGCCGGGATAGGCTCCGGGAAGATCGATGAAGCTGATGACCGGGCGGGAGAACTTTTCGGCGATTTTCATGCAGCGAAGCGCCTTGCGATAGCCCTCGGGATGGGGCATGCCGAAGTTGCGGCGCACCCGTTCCTTGGTGGTTCCGCCCTTGCGGTTGCCGATGACCATTACTTCTTCGGAGCCGAGACGGGCCATGCCGCACGCGACCGCCTCGTCGTCGCCAAAGGCGCGATCCCCGTGAATCTCGCTGAAATCTGTGAAGATTCGCTCGATCAAGTCCATGGGGTAAGGCCGCTGAGGATGGCGCGCCCGCTCGATTCTCGCCCACGCCGGCGAAACGGCCGGTGTTTGGATGGGATTCCCTGTTTCCTGTTCGCTCATCGGCTCCAGCTACTGCTCCAGATTAGCGCAATCGACCGCCAATGATGATTTTACGGGTCGAGGGCGGTTCGGACAAATTTTAGTGAGTGGGCCAAGGTGGGCGGCGAGGGAGGGGCACCCCATTTTTGTGCCGGCGCAAGACAGGCAGATCGATGTCTGAGGTTTCCCAGGTCTCAAAAGCGAGATCTGGGGCACCCACTTCCCCTAATTGCTACCGAGCGCTGTTCCCCTGGTGCGACTTTTGCACGGCCAGACGGCTGACCAAATCGGCCTGCTTGACCATTTCGTGGACGGGAAAACCTTTCTCTGCCAGAGCCCCGGTGGGACAAGCCTGAACGCACTTGCCGCAGTTGGTGCAGTTGTGGGCCTTGCCCCAGTCGTCCTTGAGCTCGCAGACGAGACGGGAGCGGATGCCGCGCGAGGAGACCTCCCACACGTTGGCGCCTTCGAGCTCCGCGCAGACCCGGACGCAACGGGTGCAGAGGATGCAGCGATTGTGGTCGAGGACGAAACGGGGGTGGGTCATGTCGACCGGCACGCGCGGGCTGTTGTAGGCGTAGCGGACGTGGGTGATGCCCAGGGACTGGGCGAGCGCCTGAAGCTCGCAATGGCCGTTGGAGACACAGGCGGAACAGACGTGGTTGCGTTCGACGAGAAGCAGCTCGACGGCCATGCGGCGGTAGAGGGTCAACTTTTCCGAGACGGTCTTGATGGACATGCCGTCCTGGATGGGCGTGGTGCAGGCGGGGAGAAGGCGGTCGGTGCCAGCCAGTTCCACCATGCACACGCGGCAGGCTCCCACGGCGCTGAGGCCTTTCAAGTAGCAGAGCGTCGGAATATGTTTTCCGTTGGCCTGAGCTGCCTCCAGAATGGTTTGCTCTTCGCGGGCAGAAAGCAGTTCGCCGTCAATTCTTACCGAGATTGTCTTAGTGGGCATTGCGACGCTCCTTCATCAATGAGTATTTCCAGCGGCTCTCAGATCGCAGCGCAGGCAGCGGCGACACTCTTCCAGCGCCTGTTCGGGTTGCAGGCCGACAACCACTTCCTGCTGGGAGTGAGCCCGTTCCGCGGCGGGCATGACCTGCGAGGTGTGGCGGCGGCTGAGGCTGGGTTCGCCCGGGGCCTGGCGGCTGTATTCAACTTCGGGAAAGAGACGGTCCCAGCGCTGAGCGCCCATGAGGCGCTCGTCCATTTTGCGCGCCGCGAGCTTGCCGCCGCCCATGGCGTTGGACATGTTGGATGCGCCGGTGATGACGTCGCCGCCTGCATAAAAGCCGGGACGGCTGGTCTCAAGCGAGAAGCGATCCACCTCGATGGTGCCTTCTTCTTTGAGGGCCAGACCGGAGGCGCGACAGAAATCGAGGTCGAAGGTTTCGCCCACGGCCAGAATGACGTTCTCGCACTCGAAGCGCTGCACCTCGTCGGTGGGAATGGGCCTGCGGCGACCGGATTTGTCGTACTCACCGAGACGGGTTTTGACGATCTCGATGGCCTTGACGTTGCCGTCCGCGTCACCCAGGATGCGGTGCGGCGCGGCCAGATAGACAAACTGCACACCCTCATCCTCGGCGGCTTGCACCTCCTCTTCGATGGCGGGCATGTCTTTGCGCTCGCGCCGGTAAAGGATGGTCACCTTGGCGCCCTTGCGCAACGCCGTGCGGGCTGAATCGATGGCCGCGTTGCCGCCGCCGATGACGGTGACGCGGGAACCCAGGGGCATCGGCTCGCCTTTGGACATGGACTCAAGGAACGGCAGCGCGGGGGAGACGCCCTTCAGCTCGGTTCCAGGCAGATAGAGCCAGGACTCCTTCCAGGTTCCGATGGAAAGAAAGACCGCGTCGAAGCTGGCGGCCAGATCGTTGAGGGGTAGATCGAAGCCGACGCGAACGCCGTACTGCATTTTGACGCCGACGCCTTCGATGAGGTCGAGTTCGCGGCGGAGGACGGACTTGGGCAAGCGATATTCTGGAATGGCAAAGCGCAACATGCCGCCGGCCTCGCTGCGCTCTTCAAAGACGGTGACGTCGTGACCGAGCATGGCCAGATAGAAGGCCGCGGTGAGGCCGGTGGGGCCGGAGCCAGCCACGGCGATCTTGCGGCCGGTGGGCGGCAACTTGCGCGCCAGGATGCGCTGCAGCATCGGAGCAAAGCGGTCCGACTGATAGATGGAGTCGGCGATGAAGCGATGGACCTCGCGCATGTTCACCACTTCGTCGAAGCCCTGGCGGCGGCAGCGATTGTCGCAAGGATGCTGGCAGACGCGGCCGGTAGAAGCGGGCAGCGGGTTATCCATGACCACGGACTCGAAGGCATCTTCGAGGCGACCCTCCTGATACAGCTCCAGGAAACGCGGGATGTTCATGCGCAGCGGGCAACTGTTCTCGCAGGGCGAGATGGCGAGATCCTGACAGACACCGGCGCGGCAACGATGGGCGAGGATGTGGTCCTCGTACTCCTCGCGGAAGTGGCGCATGGTGGTGAGGACGGGGTTGGGCGCGGATTGGCCGAGGCCGCAGAGCGAACACTCCTTGATCATCCGGCCCAGTTCATCGAGAAGGCGCAGATGCTCGACGGTGCCGCGGCCCGTGGTAATGGCGTTGAGGATGCGCAGGGCCTTGTCGAGGCCGACGCGGCAGGGGACGCACTTGCCGCAGGACTCGGAGTGGGTGAACTCGATGAAGTAGCGGGCCACGTCGACCATGCAGTTGTCTTCGTCCATGACGACCATGCCGCCGGAGCCCATGATGGAGCCGATCTGGGAGAGGCTCTCGTAGTCGACGAGCGTGTCGAGCATTTCCGCGGGGATGCAGCCGCCGGAGGGACCGCCGGTTTGCACGGCTTTGACCTTGCGGCCCGGGACCGCGCCCTCGCCGATGTCGTAGATGAAGCTCTTGAGGGGGGTGCCGAGGGGCATTTCGACGAGGCCGGTGTTCTGCACCTTGCCGACCAGGGAAAAGACCTTGGTGCCGGGGCTTTTGGCGCTGCCGGTTTCGGCGAACCAGGCGGGACCGCGGCTGACGATGGGGGCGATGTTGCACCAGGTTTCGACGTTGTTGATGTTGGTGGGGCGGCCCCACAATCCACTCTGCGCGGGGAACGGCGGGCGAGCATGCGGACGGCCGGGAAAGCCTTCGAGGGAGGCGATGAGGGCGGTCTCTTCTCCGCAGACAAAGGCCCCCGCGCCCTGCACCAGCTCGATGTTGAAGTTGAATCCGCGGTCGAGGATGTTGTTGCCGAGGAGGCCGTATTCGCGGGCCTGCTCGATGGCGCGGGTGAGGCGGCGGACGGCCAAGGGATACTCGGCGCGCACGTATACGATGCCTTCGCTGGCGCCCATGACATAGGCACCGATGATCATGCCTTCGAGCAGCGAATGGGGGTCACCCTCGATTTCGTTGCGGTTCATGTAAGCGCCGGGATCGCCTTCGTCGGCGTTGCAGATGATGTATTTTGTGTCCGCCTTGGCCTTGGCCAGGAAATCCCACTTGTTGCCGGTGAGGAAGCCTGCGCCGCCACGTCCGCGGAGGCGGGAGGCCTTGATCTGCTCGATGACGCTGTCGGCGCGACCATCGATGAGCACCTTGTAGAGGGCCTGGTAGCCGCCGACGGCAATGTACTCCTCAATGTCTTCGGGGTTGATGAGGCCGCAGTTGCGCAGGACGATTTTCTTTTGGCCTTTGAAGAACGGAACCGCGTTCCACGGGGCGATTTCAGGGTAGCCCTGGCCGTATTTCAGGCTGGCGGTAATGTGATCCCATTCCTCGATCTTGCAGTAGATCAGGTCGGGGGGCATGACCAAGGTGGAGAGGCTTTCGAGAATTCTGCCGGCATCGTTGGCCTGGACGCGGTGCAAGACGATCATGGGATGGCCGGGCATGCGGATGCCGACCAGCGGCTCCTGGAAGCAGGAGCCGAAGCAGCCGACACTGGTGAGCAAGACGTCGAGACCTCTGTGCTGGATGGCTTCGTTCAGGGCGTGAAAGACCTCTTCCGCGCCGTTGCCCCGGCCACAAGTTCCCATGCCCACGGTGATGCGCGGAATAGCCGGCAACAGCTTGGCCAAGCCAGATTCACGCACCGCGTTGAACGCACCAATATCCTGAATTCGCGGCATTACTTCCTCCCCTGGGTCAGAGCCTTGACTTCGCGCTGCAGCGTGCGCTCATTGACGTGGCTCAGGATGTGGTGATTGATCTCTACCACCGGAGCCAGAGCGCACTGGCCGAAACAGGCAACGGTGCGAATGGTGAACTTGCGGTCGGGCGTGGTGAGCACCGCGGTATCGGAGTCGCCGCCGTCCTCCAGATCGCGGTCGCTGAAGCCGAAATCGAGACAGACTTTTTCCAGCAGATCGCGGGAGCCGCGGGTGTGGCAGGCGGTTCCGCGGCAGACGCAGATCACGTTGTCGCCCTGCGGTTGGAGATTGAAGAGGGCATAAAAGGTGGCAGTGCTATAGATGCGCGCCGGAGGGACGCCGGCTCCGTCGGCGATGTAGCGCAACGACTCCATGGAAAGGAACTTGTGCGCATCCGCGGCCTGGACCGTCTCCAGTATTCCCAGCAGGGCGCCGGGATGGCCGTCGTAGGCTGCAATCGCCTGGTCGATCTGCAGCTTCTCATGAGCATTCAGGACTCCGTTGGACCCGTTCTGCATCATTCCCCCCTTTTACGTATGGCGCAGTAGACACCCCCGCTGCGCGGCGCAAAACCGACTGTTGAACCGACCACTGGGAATCGAATCGAAGATGCTTCCGCCTGAAAAATGGAACGGAGCGCGTGAGGCCGCAGGGCAGCGCACCGCCCTGGTTGGGACAGCGGGACACACGGGCCGCCTGCTTGGGACGAAATGGCCGAGTTGAGAGGGCGACATGGACCCTCCTCACTTCTGGACCAAGTCTCAGGAGAGGAAAAACAAAGGAAGAAAGCGTTCGCCGGGTACACGGGTCAAGAAATGGCGAAAGGCGCGATGCGCTTGTCTATTCGGCGCAATCTGCAGGAGCTTCTCCCTTGAGAAAGGTCCGACAGGAACATTGATACCACGGGGAGAGTCCGGGATGTGCCTTATGTCACACGTGGATGTGACAAGTCGATCTATGTGTAACGGTGCAAATCATTAAGGAGTTGCGGCAGGATCGTTGGAGTCATGCCACACCTAAGGAACGTCTGAACAAGTACCAGATTCCAGAAGACCATCCCTCAGGGGCTAAAGCCCGCGTCGATGATGCGTACTTCTGCGGCACGGCTGACGCTGTGCCCTTTCAAAGCATCAGCATTTGCCACAGCCAGAGCCGTGCCTTCTAAAACAGGACTTATTCAGAGCTTCCCTCGTGTTCTGTCTCCAAAGTCTTTTGTACAAAGCGCAAAAGAACAAAAGCAGATTCTTCGCTCACCACCCCCGAACTGGAAAGCGTTCGGGGCCCCGTTCCCTCAGAATGACAACCCTTGTTTTGTTGCGAACTTCAGAGACAGGCCCTCTCACGTACCCTTCCTCGGCACCGAGGTCCTTGCTGTTGCTGTCTCGCGAGGCATTGTGCCAGCCCACCCTAACCGCAAGGACAAAAACGCTGTGAGGGTGGGGCACCCGGAGTGTTCGTCGTTCCGTGAAAAGGCGCTCCATGAAGAGACGCACTAGGAGTGCGTCTGAGTAAGGTTTTGGCGGATGGTGACAGTGGTGCTTCGGATTGGCGGAAGCCAGAGCTTGTTGTTGAATCGGCGGCTTGAGGGCAGGTAGGCAACATTTTTGTGCTTGAGTGGC
>Ga0224530_1001055_pt1 | contig 15825 bp, 10 predicted proteins | sample CBST75metaG_FD_179873 | JGI IMG/M metagenome (GOLD analysis project Ga0224530, IMG submission 179873) | Peat soil microbial communities from Stordalen Mire, Sweden - C.B.S.T75 | ecosystem: Environmental > Terrestrial > Soil > Wetlands > Peat | place: Sweden: Norrbotten County, Stordalen Mire...
CCGACCCGGCTGGAAATGTCCTTTTTGTCAGTCAGGGTGAGCCGGAACAGTTTCCGCTGAAGCCCGCCGAGCTTGCCAAGATTCCCCTCTGCCGCCACGAGCAGCCACTTGTCTTCAACTTCGACGGTCGTCACTGGGAGGCCGTCAGAGCCATTTACACCGGAGCCGACCTGCGCGGCTATGCCTGGGTGGCATTTGACAGTGGCTGGGCGCATGAACGAATCAAATCCATCCTCCGCGATACAGCCGTCTTTGGCTGCATCTGGACTGTAGCCACGGTCCTGCTCGTCCTCCTCATGGCCGGTGCCATTACCAGGCCCCTCGCCATCCTCCACCGTGGCACCGGCGACCTCATGAACTCGCCGGTGAGCGACGGCCACTTCCCCCTGCCGGTACGCGTCCACAACGAAATCGGCGACCTGATCGAAGCCTTCAACCGCATGGTCGCCTCCCTCGCCGAACAGCGCACAGGGCTCAATAACACTCTGTCTCTGCTGGACTCCATGCTTACCAATGCCCCATTCGGCCTGATCTTTCTGGACCGCAACTGCCGGCTCGTGCGCGTCAATCAGGTCTTTGCAGACCTGACCGGAATGCCGCTCAACAGCCATCTTGGCCGCACTCTGCCGGAACTTCTCCCGCAACCGCTGGCCCGGAATCTGGAGAACGTCGTACTGCGCATCTTTGACGGGGAGGAGTCGGTGCGCGACCTTGAAATCAACAACGAGGGCGGCAAGTCCAACCACCCCTCGACTTGGCTGGTCAACGCCTACCCGGTCCGCACCACTCCGCAGCAGGTCCGCTGGGTGGGCTTGGTTGCCCTTGACGCCACCAGGCGCAAACGCGCTGAAGAAGCTCTCCGCAAAGCAGAAAAGCTCGCCGTCACCGGCCGCCTCGCCGCTTCCATCGCACACGAAATCAACAATCCCCTGGAAGCCATCACCAATCTTCTCTTTCTGCTCAAGAACTACTGCCAGTTGCAGGAGCCCGCCCTGAACTACGTCGGCCAGGCCGAGCACGAGCTCCTCCGCATCGCTGAAATCACGCAGCAGACACTGCGCTTCTACCGCCAATCCACCCAGCCTTCCCGCGTCAACATGTCGGAACTGCTCGATTCAGTTCTCAGCCTCTATCAGGAGCGCCTCGGCACTCTCAACATTCAGGTCGAGCGCGACTACAACAGCAAAATGGATCTGTTCTGTTTTGCCGGCGAGATCCGCCAGGTCATCGCCAACCTGGTTGGCAATGCAACTGACGCTTTCAGCAACGGCGGCCGATTGCTGATCCGCGCTCGCCGCTCCAGCAACTGGAAGAATCCCTCCCAGCCCGGTGTGCGTTTCACTGTGGCCGACACAGGCAACGGCATGTCCCCGGAAGTCCGCGAACACATTTTCGAAGCCTTCTTCACCACCAAAGAAGTTACCGGAACCGGCCTCGGCCTGTGGGTCAGCCAAGAGATCATCACCCGGCATCACGGCCAGATTCATGTGCGCAGCCGCGTCGCCGCCTCGGGCCACTCTTCCGGAACCGTCTTCCAATTTTTCATCCCCGACGGCCCGAATTTGGCAAGCGGCGGCGAACCGGCTGCAACGTAGCATGTCATCTTGCCGATTTATTTCAAGAACAAAGTTGTCTTCCCGAACATAGCGTGAGATAGCGGTCAAGGAACGACAGCTTTTTCCGGGCGGCTGGCGCGCACGCACATCCTGGCGTCACGGAAAATGTAGACATAGCTATTGCACCTCGTGGCTTGTAAGTGGGGTGGGAAGCGGAGCGCCCTGAAGCGCAACCAGCTTTGCGGGAGAACAACAGGCCCGTTTGAGGCGAGAGCGGTCCACCTGCATGGCCTTGTCCTCGTCAAGCCACGCAAGAGTCTGCTGGAGAATCCGCGCGGCTCCTGGATGCGGCGGCATCACGATGCGGTAGTGCATCCACTTGCCTTCCCGCCGCGCGACCACAATTCCGGCGCGGCGCAGATAAGCAAGGTGGCGCGAAATCTTCGGCTGCGGCTGCCCCAGTATCTCGACAAAATAGCAGACACAGACTTCCCTGTCGCCGATCAGGTTGAGCAGCCGCAGCCTAGTTTTGTCTCCCAGAGCCTGAAAGAAACGCTCAATGTCAAAAGGTTTTGCTTGCCGTACCATGGAATTTATTATATCCGCATTGACGAATATGTATAGCGGGAATATATTTGCATGAGCGAATATATGGAGGGACGTATGACGAAGCAGGTTCTCGACTCGGTTCGGTCAAAATATGGCGCGGTGGCGGAGAGTTCCCTTTCCAGCAACCATGCAGGCGTGAAGGCGGTAGCAGAGGCGTTCGGCTACACGGCCGAACAGCTCACCTCAATTCCCGCCAACGCCAACATGGGGCTTTCCTGCGGCAATCCTACAGCCATGGCCTCGCTGCGACCGGGTGAAGTAGTGGTCGATCTGGGTTCCGGCGGCGGGCTGGATGTCTTCCTGGCGTCTCCGATGGTCGGGCCTGAAGGCAAGGCAATCGGCATCGACATGACCCAGGCAATGATTGACCGCGCCCAGGCAAACGCCCTTGCGGGCGGCTACAAAAATGTTGAATTTCATCTGGCGACGATTGATCAGCTCCCGCTCGCGGACGCGTCCGTCGACTGTGTTATCAGCAACTGCGTCATCAATCTTGCGCCCGACAAACCCGCTGTCTTTCGCGAGATCGTCCGGGTTCTGAAGCCCGGTGGCCGGCTCGCCGTCAGCGACATCGCGCTCAAGGCAAAACTGCCTGCCGCGGTGGAGCAAAGCATGGCGGCTTATGTCGGATGCATTGCCGGCGCCATCCCCATCAATGAGTATCGCGAAGGCTTGTTGGCAGCGGGCTTTGAGCATGTTGAGATCATCGATAGCGGCGCAGACTTGAATGCTTATGCCAAGGTGGAAAATCAGTCCTGTTGCTGTTCCCCGGCAATGAACGCAAGCGATGGCCTCACCGTGATTGGAAGCTCCTGCTGCACGCCAAGCGCAAAGGCCGATACAGACGCCAGCCTTCACCGGGAACTGGAAGAGCTTCTCTCCAAATACGACATCAACGCAGTCGCAGCCAGCGTCAAAATCTTCGCGGTCAAGCCATAGCAGAACTTGGCACAAGAAGAGTGAAAATCCAGTACGACTTACTAAGTCGTACTCCAGAAATAGCAGGATCGGTAAACATCAGCATCAGCAGAAAGGTCGGGGAGTTACCCATGCAAATGTACATTTTTGCTTGCGTTCACAACGCCGGGCGTTCCCAGATGTCAGCCGCATTTTTCAACCAGTTCGCCGATCCCAGAAAGGCACATGCCATTTCTGCCGGAACAACTCCCAGTGCCTGCGTTCATCAGGAAGTTGTCGAAGTAATGCGCGAAGTCGGCATCGACCTTGCCTTTGCCAAGCCGCAGAAGCTCACAGCACGATTGGCTGCGGGCGCGGCGATGCTGGTCACCATGGGCTGCGGCGAAGAATGTCCTTACGTTCCCGGCCTGCGGCGCTTGGATTGGCCGTTGCCAGATCCCCAGGGACGCCCGTTGGAAGAGGTCCACATCGTGCGAGACGAGATTCGTAACCTCGTTCTCGCGCTCATTGCCGCGGAGGAACTCGGCAAGGCTTGAAACCGCCCCGTCAGCCCGAATAATCCAGCGCCACCGTTGGATTGTTCGGGTTCCTGCGGACTCTGCTTCAACACTCTCGGCATTCCGCGCGTCTCTGCATTCAACTGCGGACAGTAATGATGGGGCAAACGGCATTGGCCAGTAGCCGATACGGATAGCTGGTGTGAAGATGCCGCTCCAACAGCGGCGCTCCATGCGCGCCGATGACCATCAGTGCAGATGGATCATGCGACATTTCCAGCGCCATTTGCGGTGAAATGATTCGCCCCTTCTGAAACTCGGGGCTGCACCATTCCTCTGGAACATCCGGACGCAGCTCCCGCAGTTTGGAGCAGTACTCTTCAATCCGCGCTTTCAGATCGGGCTCCTTTTCCTCCTCGTCCGGCTTCCTGACAATCTGATGAATCTCAATATCGATAGCCAGGTCTTGGCTGAGCTTCAGCGCAAAAGGCGCCGCCGATGCGGCAGCCGGCCTGAGATTGGATATATAGATCACTTTTTTGAAAGGCGAATCAAGATTAACTCCGCCGAGCGCATGCGGACCAACAGTAAGCGTCGGGCATGGAGAGCGCAGCATCAAGCCTTCGGTATTTGAACCAATCAACAGATGCCCCAGCCCTCGGTGGATTCCTTGCGTGCCCAGTACAAGCAAGTCCGCCTTGTAGGTTCCGATAGCAGCAAGAATGGCTTTCTGCACCGTACCTTCGACAAGGGCGGCGGTTGCCGATATCCCCGCGCAGTCGCATCCTGCTGCAAATACTCGCAGCCTTGCCTCCGCTTCCGTCCGAGTGCGGCTGGGAACCATGCCAACTTTTTCGACGCTGTCTGCCTCGGCATCCAGCTCAAAGGCATTTACGATGATCAGCTTTGCGTTCAGCTTGCGTGTCAGGGATACGGCATAGTCGAGCGCCAATCTGGAACTCGACAGGAAGTCGGTAGCCATCAATATGGTATTTATTTCCGTTTTCATTCCTTCTCCTTTGCCTCCCCCGTTTATGACGAGCAGGACGTTAACTGTCCTGCAACAGCCATGAACCCGGAGGATGGGTTCTCAAGAAAATTCACGATCAGGAACTGCATCATGTCTTCGTTCAGTTGATCCGCATCCCGGGAACCGCCGTTGAAGTATCCCAGCAAATGCCGATGCGAAACGGAAACGGTGACGGCATTGAGCATCATGAAATAGAGCGTCTCCAGCCGCTGGGCCTTGATCACGCGCGCTTCCATGGCTTCCACAAGAAGTGGGTACACAGCATCGTAGGCTGGACGAAGCAATTTCTCGACGAGCATGTCGAGCTTTTCTCCGCGTTCGGTACTGATCCGTGCAATCAACATGCCGCACTCCGGCTCTCCAAGCGTCATGGCGACCATCTGTCGAAAAGCTGTCTCGATACGCGCTCGCACAGGAACTTCTGTCCTGGTTTGCAAGCCTTTGATGCCTGCGATAAACGGTTCCAGGTATTGAGCCTGCCGCTCAATAACGGCTTTCCATAAGGCATCCTTGGAGCCGAAGCGGTGAATCACCAGGGCGGGGTCGACGCCAGCAGCCGAGGCGATTTTCCTGAGTGTAGCGGCCTTGAATCCGTGGTTGGCAAACACCGACTGCGCCGACCGTAGCAGAAGCGCAGCCCCGTCTGGCGCGCTTTTACCAGGCCTACCCGGCTGGCGGCGGACCGTGACTTTCCGGGATTTTCCCGCTGCATTCATCGCTGCTGGCATCATATTCAACATTTGTTGAATATGGCAAGAGGCCCAAGGTTTGACAAATTCCCGGGATGCTGTCTCTGCTGTGGCCTTGCTCCACACATTCAGGTGGCGCGCGCCACAAGCTCTGGCCGATAGAATAAAGATTGGAGTACTGCAAAAACGATCTAATCGCGCCGCGCTGCAAGTGAGGGATGATGGGTAGAATCGACTCGGAATCGCAGGATGGAAGCAGATACCGGGCGCTGCTCGGCCTCTCGACGGCCATCGTCTCGCAACCCGATGTGCCAAAGCTTCTTCACAGCATCTCGGCGCTGTTGTCGAAAGTCGTCTCGTTCAATTCGATCGCTCTCCTGCTTCTCAACCAGGAGGATGAGACCACGCTGCTTTATGCCCTGGAAGCAGGCAACTACAATCCCGGCTTCAAGGTTGGAACCGAATTACCGTTCAAAGACACACTTGTTGCCACGGTTCTGGAGCAGCAGAAACCGATCTTTGTTCCGGATATTCAGCAGGAGTGGAAAAAGAACCCGCAGTTTAATGCGGTGGCGTCGTCTCTTCCGGCCAATGGCGTTCTAAGTTCCTATATCTTCCCCATCTCCAGCTCCCGAAAAAAGCTCGGAGTCCTGATTTTTGGCGCAATGGATCGCGAGCGATACAGCGACGCGGATGTCGAATTGATGAGTTCGGTGGTGGCGCACGTATCGGTGGCGCTGGAGGGAACCCTCGCCCTCGATGCAGCCGAAACGTATCGCCAGGAACTGGAGCGGGAACGGGACAAGCTGAAACTTCTGCTGGAAATCAACAATCACATCATCACGCATCTCGATGTAATTGAACTCTTTCGGGCGGCGTCGATATCGATTCGCGAGTTTTTCAAAAGTGCCTTCACTGGATTCTGGCTCTTCGATGAAACCTCCCAACAGCTTCAGTGCACCACATTCGATTTTCCGGGGAGCCGCGGCTTTGTAGAAAATATCCCCGCTCCCAGGCTGACCGAAAGCGATATTGAACGGATGCGCATGCAAGGGCCGACGCTGCTGAATCACCGGGAAATCGAGGCGCTGCCGAATTTTGCATCGGAGCCTCTCCGCGCCGAATCCATCGTCTGCATCGCAAGTGTCCCGCTGACAGGCTCGGCAAATCCGCTGGGCATCATCTCGCTGGGCAGCCGGGAAGAAAATGCGTTCAGCCAACCCGATCTTGATTTGTTAACGCAGGTAGGCAACCAGATTTCGCTGGCCATCGAAAATGCTCTCGCTTACGGACGATTGAACATTTCGCGCAACCGTCTGGAAGACGAGAAACTTTATCTGGAGTCGGAATTCCAGTCGGAATACAACTTTGAGGATATCGTCGGCAACAGCCCTTCCCTGCGCAAGGCGCTCGAACAGGTATCGATTGTTGCGCCCACGGATTCCACGGTGCTGGTGATCGGAGAAACAGGCACAGGGAAAGAACTGATCGCGCGCGCCATCCACAATCTCAGCGCCCGTCGAGACCGCACTTTCGTGCGATTGAACTGCGCCGCCATTCCATCGGGACTGATGGAAAGCGAACTGTTCGGATACGAAAAAGGAGCCTTCACCGGCGCTCTGACGCAAAAGCGCGGGCGCATCGAACTCGCTCATGAGGGCAGCCTGTTTCTTGACGAAATTGGAGACATCGACCCCGAGCTTCAGCCCAAGCTTCTGCGCGTGCTGCAGGAAAGAGAATTTGAAAGGCTGGGCGGTAACCGCACCATCAAGGTGGACATACGATTGATCGCTGCAACCAATCGCGACCTGCTCACCATGGTGCACGACGGAGAGTTCCGCGAGGATCTATATTACCGGCTGAACGTGTTTCCAATTCACATTCCCCCGCTGCGGGAGAGGAAAGAAGACATTCCTCTGCTGGTCCACTACTTTGTTTCATTGCAGGCGCGCAAAATGCGGAAGTCCATTCGTGTCATTCCGCGCACGGCAATGGAAGCCATGATGGAGTGGCCCTGGCCCGGGAATGTGCGCGAGTTGCAGAACTTCGTGGAGCGTTCCGTCATCCTCACGCGTGGTGAAACGCTGGCCGCGCCCATCTCCGAACTGCAACGCAGAGCACTGCCACGCAGTACCGCGAGCGCCAAGGTGCATGAGACGGATCGTGAGGCCATCATCCAGGCGTTGCGCGCAGCCGAGGGGCGAATCTCCGGAGCTGGAGGCGCAGCAGAGAGGCTGGGCTTGAAGCGCACCACACTCCAGAAAAGAATGACCAAGCTGAATATATCGAGGTTGGAATACATCTGATCCGGAAGCGCCTTTTTTGAAGTCGCGCCAGCGCTTTTCGCTGCCACTGCCACCACGCTGCCACTGCCACCGTGGTGGCAGTGGCAGCAGAAGCCGATCCACGAGAGAGCTTATCTGTTTATAATCAATACATAGTAGAGTTTTCACGAATGGCTACAAACGTGCATTGGAATAGACGTGCTTAGAATTTCACTACCAACCCGCGAAGACAGTCCCCTCTACGTACTGGAAGGCAAACTGGCAGGATTGTGGGCGAAAGAACTCATTCGCGTCACCCGTCAGCTTGGTCCAGGAACAACCGCAATTTTCGACCTTGAAAATGTCATTTATGTCGACTCGCTTGGTGAAAACACGCTGCTCTGGCTGAACAGGCTGGGGGCCACATTCATCGCCGAGAACGTCTACGGCAAGGACCTCTGCCGGCGCCTGCACTTGCACCGCGCAACCGAAGTCAGGCCAGGCGCATCCAGTCCTATGGGACAGAAGGCCGAAAAGTCGCCGCCTATCAAGCTTATTCCTTCATCCTGACCAGGCCATTCCCTCGACAAGGGAAACCCGGCAGCAAGAAATGCCGGTTCTCTGCAAGAGCATCCATCGTTTCCAGGCAGAAACATGGGATGGCAGCTTCATCCTCAATCGAACGAATCGCAAAAAGCTACAGGAAGGTTTTCTAGATGAATTTGAGCAATCACTCTACCGCCATGGGAGATCGGATTTCAGCTTCCCTCCGGAATGTTCACACTTTGGAGACGGGCCGCGGACAGCGGATATCGCTTCGGGCCCCGGCAATGTTCTGCTTCGTCGCCGCGAGCCTTTTCGCTGTGATGGCTTCCGGCTGCCACGGAAAGGCAAAGACCGCACCCATGCCGCCCACAGCCGTGCAGGTGGTCACTGCGCAGCAGCAGGACGTGACCGTCAATGGGGACTGGATCGCCACGCTGGACGGCTATGTGAACGCGCAGATTCAGCCGCAAGTAACTGGCTATCTTGTCCAGCAGCTTTACCACGAAGGTTCTTACGTCCGTAAGGGCCAGGTCCTCTTCCAGATTGACCCCCAAACATTCCAGGCCACGCTGGATCTGGCCAAGGCGCAGTTGGCACAGGCCAAGGCAAAGCTCGCGCTCGACGTCATCAATGTGAAGCGCGATACTCCTCTGGCCCAGCAACGTGCCATCGCACAGAGCCAGCTTGATTCGGAAGTCGCCGGACAGCGGCAAGACGAAGCCACGGTGCAGGCGTCGGAAGTAACGATCAGGCAGGCGCAGATCAATCTGAATTTCACTCATGTCCGCTCCCTCACCGACGGCATCGCCGGCATTGCCACCACGCAGGTGGGCAATCTGGTTGCCCCCGGCACAGCGCTGACCGCCGTTTCCAAGGTTGATCCCATCAAGGTCTACTTCGCCATCAGCGAGCAGGAGTACATGCGCTTCAGCGGCGGACCGCAAAAGGCCTCCGGAAACAGCGCACAAAAGCGCAGCAAGGATCTGGAACTGGAACTGCAACTGGCCGACGGCACAATATATCCGCACAAGGGCAAGGTCATCTTTACCGACCGCCAGATTGATCCGCAGACCGGCACCATCAAGCTGGTTGCCGCCTTCGCAAACCCCGGCAACATCCTTCGCCCCGGACAGTTCGGGCGGGTTCACGCAGCCACAGCCATCAACCGCTCCGCCATTCTGGTTCCGCAGCGCTGCGTAACGGAGTTGCAGGGAACCTATCAGGTCGCCGTGGTCGGCGCGGGCAACAAGGTTTCCGTGCGCAATGTGAAGCTGGGCGAGCGCGTTGGTGCCTTGCAGATCATCGAGTCCGGCGTGAACGCGGGTGAACAGGTCATTTCAGAGGGTAACGCCAAGGTGAAGGACGGCATGACCGTCAATCCGACAGTTGCGAAGATGGAAGGAAACGAATGATCTCGAAATTCTTTATCAAGCATCCCATCATCGCCATCGTAATTTCCATCCTGATGGTCATCATTGGCACCGTCTCGATGCTCAGCCTGTCGGTGGCGCAGTTTCCCGAGATTGTACCCCCTGAAATTTTGACGCTCGGCATATACCCGGGAGCCGATGCCAAGACGGTGGAGGAATCCGTCGCGACCCCGATCGAAAGCCAGATGAGCGGCGTGGACAACATGAGTTACATGTATTCCACCAACGCGAGCAATGGCTGGTCGGAACTGCGTACGGATTTCGATGTAACGACAAATCCAAATATCGATCAGATTCTCACGCAGCTTCGCGTCAACCAGGCCGCCTCTCAAATGCCGACCGAGGTTTCCATGCAGGGCGTGCAGGTCATGAAGTCCCTGTCCACGCCCCTGATCATGTTCGACCTCATTTCTCCGCAGGGCACATACAACCGGAACTTCCTGGTCAATTACGGCATCATCAACCTGAAAGATGAAATTGCGCGTGTTCCCGGCGTAGGTCGCGTCGAGATGCTGGGCGGCGACTACTCCATGCGCGTCTGGGTTGAGCCGGAAAAGTTGGCCAATCTTTCGGTGACGGTTCCCCAGATCGTCGCGGCTATCCAGGCCCAGAACAAGGTCAATCCTTCCGGGCAGATCGGCGGAGAGCCTGTGCCGACGGGCCAAGAGTTCACCTACACGGTTCGTTCGCAGGGCAGGCTCGAATCGCCGGAAGAATTCGCCAATATCGTGATTCGCGCCAATCCGGACGGCTCCATCCTCCACCTCAAGGATGTTGCGCACGTTGAGTTGGGCGCGCAGACCTATAACGTCAGCGCCGATTATAATGGCGCTCCCGCCGGCGGCATGACCGTCTACCAGTTGCCGGGATCGAACGCCGTGGAAACCGCTCAGAGAGTGCGCGCCAGAATGGCCGAGCTTTCCCAGCGCTTTCCCAAGGATATGCAGTTCGTCGTTCCCTATGACTCCACCCTGGCGGTTACCGCCAGCATGCACGAGATCGTCGTCACTCTCTTTGAATCGCTGCTTCTCGTCGTCCTTGTGGTCTACGTCTTTCTGCAGGGATGGCGGCCGGCCCTGATTCCGCTGGCGGCCGTGCCGGTTTCTTTGATCGGCACCTTCATCCTTTTCCCGCTGCTGGGATTTTCCATCAACACGCTTTCCCTGTTTGGCTTGATTCTCGCCATCGGCCTGGTGGTTGACGATGCCATCGTCGTGGTCGAAGCAGTCGAACACCACATGGAAGAAGGCTTGTCGCCGCACGACGCCACGGTGAAGGCCATGGAGGAAGTCTCCGGCCCGGTCATCGCCATCGCCCTGATTCTTGCCGCCGTCTTCATTCCAACAGCCTTTATTCCCGGCATCACGGGCAGGCTGTATCAGCAGTTCGCGGTGACCATCGCCGTCTCCGTGCTCTTCTCCGCATTCAACGCTCTTACGTTGAGCCCGGCGCTCTGCGTCCTGCTGTTGAAGCCCGGAAAGGTGCATGGACCTTTCGCACCCTTCTTTGAGTGGTTCAACAAAACTTTTGCTCATGCGCAGAATGGCTACGTCAAGTATTCCGGCTGGATGATCCGCAAGAGCGCGTTCAGCATGGTCTTCCTTGCCCTGATGGCCGCTGCTGCGTTCTTCTTGGGTGGCAGGCTGCCAAGCTCCTTTGTGCCGGAGGAAGACACGGGCGCCATCATGGTCCGGCTGCAATTGCCGCAGGCTGCCTCGCTGCAGCGTACCGAGGAAGCTGTCAAAAAAGCGGAAGATATCATTCTTCACACGCCAGGCGTAATTGCCGTCGCTGGCATCAGTGGTGTGGACATGATCAGCGGTACACAAAACACGTATACGGCTTTCTTCTTCGTCAAGTTGGATGACTGGGACAAACGCCATGCCAGCAATCTGCTGGCGCCGGCCATTCAGCGTCAGTTGAATCAGAAGCTCTCCGCTGTTCCGGACGGCCAAGCTGTCGCCCTTACCCTGCCTGCTATTCCGGGCATTGGCACTTCCGGCGGTGTGACCTTCGTTCTGGAAGACCGCTCCGGAAAGGGTGGCGACTTCCTTTCCGACAACACGGACGCGTTCCTCGCCGCGGCGCGCAGGCGTCCGGAACTCGCCTCCGTATTCACAACGATGACTCCGCATGTTCCACAGCTCTTCGCGGATGTCGATAAGGATAAGGTCCTGCGGCAGCAGGTCAGCATCAATGACGTGTATACGACGATGCAGACCTTCATGGGCGGTTACATGGTGAACTACTTCAACCGCTTTGGCCGCCAGTGGCAAGTCTATATCGAGGCTGAAGGCAAATCGCGTACAGACCCCAACAATATCAAGCAATTTTACGTGACCAATCAGAGCGGGAATATGGTGCCGCTGGATGCCGTGTCAAGCGTAAAGTCGATCACGGGTCCGGAGTTCACCATGCACTTCAACGAATACCCGGCAGCCCAGATTACGGCAACGGCCGCTCCGGGTTACAGTTCAGGCCAGGCGATGAAGGCTCTGGAAGAAGTGTTTGCCCAGACCCAGCCTTCAGAGATGGGATACGACTACATGGGCATGAGCTATCAGGAGCAGAAAGCCGCAAAGGGCATCTCTGCCACCCAGATCTTCGGCCTCTCGCTGTTGTTCGTCTTCCTCATCCTCACCGCGCTCTATGAAAGCTGGAGCCTGCCTTTCAGCGTGTTGCTCAGTACGCCGGTCGCCATGTTCGGCGGCTATCTTGCGCTCACCTGCCGCGGCATGGAAAACAACGTCTATGCCCAGATCGGCATGGTCATGCTGATTGGATTGGCCGCCAAGAACGCCATTCTGATCGTCGAGTACGCCAAGTTGGAACATGACCGCGGAAAGAGCGTAGCGGAAGCGGCATTGGCCGGCGCCCGGCTGCGCTTGCGCCCCATCATCATGACTTCCTTTGCCTTCCTTCTGGCCTGCGTGCCACTTTGGATTGCCCGGGGCGCGGGCGCTCAGGGCCGCCGCATGTTGGGCACCACGGTCATCGGAGGAATGCTGGCTGCAACCTGCATCGCTATCTTCCTGATCCCTGTGACGTTCACGATCTTCGAGAAGCTCTCGCTGCGGTTCAAGCACGAACAAAAAGCGCTCCCGGCAGAGGCTGCGCAGAATGGAGAGAACCTCTGATGAGAGTGACGAAACTTACACTTAGTTTGCTGTTGATGCTGACCGTTACCGGGTGCAAGCTGGGGCCAAAGTATGCGCGTCCCGCTTCTATTGCTCCCGACAACTTCCGCGGACAGGCTCCGGAGCTGAATCAGGCTCCAGAGTCTGCCCAGAAGACGCCGGAAACCGCGCAGAAAAGTCTGGGCGACGAAAAATGGTGGACGGTCTTTCAGGATGAGCAGTTGCAAACCCTGATTCGCACTGCGCTCGCCAACAACTACAACGCGCGCATCGCGGCCGAGCGTGTGGTTGCCGCACGAGCGCAACTCGGCATCACCCACGCCGACCAACTGCCTTCGCTGGGGGCCTCTGGCGCACTTTCATCGGTGCGTCAGGAAGAGACTTCCATGTCTCCGGTCTATCGCGCCGACTCAGGCCAACTGGCTTTGAGCGCCGCCTGGGAACTGGACTTCTGGGGGAAATACCGGCGCGCAACAGAAGCTGCGCGCGCTGATCTGGCAGCCACCGAGTGGGGACAAAAAGCTGTTATCAGTACGCTTGTTTCCAATGTTGCCAGCGCCTACTTCCAACTGCGCACGCTCGATCTCGAACTGGAAATCACGCAGCAAACGCTGAAATCCAGGCAGGAATCCCTGCGCCTTACCAAGACGCTCTCCGAAGGCGGCTCTGTGCCGCTGATGGATGTCCGGCAAGCCGAACAGCTCGTCTATACCGCCTCCACGCAGATTCCCACGCTCGAAAAGCAAATCGAGCAGCAGGAAAACTACCTGTCCATTCTCCTTGGGCAGAATCCCGGCCCCATCGCCCGCGGAAAGAAGCTGACCGAACAGCCGCTTCTTCCCTCCGTTCCAGCCGGACTTCCGTCTGAGCTTATCGAGCGGCGTCCGGACATTCGTCAGGCGGAAGAACAACTGATTGCGGCCAATGCGAGAATTGGCGTGGCGAAAGCCGCATATTTCCCATCCATCTCGCTGACCGGAGCCGCCGGCTATCAAAGTACAGCGCTTACCAGCCTGTTCCAGGGTCCCGCCGGCCTGTGGGATAACGCTCTCTCCGTCTCGCAGCCCATCTTCGAGGGCGGCCGGATTCGCAACAATGTACGGATAACCGAATCACAGCAGCGCCAGGCTTTGCTTGCCTACCAGCAGACAACGCAAGGCGCCTTCCGCGATGTTTCCGATGCGCTTGTTGCCTATCGGAAGTCGCGCGAAATGCGCGAGCAGCAGCAGCTTCTTGCCGCGGCAGCTCAGGATGCGGCCCGGCTCTCGCATGTACGCTACGATGCGGGCGCCACCGCCTATCTCGAGGTACTGACCAATGAGACCAACTACTACAGCGCCGAGTTGAATCTGTCTGAGGCGCGCTACAGTGAAGTGCTCGCTCTGGTCCAGATCTACAACGCGCTGGGCGGCGGCTGGCAGCAATAACACACAGCGAACGGGAACAACTTCTGTCCGCGACGCAACAATACGGCGTCATTCGATTGCAATCGAATGACGCCGTATTTATTTTGTGCCCAATTCAATTGATCCTCGAACGATCTAAAACAACTTCAAACTCCGCGGTCGGAACAGATTGCGAAAATCGAAACTCTCCGTCTGCCTGCTGGCCGGGTGCGCCATGCAGTGATGCTCTGAGCGCATCGGCGCGGCGTACGAGCGGGTCACGTGCAGCCGGTCCATAATCACGTAGCGAGTACGCAGGCCGTCCACGGTCGCGGGCAGTTGCGCGGGCAGCTTCCTGCGATCCACATAAATCACCAGCGCCGCTTCCTTCGGATTGTCCAGGCTCTGGCCCACGCCCACGCCGAAAAATGCCGCATTCCGCCGCATCAACTTGCGCGCGATCTGCTGCTTGGCGGTAACGGCCTGGCTCAGAACTGCGCCGGAAAGCGCTTGAACCGCATTGCTCTCGAAGGCGGTTCGCGGCGTCGAACCGTAAGCCAGAGCGCGCGCGGTGGTGGAAATCACCACGGTACGCATTCCGTCCACCGTGGCCGGCGCACTCGCGTTCCCGTCCACATAAAGAATCACAGCCGCTTCGCCGGGGTGGTCGCTGCTCTTGCCTGTGGCCGCGCCCAGGATGCCGGCCGAGGGATTCACCATCATGCGCGCCTGCCCCAGCGCCTGCTCGGCGCGCGCCGTCTCCGCATCTGTCAGCGTGTGGCGCTGCGCCGCCGTTACCGTGTTGTTGCCGTAGTTCATGCAACTGACGGCGTGGTCGGTTGTCCCCACAAACGTGTATGAAGTTCCTCCGCCCACCTGCGCGCTCAACTCGCTCAGCACGTCCGACACCGGATTGGCCACACCCTCGCCCACACCCGACGCATCCGTACCGCCCGCGAAAAACAGCCCCACCGGCTCAGCATTCGCGGCATCTACCACCAGCGCCCCGGAGTCGCCCGCATCGCTGAACTGGTTGCCCGTGATGGCCACTTGATTCGTATAGGTCTTGGTCATGTAGTGCTTGGTCTCGGCGCAGTTCGCGTAGTAATCCACGCTCACGTCCAGGCTGAGCGCGGAAACGCTGGCGCAGGTCAGCCCCGTGGTGCGCCCGCTCTTGGCCACCTTCAAGTTAAGCGAGGCCGTCTCGCCCTTGCCGCCCGTCGACGAGATACCCGGAGGCGCCGCAGCCAGCGTTCCATCGGACTGGCGCGCGCCCAGTTCCAGAATGTTGCCGCTTGTGTTCACCGCGCCGGAGTTTACCTGCGCAATGGCCGCGTCCGCATTGGTCGCGCTCGAGCTGAGCGCCAGCCAGCCGGTCAGCGCGCCCACCAGCGTGGTTCCCGATCCCTCGCCATTGGGCGTACAGTTGTTGTCGATCAGCCCCGGCTGCACAATGGCGTCGCCCACGCTGGCATGATCGCTGCGCGCCAGCACGTGATTGTTACTCAGGATGTAGTGGCGACCGCTGCTGTCGGCAAGCAGCGCGCCCAGCGTTCCGCCGCAGCAATCCACAATCTGGTTGCCGGAGGCGTCATAGTCGTTGTTGTTGCCACCCGAACTGCCCAGCGCCACCGGCATCGCCAACTGCGTCTCGTGCGTGGCGGGATTACTTGTAACTCCCGCCGTATTCAGCAGCACTGTCGTCGCGGTCTTTGACGATGAAGTACCCACCGTGGCCACAACATAAGTGGCGCCCGTGGATGA
>Ga0224530_1001063_pt1 | contig 15721 bp, 19 predicted proteins | sample CBST75metaG_FD_179873 | JGI IMG/M metagenome (GOLD analysis project Ga0224530, IMG submission 179873) | Peat soil microbial communities from Stordalen Mire, Sweden - C.B.S.T75 | ecosystem: Environmental > Terrestrial > Soil > Wetlands > Peat | place: Sweden: Norrbotten County, Stordalen Mire...
GGGTTGCTATGAAAATGCTGACACAGATTTGGTACGCATGTCTGGAACATGCGATGGGCTGCCTGAACTGGCTGGTGCGGCGGCGCAGCAGTGCGGCTTACCTTCCCGCTCACTTGGCAATTGGCATCCGAGGCGAAGATGCCGCCTACTTTTACCTGCGCCGCAACGGCTACACGGTGGCTGCGCGGCGCTGGTCTTCAGGCCATCAGCCCGGCGACATCGACCTGATTGCCTGGCAGGGACCGCTGCTGTGCTTCGTCGAAGTGAAGACGCGCACAGCCCATGACGCCACCCCTGCCGAGGTCGCCGTCGACGCGCACAAGCGCAAGATCCTGCGCAGCCTGGCCCACGAGTATGTGCGCCAGTTGCCGCAGGAAACTGCTCCGCAGGTTCGCTTCGATGTGTTGAGCGTGTACCTGGTGCCTGGGAAAAAGAGGGAATTCGTGCACTACGAGAACGCCTTCGGCTGGAGCGAGCGGCGACCGGATTAGCGATACGCTCGATGGGCTGCTACGAGGATAGGCCACGGCAAAAACAACCGCGGGTCCTTCGACTTCGCTGCGCGGTGGGCAGGATTCTCGGCCACAAGACGCCGCGCATGACGCAACGCTATGCGCACCTTTCGCCCGGATATATGGCGACGGCAGTGAACAAGCTGGATGGGGCGTTTGCCGGTGCTCTGCCGGAACAGAAGTAGAGAACCGTTTTGCTTGGATGGGGACTGCGTACCTCTGCGTTAGTCCCCGTAGCGTCCCCGCTTTTTCGCGGTATCGCTCTAAATCTACCTAAACTATTGATTCTATTGGCGTCCCCGATGGGATTTGAACCCATGTTATCGCCGTGAAAGTGGTCATCCGTCTCGTAACTTATTGAAACTAGACGGCATGGATAGCGCAGTAAGGCACTTTTAGGCATAGTTGGAGCGGGTTATCGGACTGTTATCGGACCATGATTTGCGAAGTGCTCTGGAGCCAATCGAATGGAACCAGACCTTCGAACAATTCTCGAATCTCTACCGTCCAAGTCGTCCCGTTCTAAACTGGAACCCCACCGCGAACTGATCCGTGAACTGCGCCGTAAGGGGCGAACATACCGCGAGGTCGCGCGGCTCTTCCATGAGCGCCTTGGACTGTACGTCGCGCCCAGCACACTTCACTCCTTCGTAAAAGTGCGGGCCAAGCATCGCAAGCGAACACAATTTGAATTGCCGCCGCTGGAACTCGCAGTTGCAGAGTCACCGGCACTCGACCGCGTTGCCGCCCTCAAGGCAAAGCCGACGGTACGGAGTTCAAAGCCTACCCGCTTCGTCTTCCGTGAAAACGAACCTTTGACCCTGACCAGCAACGGGGGTGAGCAATGACTGCATATTCAAAGCGTGTTGTCTTCACCATGGGCGGTAAAGGCGGCGTTGGCAAAACTGGCGTCATCGTCTCCTTGGCCGAGTGGTTCGCATTGAACGAGATTCCTGTTACGCTGCTCGATCTCGATACTGAGAATAAGGCGCGTGGCTCTCTCAAACACTTTTTCAATGACACGGTCACCAAGGTCAACATTCACACGCCTGCGGGTCTCGATGCCTTCGTCGATCATCTCGACGCGGGTACACCCATCATTCTCGCCGATATGGGGGCCGGTGCCGGACAGGTGGCCGCTGATTGGTTCGAGTCGATGTACGAAGATGTCGCTGCAACTGGCGTTCGCTTTACGGCAGTCGGAGTGGTCACGCCAGACCCGGCCAGTGTTGAGAGCGTCCTTGCCTGGGCAAGCCGCCTTCAAGATCGGGTGGAGTATGTCATTGTCGAAAACGCTACAAGCGCCTTGGCGGATTTCACCTACTGGCGGTCCACCGAACAGGCAAATCGCTTCCGCGAAGCATTCACGCCGGAAATCTTGCAGATGGAGTTTCGGCTTGCGGAACTTGAAAACCCTGTCCGGCAACATGGAATCCAACTGGGGCAGGTCGCAGATCGCAAGACCGATGTAGGTGAACTGAAGCGGGCATCACTCGTTATGCGCGCACAAAGCTATCGGCGGAGGCTCTTCTCTGAATTCGACCGTGCAAGGCAGGCGTTCTTGCCATGAGTACAACCACGTCCAACATCGCCAGTGTTGCGGAGGGAGAGCCGACGCTGTTCGACTCTCTCGCCCGTCTTGTTCCCGAAGAATTGCAGACCGCATATTATCGCGTTCTCGCGCATACTCGCACACTCAGCCCCGACGATGAAATGCTGCGCATTCTCGAAGCGATGGGCATCCTGGCTCTGCTCACATGTCACACGCCGAAAGATATTGCCGACGAACGGGAACGCTTTCAGGAAATGCTTGATCTTTATCAGCAGTATTCGGATGAAGCACAACAGAAGATGCTCGGCTATGTTCGCGAATTGGAGGCGCGGATTTCTGCTCTCCCCGGCGAAATTGAAGCCGGTCTTGATCCGCAGCAAATTGCAAAGATCCTGGGAGAGAGTTTGCGACAAAACTTTCTTCAATCGGGCATAACGGCCACGGTCAAAAGTCTGCAAATAACCGGCACGGCCCTGACGGCTGCCCAAAAGGAACTCTCCTCTGCTCTGCGCGCTTTGTCAGACTCACATGGCGGGATCGTCGCTCAAGTTGAGTCTGCCAACAACCGATTGACCTATTCCCTCGAAAGCCGGGGAAGGACGCTTGATGCTCTCCTGCATGAACTGAAGGGCGATTTGCTGCACATCTGGATTCCTCTTGCGTGCGGCGCAACCCTTCTTGTCGGCATGTTCTGCGGTATGGAGATTCAGGGCTGCCGGGATTCGCCTTCCGAGGCAGCCACAGCGCCGACGCCGACCACGGTGCAACCTGCGCCAGTGCTGCAACCGGACAAAGGCGGCAATTCAGGCGGCAACTCACAGAAACCGCACCATATCCAGCACGACGCTAAGCCTGTCGCTGGGCAGGTACGGTAGAATCGAGCGATAGCGCTGACGGGCGGCTATCTGGAAGGAAATGAATGGCTTTGCAGACATTCAAACGCTTTCCGATCCGGCTGATCGCAAGGACAAAACTCTTGACAACTGGCGGGAATGCCGTCACTATAGTGATGACATACCCGCCAAGCCTCTCCCTGGAAACAGGTGAAGCTCAAATCGGCGGGTTTTTCTTTTTCCTATGAAATACAGCAAGCCTCATCTTCCTTACGAAGATCAACTCGATTTATTGATCCGTCGCGGTCTTGCTTGTTCCGACAGGGCCGGTACGCTGTATTGGCTGAAACGAATTGGCTATTACCGTCTGAGTGCGTATTTCATTCCCTTCAAAGATCCCGCCACTGGCAACTTTCGTCCGGGAACGACCTTTGAGCAAGTCATTGATCTCTATCGATTCGATACCGACCTGCGGCGGCTCGTGCGCGAAGCACTTGACGCGATTGAAATCAGCGTTCGAGCCGTCATTACCTACGAAGTAGGAAAAGACCTGGGTGTCTTCGGCTATGCAGATCGGGCCAATTTTGCTGCGGCATTCAATCATGCCGACTTCATGAAGATTCTACGGCGCGAAGAGGGGCGTTCGACCGAGGTTTTCATCGGCCACTATCGGACCAAGTACACCTCAGAAACAGACTTGCCGGTGTGGATGGCAACGGAGCTGATCAGCTTTGGCGCGCTCTCAAAGATGTATGAGCACTTGAGGACCGGTCTGCGAAAGAAGATCGCCCGCGAATTCAATCAGCCGCAACCCGTCTTTGTAAGCTGGCTTCACTCCCTGACGGCTGTCCGCAATGTATGCGCGCATCACAGCCGGTTGTGGAACCGAGAACTTGCCGTCAAGCCGGAATTGCCTGTGGCGTGGAAGACAAACGGCATAGGCAACGACCGCTTCTACGTGATCGCGCTGATCATCCAAACGCTGCTCGCCGACATTGCTCCTGATTCCCAATGGGGAGAGCGGCTCAAGGCTCTTTTCAGCGCTCATCCAACGGTCAATCTTCGAGCCATGCAATTCCCAGCCAATTGGCAGAACCTCGCACACTGGAAGTGAAAGCAATCGTGACGAACTTAGATTGCGTGTGCTCCGCTTCGGTCACCCCTGCGTCCTGGAATACCCAATAGAAACTATTCACAGCAGGATCGTGCCGAGTCTTCTCTATGAGATCCGAGTATATGTGCGACCCGACAAGACGCGCGAGACTTGGCCGTCGTCCAATGCGCCGATCAGCTCTCTGATTCGGTCGATGCCATTTCCCGTTGCCGCAAGATACCGGATTTCGCGAACTTGTCCCGCGCTTAACCGATTTTCGCGGCCACAGATGACGGCCTCAGCGTACGCCGGATCATTCCAACTTTCGGCGACTCCTGGGTTCGGCCTTCCAATATGTGGGTGAGTCTTCAAATACTCATCGAGCAGCGCTTCACGATCATCACTTTCAGTCAAAGATGTTCCGCCGATAGGTGATAGCTTTCGCAATACCTTGATGCCCTCACGGCCACCTGGGATCATGTTCAGGCCGTTCGGGTGTTTGGATGACAAGCTGTATTTGTCCACGAGGTATTCCTCGGCGTCCATCGCCGAATCCTCATTTAGGCCGACTGCGCAAATTGCACTGACGAAAGCAGTCAACATTGGCCCTGTTTGATTTTCTCTGTGGACATGCTCCGCACGCGCGGATATTAGCTCCTTCAATTTGGAGGGAAATAACCGGCGAGATTCGTCCGCGAGTGCCGATTCCACATGCTCGGTGAAGCGTTTATTCCAGCCTCTTTTGGTTATTCCGTAGTAGACGAACTCCTTCCCGTCATTACAGACGAGCGCGTGCAGGTAAACGGAATATGTTCTTTCAAGGCTCGGGCCGCCTTTGATAAGAGCACGCAACGGAATTTCCACGCGCATCGGGATGTCGAGCGTGGGCGAGTGCATCTTAAAGAATACGACCGGCGCTGTCTCTTTCTCTTTCTTGGCTTCCAGAACCATGGAGGTAAAGAGTGGCCCACGCTTTGTGAGCAACTGACATATTTCCACGATGATTCTGCCTCGATCTTGAAACGCGAATGGGGCGCGGTAGGCCGGATTCTTTCCGTTCCAAGAAGCGATTATGTCGGGAATCTGAGTCTTCTCGTTTAACCCTATAAGGTTGGCATCGAGAACGTCTGCGCATCGCTCCAAATTGAAAGTAAGCCCATCCGTCAGGTACTTCATGTTCGGGAGGTCAACGAATTTCAACGCTTTGCTCATGTGTTGCTTCATCATTTTGGAGGTGCAATCGGAATGATGTTCCAAGTAATGACCAGACTGCACGCCAAGAAGAGAGCAGCGCAAATGATCAGGCTGCGCTCAAGCCATAAATTCAGAGCGTCCGCAATGATCAACTTGTCATTCAATTTCTGCGCCTGGTCAAGAGCCTTCTTTGCGTCCTCCGGCTTATTGTCATCTGCCAATGCCTTGTGGAGATCCATTTGGATCGAAAGGGCTCGGGCGTGACGGACAGCGTCAATCGCTCTGCTTTGAAACCAGAAATTTAAGACGGATCCGATGACAGCCAAGAGGCGAAATGCGTGGAGGAGCGGTCGAATCAAACAGTTGGAAAATAAATCTGGCTGATTCGAATAGCCGATCGATAGCACAAAACCGCCCATAAACAAGATCCAGAGCGCATAGTAAAGCTTTCCATTGATTTCTCTATCCCATTGGAGGAACTCCGGCTGCTCTTTGAGCTTCTGAATGACAATGTCAGCTCCTAGTCTAGAATCGCCTGATCCGCTAATGCCCATCACACCTCCTTACGCAACAATTGCTGGCAAACAATACCACGCCAAACTGACGACACCGCCATGTCCGTCGCTCCATACAGATCTCTTTTATTGATGTGGATACTGAAGATTGCTCAGATTATGGCAGGCCCATTCAAAGCCGCCTTTGCACGCTTTCTGGTAGAGGGCGAGAGCCTGATCGTGGCTCTTGGGTTCTCCGCGCCCTGACTCGTATGAACCCGCGAGGTTGTTGCAGCCCCACATGTCCCCTCCGTCACAAGCCTTTTCATACAGGTTGGTCGCCTTGTTGTAATCCGTATCGTTCCCGAAATCGTAGGTCATGCCGAGCCGGGTGCATCCCAACATCACTCCGCTTTGACACGCTTTCTGATAGAGAGCACGCGCTGTCGCCAAGTTTTTCTCCCTATCCGCGAAGATTGAATTATCGTTCTCATATACAGCCCCAAGGGTGATACAGGAAGTCAAAGCTCCTCCACCACAAGCTTTTTCCAGCAGAGGTTTCGCTTCTTCATAGTTGTGCTGATCGTAAAGGTCCTGGCCAGCCTTGGCTCGTTCGGCAGCGTGTTCGCGAAGGTAAACCGGATCTGCATCCTGCTGTGCTTGGATTCGGTCGTTTCTGACAGGCTGGAGTACGACGCGAAAGATGGTCTGACCCGCTGCCTTGATCTCAATATCCTTTTCCATCTTGTCGAGCCCATCATCGGTTACAGCCACCAATGCGTGCTGACCGAGTTCGATCTTCGCTTTCGCAGACCCCCCAGCATCGATGTGGCCCTTTGTCTCGCCGTCCAGCTTCCAGTTGCAGGCCAAATCGCAAGCCACCAGCAGCGTTGCAGGAGCTTGCTTCTTCGGTCGCAGGATTGGCACGTCATCCTGCTGCGCCACTACTTGCGCAGCCGCAACTGCCAGTATCATGAGCCACGTCCATTCGGCCAACTTCCTTCCCCGCATTCCGTCCTCCCATATGTTCCGTAGCCGGATGAGCCGCCTGTGCCGATGTTCGCCCAGACATTCTCGTCGGTTCCCGACTTACTTCATGCCGCGCAGTAGGTCGCAACCTTCGGCCACTTTACCGTCGCAGGCCTTCTGAAAGTACTTGCGTGCATCGCCGCTGTATCCGGCGTCCTGATATAGAGAGCCGAGACTAGCGCAACTGGGCAATATCCCTTGGTCACATGCTTTCTGGTAAGCCTCACGTGCCTTTTTCGTCTCGTGTGGACCGCCGAGGCCCTGGGCATAGAGATAGCCGAGATAGTTGCAGGCCTTCATCTCCCCATCGAACCCAGCATATTTGAATCCGTTTTCGTCCGTACCATTACAGGCTTGTTCGAAGAGCGGTCTCGCTTCCTTGTATTGCTTCTCACTGAAGAGTGCAACCGCTTGCTTTTCGACATCGGCAACATGCGAAGTTGCCGACGCTTCAGCAGGGGCAACCTCATGACCTCCGTATGCTACGAATGGATCACTGGCCGTGGGCGCGGTAGACTTTGAACCAGACTGGGAGGCGATGTGGACGACCTCGCCAATGGCAACTAAGACAGCAAGAACAATCACGATGGCCTTGGCTAATTCGCTATGTGTCTTTTTCTTTTGCCAATACCACGCGATCCCAGCCCATCCAGCGGCCTCCAGAAGATAGATTGGAACAAGCCCCTTGACTATTGATACCAGCAGACTGATAGCAGAGAAGGCTCCAAATACCAAGGTCCCGACTCTGATTGCTGTTCCGGCCACTCCGTCTCTAATCGGCTCAGATTCATCGGTCAGGGTATCTGTCACCGAGTGGACTTCTGGCGAATGGCTCGCGGATGATTCAATCACGGAAGGTTTAGGATCAAATGCCTTTCCACAGTGCGGACAAAACTTGAAGTTGTCCGCCGACTCTTTGCCACATATGTTGCAGACCATAGTGCGTTCTCCAGTAGCAGTCGGAAGGCAACGGTTAGGTCGCGGTGGAACTGCGTCCGCAGGTTCGAGGGGGGACACTGCCCGCTGCGAAACGCCAGTGCTCTCTGGCTCAAGGGTGGTGGTTGACTTGGTCAATTCAGTGTCTAGCTAACCCAGTCTCCCGGCGTTAGACTCAGCCGTCGCCCATGCCCGAGCAGCCCCTTCATCAGCGAAGTCCTTAACCAACAAATCGTCAACTCCGGGGGGCATTGACTTCACAACCTCAACTCTCCCAGCGGGTTGTGGTTGATGTAGTGGTTGATTGGGATTCCGTTCAAGGACAAGCTATAAGAAGACGGACCAGCACCGGGTCGGTTCATGTGTCCTGTGGCATCTGTCATTGCATGAATCTCCTTTTGATTAGGAAGTATACGACTGTACAGCCTGCGATTGACATCGCCGGTCTTATTGCAAGAGCGAGAAACGGCTACCATGCGTTTCCGCCGGTGCTTTTCAGCGTCTTTGTCGCCGCCCTCCTTCCAAGGCTCCTTTCGCGGCCCAGTAGCTTGCTATTGCCTGCGCGCCGGTAGATGGGCGGTCTTGTGGAAAACGTCATGGCCAAGTGTGGCGGACACCCCCTCACGGACGTTGGTGAGTTTCTGTGCAGCGTATGCGCCGCACAAGACGGCGGTGTGATTGCGGATACTTCAGAACTCGAACGCAAATCGAATGGTTCTCGATTCTCCTCGAACATGATCCGAAGTCAATCGAATCTTGTTCGAGGCTGGTGGTCAGCGTAGACCATCCTAAGCCGTCAGGCTTAGGGATGGTGTCTATCTTCAAAACGAGCGTAGCGAGAACGCTCTTCGCCGGACTCAGCCGAAATGACGCTTGCGGATTCTGGCCGAGCAGGCCGTGATATAGGCAAACTGGGTGCTGGGCTTGGCTCCTGCAAAGTTGCGGCAATCGGACGGAAAGGCGCAAACACGGTTGCAATGCAAATTCGAACAGAGTTAGCGTCGGGCTATGCTGACGATACGGGCCATGTCGGGCGGTGTCGGGTATGCCCAGCGGCATCTCGAACACAGCGATTACTACGATGAACACCGCCGCGTACAAGGCGAGTGGCAGGGGCGTGGAGCCGAGTTGCTCGGATTAAGCGGCGGCGTGACTCGGGAACAGTTTGAGGCTGTCCGTGAAGGCTTACACCCTGAGACCGGAGAATATTTGCGTCCGCGTCACAGTGCGGATCGAGTGAGTGTGGACGGAAGCGAGCAGAGTAAGGCTCGGTCTCTCTACGATCTGACGTTCTCCGCGCCGAAGTCTATTTCGATTCAGGCGATGGTCGCGGGAGACTCACGCCTGATCGCTGCTCATGATACAGCCGTCCGCGAAACCCTGGCAGAGGCCGAAACCCATACGGCGACTCGCGTCCGCCTAAATGGGGCAAACGAGGATCGCACCACCGGCAATTGGATCGTTGCCGCATACCGTCATGACACCAGTCGGGAACTCGATCCTCAGCTACACACGCACGCTGTGGCCGCCAACCTCACCTATGACGGCGCAGAAGGCCGCTGGAAGGCGCTCCAGGCATCGGGCTTGTATGAGCGCCGGGCATATCTCACCGAGGTCTACAGGAATACTCTTGCCCATGAGGTACGCAGTCTCGGCTATGAGATTGAGACGCGGCGTGATTCTCGCGGCCGTAACCTTGGCTTTGAAATTCGCGGGGTCTCTGATGACTTGCAGGAAAGATACAGCCAGCGCAGCGCACAGCGGGATTTGGCCATTGACGAATTCATAAAGCAAAATGGCCGCAGACCAACCGACAATGAAGTGGCTGTCCTCGTCCGGGAAACTCGTGCGGATAAACTCGCGGAAATCTCTACAGAGCAGGTCCGGCAACAGCAGCAGGCGCGTCTGTTCCCGGAGGAACAGCGAAGCCTCGAACAACTTCGGCACGACTCCCAGGAGCACAAGCAGAATGTGCCGCATGAAATTTCGCGAGCGCATGATTCCTTGCAATACGCAAAGGAACATCTCTTCGAGCGACGTTCTGTCGTTCATGATTACGAATTGCTGGCTGAAGCTCTGCAACATGGCCGGGGCCGAGTCGATCTGGGGCAATTACGCGGCTTGTTGCAGGTTGAGCAATCTCAGGGCGAACTCATCCATGCCGGTAATCGACTGGCAACTCGTGACAGCCTGGACCGCGAACAGCGCATGGTGGCTTTAGTAAATAAGGGCATCGGCCAGTACCCGCTACTGGGTGGCACGTATGAGTTCCATCCGGATGAACATCTCAGGGACGAACAAAAACACGCAGTTCAGCAGATTCTTGATTCACGCGATTTCGCTATTAATCTGCGTGGAGCAGCCGGAACCGGCAAAACGGCCACACTTCAGGAAATTGATCGCGGGCTTCGCGAAGCCGGACGCAATGTAACGGCGATTGCGCCGACTCGCAGTGCGGTGGAGGAATTGCAAAAGGTTGGCTTCAGCGATGCGATGACTGTTTCCAGGCTGCAGGAAGACGAATCCGCACAGGCGGCGCTTCGTGGACGGGTTTTGATCGTGGATGAGGCAGGCATGATCTCCGGGCATCAGATGGATGGAATACTACAGATCGCGGAGCAGCAGCAGGCACGTATTCTCTTCTCCGGCGACACACGGCAGATTCAGAGTGTTGAAGCCTCGGACGCGCTACGCATTCTGGAGCACGAATCGCAGATGAGAAGTGTCTCGCTGACCGGTGTACAGCGCCAATCGAACGCCGCGTATAAAGATGCCATTCAAACACTGCGCGAATCACCCGAAGAGGGATTTGAAAAACTGGAGCGGCTCGGCTCCGTGCATGAGGTTTCTTTTGCCGAGCGTGGCCGCGCAGTCGCCGATCTCTATCGCGAAATGACAGCAGATCCTTCCCGGAAGATTCTGGTTGTAGCGCCCACGCATGAGGAGATCAGCCGCGTTACTCGTGCGATTCGAGACAACCTTTCCGAACGAGGCCACCTCGGCCCAAGCGTGATGATTGATCGGCACGTTCCGCTGCAATGGACGGAAGCACAGAAGCGCGATTTGTCGAACTACCGCGAAGGGCACGTGCTGCTGGTTCACAGGGCAGCAAGGGGCATGGAAAAACATGAAGCTCTGACTGTCAGTGAGGTCAGAGACGATGTGCTGGTAGCTCGCAATGCTCGCGGCGAAGAGAGAACCTTCACTCCCGCGCAGACGCGATCTTTTTCCGTCCAGGAGCTGCGACCTATTGAAGTGGCTGCTGGGGATAGACTGCTTTTGACTGGCAATCGCCGGGACACGGATTTCCGAGCCACCAATGGCGAACTGGTGCAGGTGCGCGATGTAGAAAATGGGCGCATTCAGCTTGAGGATGGCCGAACACTGCCAGAGAACTATCGCCAGTTCGATCATGGCTACGCCGTTACTGCACATCGCAGCCAGGGCAAGACGGTGGACGGCGTGATTCTCTCCGCAGATGCGATGAAACAGGAATTGTTCTACGTGGGCGCTTCACGCGGCAGGAGCGAAATTGCCATCGTGACCAGTGACCGCGAGCAGTTACGCGAATCCCTAGGCATCTCCTCCGCTCGTCCGTCAGCGATGGAACTGGCAAAAGAGCAGGCGCTCTCTTTCGGACTGGAGCACGGTGTTCAACAGGCTCCAGTTAAAGCCATTGAACTTTCAGCCATAAGCGAAGAAATCTTCATTGAACTTGGAATCGGCCTTTGATGCAAGGATCTCCAGCAGCCCCGCTCGATTTTGTGGCTTACCCGTGCTTTGCTGTTGTAACTTTGAGCGACGTCAACATCTCACGCCGCAAAATAGCATTGATGCGCGACTGATAGCCTCTGCCATGAGAGCGCAGCCAATGCAACACATCGGAGTCAATGCGCACAGTGGTTGAGGTCTTGGTAGGCCGGTAAAACGGGTTCCGCACCGCCTTCTTCCAGAAACTCTCCTGCAAGGGCGGAATATCGCTATAGTCGATCTCGCTGTTAGGCTTCGCACGCAGCGCTTTCAACTCCAGCACCTGCTCCGCTGTCAGTGCCGGGGGATTGGCCAAGTCGATGTCGTATTCAACCATTTTCTTCTTCATAGCGTCTTTTCTCCCTGCGGTCGGCACGTCTTGCTGAAATGATGCGGATGACTTCAATCTCGTCCTGTTGACGCACTGTATGGGCTACCAAGAGCATCACAACGCCGTCTACGATCCCTATTGTCTGCCACCGTTCTTCGCCGTTTTCGATCCGGTCCTGCTCAACAAGGGCATAGGGGTCAGAAAAGACACGGGTTGCGGTTGGAAAGCTCACACCGTGCTTCCGCAGATTGCTGGCTGCTTTGGCCGGGTCCCACTCAAAGCGTGTCTTCACAACGCATATGTTACTACATTTTCGTATGTTTTTGTTCGTTCTTCTGAACTTGTCGAAGGCAGCTAAAGTCTCGCTCTGTCCTGCTGAAGAAAGATGACATTCCCCGATATTGGGATTGTGGGCCGAGGCGGAGAGGGCGGTGTCAAGGGTCATGACCGCGTAGCGGCGGCATAGCCGCCCTTGACATCGCCCGCGCTTCGGCTATGCTCCATCTATCGGGGAATGTCAGCCGGGTTTGTCCAGTGAAATAATGCCCTAAATATAATTTCACTTTCATAAAATCAAAATTCTGTCATTGCTTAAAGTTCCTTAAAAACGACTGTAACGACTTGGTGCATCTGCTGTTCCCAAAACTTCGCCTTCGTTTTGCATAGCCTCATCGACGCCATTGAAAATCAGCCCCAACAGGTGGGTTGACGAGACACTACAACCCAATCCATTGTGGTTTCAAGGAGTGTGCGAGCCATGTTCGATACCCCTCATTCTCCACGCGTCTTCGAGCGGCTGCTGGACAGCGAGCAGGCGGCGGCTCTTGTCAAGGTTCACCCTAAAACCCTTCAGCGATATGCACGCAAAGGTGTAGTGCCCGGCGTTCGAATTGGCAAGCTATGGCGATTCCGCGCTTCTGAACTCTTTCCTTCTCTGATCCAGAATGATGACGAAAACGATCTCGACGGCGACGAGCAGGCACGGTAGGCTGGATACAGCTATCCGTGCCGTCTCACCACCTTTGAAATGAGGAGGAACATGAGACGCTCACGATTTCAGCAAGGCAGCCTTCAGCTTGTGGAACGCGCCGGAAGCCGGAAAGCCTGGGAATACCGCTGGTATGAAGTCCAGCCTGATGGCAACCGGAGACGCCGCAACCTGGTGCTGGGAACACTGGAACAATATCCGAACGAAACGGCGGCGCAACGGGCCGTCGCAGTGCTTCGGGCTGACATCAACGCCGAAAGTCCGCGCATGAACCTAACTCCAATGAGTGTTCAAACGCTAGTCGAACACTACCGGGAAAAGGAACTCGGCGAAGGCTCAGGCAAAACCTACGCGACATGCAGGACCTATCAAGGCTACTTCCGTAAATGGATCTTGCCTCGTTGGGGCCAGTACAAATTGAAAGATGTGCGTTCAGTCGCTGTAGAAGAGTGGCTACGTTCGCTGAAGCTCTCCAATGGGAGCAAGGCGAAGATGCGGAACATCATGCACGCAGTCTTCAATCACGCAATCCGGTGGGAGTGGCATGAACGGAATCCGATCACGCATGTACGCCAAAGTGCGAAACGGTCCAAGGTTCCGATTGTACTCGACGTTGAGGAAATTGCCGCGCTGCTTCAGCTCTTGAAAGAACCTGCACGCACGGCGGTCTTTCTCGACGTGATGACCGGGCTGCGCGTGGGTGAACTGCTGGCGCTGAAGTGGAATGACGTTGATTTTGCGAAATCGCAAATCTCCGTCACCCGCTCCATCGTGATGCAACATATTGGCGACTGCAAGACGGAAGCCAGCCGTAAGCCGGTGCCGCTGGATTCGAGGCTTGCAGACGCTCTGTCCCGTTGGCAGGCGATCAGTCCCTACCCGCAACCGGATGACTGGGTGTTCGCAAGCCCACATTCGAATGGGCGCTTGCCTTACTGGCCGGGCGCGTTTTACCGGGCGCATATCCTGCCAGCAGCCAAAATCCTCGGCATCGAGGGCATTGGCTGGCACACTTTCCGGCGCACCTACGCGACACTCCTCAAGGCCAACGGTGAGGATGTCAAGACGGTGCAGGAACTCCTGCGACATGCCAACAGTCTTGTGACGATGAACCTGTACGCACAGGCAATCACGCAGAATAAGCGCGACGCACAAAGCAAGATTGTGAGCATGTTGTTTGACAAGAAACAGACTGCGTAATTCGCAGCGAAACCGAGCACTTCGCTTATCGGACCATAACGGACCTACAAAATTCTGTACGGGGCTTGCAAGTTGTTGATTTAATTGGCGTCCCCGACGGGATTTGAACCCGTGTTATCGCCGTGAAAGGGCGGTGTCCTAGGCCGGGCTAGACGACGGGGACGCTTTTCAAAAGGCACGAAACGGCTGACATTAGCCGTACTCGCCCTTATGAAGGCTACCAACTAGTGAGAGCCATGTCAAAGTGCGAGCCCTGGGGCACCCACAATTCGTGGGGACGATTACAAAATCAACAAGTCACGGTACTAGGCGTTCTGCCTCTGGCATTCGCCACCGGCGCAGGCGCCACGGGACGGCGCTGTGTGGGAACCACCATTGTGGGCGGCATGTTGCTCTCCACGGTGCTTAACCTGTTCTTCATCTCCGTGCTCTACGCGATTTTGAGCAGGCTGCTGAAACGCAATGTCGAGCCTGGCAGCGAGGACGGAGAAAGCACGCCGGTCGAGGCATAGAGCTTTCACCGTAACTGCAATCTGAAACAAAACTAGGCGGCGTTTTCATTGAGAAAACGCCGCCTAGTTTTGTGCTCAAAAGCGCCCCATCCTCACCGTGACAAAGCCGCAAATTGTTCAGTTACTTCTTTTCACGGTGAGCGATTATATGATCCTTGATCCGGTCATAGACTGGGCTGCTCACCACGCTCTTCTCCAACAAATCCAGCTTGGTGTGGTAGGGCCGGAAGCGCACAATGCGCGCGGCCCAGGTGTTTGTCATGCCATGGACCTTCATGAGCTGATTCAAGGTGGCGTGGTTGATGTCGGTAAGCTGTTCTGGAGAAGATGGAGTTGCAAATTTTGTGGGCTCACCGCGCGAGTTGTAATCCACCGGGTATTGGGGCGCTGCCGCTGTGCAAACACCAAGCAGCGCAAGCGTCATCGCTACGGATTGCAACCTTGTTTGCACGGGTTCATTTTCTGCTGTTTGTAAGTTGCCCGCAAGAGAAAGATTTGACAGCAAAGCGTTTTGCCCGTACGATTTTAAATAGATGCAGAGCCACCGCAATCACGGTCATCACCATCATCATGTGACCCACATGCCGGCGGACTGTTGTGGCCTTCTATAGAAAGGCCAGAGAGATCTAAAGAATACCCAGCCCGCCGGCGACTCACGCTAGCGGGTTTTTTAGTGCGCTTAACCCCACAAAATTTGAACCAGGACTAGGAAAAAGATGGCAACGATTGATTTCGACAAGATGAATGGTCTCGTACCGGGAATCGTGCAGGACGCACGCTCGGGCGAAGTGTTGATGCTGGGTTTTCTGAACCCCGTCAGCTATGCCAAGACGCTGGAGAGCGGATATGTAACCTTCTGGAGCCGCACGCGCCAGAAGCTGTGGATGAAGGGCGAAACCAGCGGCAACCGGCTGCGCGTGGTTACGGCCTCGACCGATTGCGACAACGACACACTGCTGTTTCGCGTGGTGGTGGAGGGCGACGGGCTGGTGTGCCACGAGGGTACGGTCAGTTGCTTCACCAAACCGCTGACAGTGAACACGGTGAACGAAAAGACGGAGGAAGCACGTGGCTAACAAGCTAAGACTCGGCATTCCCAAGGGCAGCCTGCAGGATGCGACTATCGCCCTGTTTGCGCGCGCCGGCTGGAACATTTACACCAACGGGCGTTCCTACTTTCCGTCCATCGACGACAACGACGTTGAGTGCATGTTGATCCGCGCGCAGGAGATGGCGCGTTACGTTGACCACGGCGTGCTGGATGCGGGACTGACCGGCATTGACTGGGTGGTGGAGA
>Ga0224530_1001075_pt1 | contig 15497 bp, 9 predicted proteins | sample CBST75metaG_FD_179873 | JGI IMG/M metagenome (GOLD analysis project Ga0224530, IMG submission 179873) | Peat soil microbial communities from Stordalen Mire, Sweden - C.B.S.T75 | ecosystem: Environmental > Terrestrial > Soil > Wetlands > Peat | place: Sweden: Norrbotten County, Stordalen Mire...
GTACTGCGGATGGATCGGTGCCGAACCAATTCTGCACTGTCCGGTGCACGATTTTCATAGGCCGGAAGTGGATTGGCAAAGCTCCACCACCATTAACGTTGTAGTTTTCCGGCGTTCCCATGCCCAGAGGGAAGCCGGTGTATAGAATGGCATCCCCGGAGAGTTGCCAGCCGCCGAGCACCCCATCCACCACGCCGAACGCATTGGACATGTGGCCGAGGCCGAACTTCCTTCCGCGGCCAAAGGGCAGTTGATAAACCCCATTGGCGTTCAAAGATTGCCGGGTGTCATAGCCGGCGGGCCCATAGTTTCCCATTGGATCATGTGCATTCTGAGCTTCCCCACTCCCTTCCGCAACAGCACCAACGCCCCAAAATCCACCGTTGAAGTCGGTCATCGCCCTCGACCAGGTGTAGTTAATGGTGTATTCGAGGCCGTTGGCGGAAGCGCGATGGCGAAGCTGGGCCTGCAAGGCGTTGTAGTTTGAAATGGCCTCGGCTCCGGTTACAAAGACACTACCGGTGTTGCCCACTAGAGTGCACCAAGGCGCCGCCGGCTCTATGGTGCCGCTGCAATCATTAGGACTTATCTTTCCTGTAAGTGGCGTCGACCACTGATTATCCTGCCTATACATGATCAGGTGCTGGCCAACCTCCCCAACATACGCAACCTGGGCGGAAGTCGAACCGTTGATTAGGTATTCTAGCGCCAGATTGTACTGTTGGACATCGGACGCTCTCAGGTTCGGATCCCAGGCGGTGTAATTCGTGGGGAGTGCAACAGAAGCAGTGCCGTTACTAGGTATGGTAAACCCATTTTCTGCCAACATGGGTCCTCCTCCATTGGAGGATACCGTGGGGGATACTGGAGAATAACTGAATAAGCTCGTGAACGGCGGGTTCTGAGTCATTCGCAGGCCAACGCCACTGCCTTCCAGATCGTCGGTGATTCCGTAGCCGCCATGCAGCACAAAGCGGCGCATGATCTGCCAGGCGAACCCCACGCGCGGCATGAACTGCCAATAATAGGGGTTATACAAGGCGCGGTTGTTGCCATTCACTCCGGCATATTCGATAGCTGCCGGCCCCGCCGAGGGATTCGACAGATCGAGAGTGGCCTCCTTGTTGTTCACCTCGTACATAGGCTGATCGTAGGCATACCGCAGACCCAGATTAACGGTCAGATTGTGCCGGAATTTCCAGTCATCCTGAGCATAAAAAGCAAGTCTATACTGGCGATTCCCCATATCGCCAGGGACAGTGCCGACACTGGCGCTGGCGGCCTGGTCCAGAAGAAAGTCGGCAAAACCATAACCAGCCATACCAACAAGGGGATCTGCGGTGTACCCCCCCCCATAGGTGAAATTTCCCAGAGCGCCGTCGTTTCCAGGGTAGTAGTAGTTCTGATCATAGCGGAGCGCTTGGGCGCCGAATTTGGTCACGTGGGCACCGTGCTGCCAAGTAAAGTCGTCGCCATAGTGGAAGTTGGTCTCGTAGATTAAGTTGACTATCGCAGTAGTCCCAGGGTAGCTTTCATCGCTGCCGAAAGCCATTTCAGTCATTCCCGGAAAGGCCTGTTTGGGAAATGGGATTCCGGTCTTGTCGTCGCCGTCCGTACCAAAAATACCGGAAGGATCGTAGGGTATGGATTGTCTCCAGACGGTGCGAGATACTCCCAACCGGGCTTCATTCACCATCGAATTCGAAATCGTGTGAACCCAGCTGGCTACAAAATTTTGGAAAGGATAGTCATCCATACTCGGGATCCACGCAGCCGCGCTGACAATGGGTCCACTTTCATCGTACGCATCACCATCGGTGTAGCGGCCCATGATCGAGTCCTTAGGACCGACCTTGTAATCGATCCGGAGATCGCCCTGATTGTTTTCTCTCCAGTTCTTGCTGGTAAATGTCCAGTTGTCCAGATCTAAAAAACCGGGCAGGGGCGCTCGGTTGGGTAATGGATAGGCCACCGAATTGGCAAACAGAAACTTGGCTACAGGGTTGCTGATCGTGATCTGATTGTCGTTGTACGGAGTGGCGCCCGCATATCCTTTCCCATTCGCCGGTTGGTTGTTATAAAGCTGGACGCCTCCGTACGTCGGGGACAATAGCTCCGAAAAGTCTCCGGTACGCATGGCGGGGGTAGCCACGGTGCCTGTTTTCTCGCCTCCGGTGTGCCAGCGGAATCCCAGATAATCGCCGAAAAAGAAGAGCTTGCCTTTCAAGATCGGGCCGCCGACGGTGACGCCAAACTGGCTCTGCGTATACGGTTCCAGGGGAATATCGGCAAAGTTATTGGCCCATGAATTGGCCTGGCCCATCGTATTGCTCTGATAGTAGCCGTATGCGCTGCCGTGATACTGATTCGTTCCGCCCTTTGTAACCACAAGGACTTCGCCGCCGCTGACGTTCCCATACTCGGCGCTCGCGTTGCCCGTGATTATCTGCATCTGCTGGATGGCATCGGGAGCGGGGTTGTATCCCGCCAGGTCGGCTATCGTCTCGTTCATCTCAACGCCATCCAGAATAAAGCTATTATTTTCCCCACGAGCTCCGTTAAAGGTTGGGGCGTTCTGAGCGAAATCCAAACCAACCCCCGCGCGCTCGGTGCCTTCCGGGCCGCTCAGAGCTGCAAGACCCGGGTCGACGGCGCCAGGTACAAACAATGTTGCGGATTGGAAGTTCAGCCCATTCAATGGCATGTTTGAAAGCGTACTGCTGGAGAGGGTTGTTGCCATCGTCGCATCCTCGGTTTGCATAATAGGCGACGTGCTGGAGTCCACCTTCACTGTTGTGGATATACTCCCCACCTGCAGCTTGATGTCAATTTCGGCGATCTGGTTGATCTCCAGGCTGAATGCGGGAACCAACGCCATGTCGAAGCCACGTGCTGTTACGGAGATGTTGTAAGTGCCAATCGGCAGAAATTGGATGTTGTAAAGACCGGTAGAATTGGTTACAGTGCTGGTGGCAACGCCGGTTGCCACGTCCGTCGCGGTGACTTTGCTTCCCGCGACGACTCTACCGCTTGGATCGGTGACCGTGCCTCGCACCGTACCTGTAATTGTTTGTGCTGACGCTGGCAATACACCCAGCAGCACGGCAAACATCAGCAGTATCGCAAATATCTGCCCACGGCTTGAGCGAAGCCCTCGATTCCCTAGAATCATTATCATTGCGCCCTCCTTAAAGGCGGTTCAAAAAGTTCCAGCTACTCGGCGCGAGGGGGTGCCTCTCCAAATTTGGAGAAGCACCTGCAACTTCGCGCGATTGTTGAATGGCCTAAAGGTTCTCGGCTATAACCGTTAAGTCGATGCTCTGCTGTTGCGCCCCTGACGTTGCAAGTATGGTAACTGGATATCTGGTAGTTCGAGGCCCGTTGCTGCAGCCGGTAAATAGGCTCAGACCGATTGCGCTTACTGCAAGCAAAAGCAACATCTGCAGGCCGCGGCGCTTTCTAAAGCCAAGGAAGCAACAAAATGCTACCGCCAGCGTCGACACTGGGAATAGCGGGTTGGAGTTGTGGCGGACGGTTGCCGTGGTTGAGTTTGTGGTAATCGTAAGGACCGATGACGAGGCCGCGGTGCCCGACGGCGTTACGGATGCCGGGGAGAAGCTGCACGTTCCGCCGATGGGCAACGCGGAGCAAGTGAGCGTGACCTGGCCGTTGAACCCATTTACCGGGGTGATCGTTACTCCGACCGTACCAGACTGTCCGTTCATGATCAAAATCGATGGCTCCGATAATCCGAGTGTGAAGCTCTGCGGGGGCCCGATGGTATAGGTCGCTGAAGCGATCGCGCTGTTGAGGTAACCGGTGTATGTAGCAATGGCCTGGATAGTCTCCGTAGAAGAGACAGCAATCGGACCGCTGTATTTCTGCGTCGTAGTACCGGTGGTCGGATAAGTTGGCGTACTGCCATCGGTGGTGTAGTAGATCACCGATCCCGGAGGAGTTGAGTCACTGATGCTGACCTCCAGCGGTACAGACGAGTAGTAGCCAGACGATGGCGAGATAATCGGCGTGTCCACCGGCACAGTCGGCGTGCCGACTGTTGTCCCCGCCTGACCCGACAGCGTGATGCCGACCGACGAGTTGGGCGAAGTGGAGACTGGCACGTCCGTAAGGGTCAGACTCGACGTGGCGCTGTAAGGCCCTGAATCGCTCGAAGTCGGAGAGAACTGTGCTTCATATTCGCACAGAGTTCCGACTGCAACCGTAGTTCCATCCGCCCCGCTGCCGCATGGGCTTACCGCCCCGGCCTCCAGCGTAAACGGAGCCGCCACCTCCGTAGAGATCATCGGGGTGTTCAATCCTTCATTTCCCGCGCTCTCTACGTAGATGGGAACCATTGGACTCGCCGTGCCGGGCGACACATTGCCTAAGTTGATCGATGCAGCCGAGCGCATCACCGCGTATACCGCCTTGGCGGTTGCGTCCGAGACGAAAAGGTCACCCGCAGCATCGGTTGCAAGCGCTCCTGGATTAGCTGACAGGTTCTCGACTGTCACCTGATCGGCGGAGGTCAGGACTCCAGCTTCGTCTGGAACGCGCACGATCCCCGGAATGCCTGGGTCTGTGATCAATACGCTGCCAGATGGGTCTACAGCCACTCCAGTGGGAGTCGTAAGACCTGCCGTCAACGTGGCGATGAGGGGATCACCGGCGTAGATCAGGACTTGACTTAGTGACGGGATTGCGACGTACAAATCGCCGGATCCATCCACCGCAATGCCCGCCGCCGGAGCGGTCAGTCCTGAAAGGCGGACGCCAGCCGAAGCGAATCCGGTCCCTGTGTCATAAGTAACCACGCGATTGTTGCCCGTGTCGGAGATATACAAAGCGCCATCCGGTCCGACCGCCATCCGCTGCGGACTGTTCAGCGTTGTGCCGTTGAAGGTTACCGTACTGGCTACGAATGTCGATTGCGACGCTGGAACCAAAGCACCGCTGATGCTTGGAATCTCGACGATCTGGTTGTGTCCAGTGTCGGCAATATACAGGTTCCCGCCTGCGTCGAAAGCTAGACCGGCGGGTGCTCTGAATCCCGAGCCAATTGCAGTCGGCACTCCCGAAACGATCTCGTAGACTGCGTTCGCTCCCGAGTCGGCCACATAAATGTTGCCCCGCACATCTGCCGCAACGGCAGCGGGGGCGGTAAACCCGGTGGTGTACGGCGTAGAGTTCCCTGGGTCAAGCGCTAACATCGCGCCCTGGCCTATGCCGGAAGCTGTCAGCGTTGCAGAGCCGCTGTTCACTGCATCCGTCACGGTGAGCACAGCGCTGCGCTCGCCCACCTGTGTCGGTGTAAATGTGAACGTCCCCGTGCAATAGTAACCCGTTGCCACTCCAAAGACCGACCCAGCCGTTGAATCCGCCGTGCAAGTGCCATTCGTAGCGCTGAATTCCGTCGAGGTTATGCCACCCGCGACACCTGTGTAGGTAAGATTGGGAGAGCTAGCGGCGACATTATCAAATATGGTGACGTTGGCTGCGGTCGCCGGCGTCCCCACCGGTGACGCGGGAGCCACCAGATTGTTCAGCGATATGCGATAGACGGAATAGTTGGTGGCAATTGTGTACAGATTGCCCTTGCCATCCATGGCTAAGGCATATCCACCCTGCGTCGAAACTTGGTATGCATCCGCGACGGCGGGGCCAGCCGCTTGAGTGCTGGGGATAGCAAAAATCCCAGTAGCATAGTCCTCGTAGTACACCGTGCCATTTTGGCCCACAGTTACCCCGCTTATCTGATCGCCCACAGGGGCAGTGGTATCGTTCACCAGAACAGTCGGCGACCCGGCATAGCCTGTCCCCGATCCCGTGTAAGGCAACTCTTTGAGTGCAGAGCTCGTAGCTGTTGTCTGATTACTGCCGCTTGCGTAGACTGCGTCCGTGAAGTAAATATTTCCCCAGGGATCCATGGCGAAAGCGCTTATAGGGTTCGGATCTGTGTAAATCAGCGTCGGAGCAGGGGACACCGTGTTTCCACCGGAACCAGAGTATAAATTCGCCGCGGGGATCTCATAGATGCTGTTCCCGCTAGAACCATTAGTCACGGTAAGACTAAAGAGATCGCCTTTTGCGTCGAACAGTAACGACTTGCTCTCGCCCGACCCTAAATCCACAGCGCACGGAGATGTGTCAATCGAGGCATTTCCGGTACAGTAGTCGGAAAAACCGACTGGTGCAGTAATGTAGACTCCATCGACATAAGGAATCTTCCAAAGGAAACCTGGGGGGGTGTATAGGCTGCTCCCCCAAAGATTGTTTTGGCTGTCCACGGTGAGCCCGGAGCCTACCTGGGATATGGTTGCGATCAGAGCGCCGGTCACACCATTGATTAAGGGGGACTCGCCCATATATGTTTCTCCCGCAGCGATGTCACCGCCTTGGGTCACGGCAAAATTTCCTCCGCCGGGATCGTTGCCGGCGATAAAACAGCAAGTGGTTGATACCAAGGTGGACTGGCTCACCACAATCGCTGGCTGTTGCGCGCTGGCAACCGTCGCGCCAAGACAGATGGTCAAAACGGACAACAGAGCAGCCCATACTCCCGCTGCGCGTGGCCGATATGAATACTTCAGATGATTCCAGATAGCTTGCATCGATTTGTCCTCCATAAAATTTTGCCCCGAATAGGGCCAATTGTTAAACTCCGTTTGCTATGCGCTGCCTTTCGACATTCTTGCGTGGGGAGGAGACGGGTCCACACCCCTCGCCCTCCGCTAGTCGGGCGGGGACGTTATGCCGGGCCAGTATTTGACCCAGTCGTACACGCTGGTGGCTGTTGAAGTGGGTGGACCTCCTCCCCAAGTGGGGCGGCCCGTCCATGTGTTCATCATGATGTAGCCTGGTTTAGAACAAGGAATCTGAGTAGTAGGTGGGTCTGTGTAGCCGAAGATGGGTTGGCCGTCGGCGTACCATTCGATTGAGGTAGCGGTCCACAAGAAGCCATAGCGGTGGAAACCGGTGGTGGGGTTGAAGCTCAGGGGCTGATCGTAGCTAGGCGTGGAGCTTCCACCGTTTCCGTATATCGTTAGTTCAACGGAGCCGTTCAACGACGGATCGGTGTCCCACGGTTGGTTCGTCAGAAACTCAAAGTCTATTTCGCAGTTTCCGTAATCCACTTGTTTCCAGAAGAATGAGTCGACGACGCCAGGAGTGCGCGTGACCTTCATGCGTGTTTCGTAGTAACCGTACCAAAGGTTCGACCCATTATAGGTAGTGACGTTAATGTCCGTCGTCCCATTGGTCTGGATCTCGGAGCCTTGGCAAGGGTTCGCCGTCGAATCCGTGTGGGGGCATTTGCTCCCGTCATGTAGTAACTGTAGTAACGGATTGTTGGTGGGAACGACGCTCAGAAAAAGGTATCCGCCTGGTTTGCCGTCGTAATCCGCTTCGAGCGCGGCGTTGGCGGGATTGAGGTAGTTGTCGCCCGTACCCACCGAGGGCCCGTTGATCACCCACAGACCATCGGTTGAATTGTTTCCTCTGAAGTTCGATGGGTTGAAGTCCTCGTCGATCAACGGCGCTGAAGTTTGAATGACGTATGCCGCCGTGCCCACCGCGCTGGTCGAATAGCCGCTGGCCGTGGCGATGGCTTGCACTGTCTCATACGGAGAAACAGTAATTGGAGCGGTGTATTGCGCCGTCGTGCCGCTAATCGGATAAGTTGGCGTACTTCCGTCGGTGGTGTAGTAGATCGTCGCGCCTGCGGTTGCATCGCTAATGGTTGCCGTCATCGTCAAAGTAGATTGAGTGTAGGTTCCGCCCGCGGGAGTAAAGGTCGGCGTGGCCGCCTGACTCTGAGTTCCAGCGGTGATGGTGTACGCCGCCGTACCCTCTGCGCTGGCAACTGCCGCGCCAATGCAAATAGCCAGAACGGACAGTGCAGCCCATACTCCCGCTATGCGTGGCCGAAATGAATACTTCTGATGTTTCCAGATAGCTTGCATCGGATTCTTCCACAGATTCTGCCCCGAATAGGGCCAACAATTAAACTCCGTTTGTTCCGCGCTGCCTTCGACATTCTTGTGTGGAGAGACGGGCCCACACCCCTCGCCCGCCGCTAGTCAGGCGGGGACGTTACGCCGGGCCAGTATTTGACCCAGTCGTACACGCTGGTGGCTGTTGAAGTGGGTGGACCTCCTCCCCAGGTGGCGTTGCCCGTCCACGTGTTCATCATGATGTAGCCTCCACTGGAGCAAGGAACTTCAGTAGTAGGCGGGTCGTTATAGGAGAGGATGGTCGTGCCATCGACGATCCATGAAAGTTGGGTAGGGGTCCACAAGATACCGTAGCGGTGGAAGCCGGTGGTGGGGTTGAAGCTCAGGGGCTCCTCTACGCTTAAGCCAGCCCCTGTTTCTCCGTCAACCGTTAGATGAACGTCGCCGTTTATCGTCGGATAGCTAGCCCAGGGTTCGTCCGTCAGAAACTCATAGTCTATTTCGCAGTTTCCGTAATTCACCATTTTCCAGAAGAACGAGTCGACGACGCCAGGAGTGCTCGTGACCTTCATGCGTGTTTCGTAGTAACCGTACCAAAGGTTTGACCCATTGTAGGTAGTGCCGTTAATGTCCGTCGTCCCATTGGTCTGGATCTCGGCGCCTTGGCAAGGATTGGCCGTCGAATCCGTGTCGGGGCAGGTCCCGCTAAACGGATTGCTGGTGGGAACGACGCTCATAAGAAGGTATCCGCCTGGTTCGCCGTCGTAATTCGCTTCGAGCGCGGCGTTGGCGGGATTGAGGTAGTTGTCGCCCGTGCCCACCCAGGGCCCGCTGATCACCCACAGGCCATCGGTCGAATCGTTTCCGTTGAAGTCCGATGGGTTGAAGTCCTCGTTGATCAACGGCGCTGAAGTTTGAATGACGTATGCCGCCGTGCCCACCGCGCTGGTCGAATAGCCGCTAGCCGTGGCGATGGCCTGCACCGTCTCATACGGAGAAACAGTAATTGGAGCGGTGTATTGCGCCGTCGTACCGCTAATCGGATAAGTTGGCGTACTTCCGTCGGTGGTGTAGTAGATCGCCGCGCCTGAGGTTGCATCGATGATGGTTACCGACATCGTCAAAGTAGATTGAGTGTAGGTTCCGCCCGCGGGAGTGAAGGTCGGTGTGGATGCTGAAGGCTCGCTTACCTCAATGGTGTAGGTTGCTGAAGCGACACCGCTGTTGGTGTAGCCGGTGGCTGTAGCGATGGCCTCAATGGTTTCCGTGGCCGTTACCGAGATTGGGCTGCCGTACACGTCGGAGTTGGTTGTCGGCGTCGTGCCGTTGGTGGTGTAGTAGATCACCGCGCCTGGGGTTGAATCGCTGATGGTCACCGTCTGCGCCGATGTGTAGCTTCCGGCTATAGGGCTGAAGGTGGGCGTAGCTGCTGAAGGCTCGCTTACCTCAATGGTGTAGGTTGCTGAAGCGACGTCGCTGTTGCTGTAGCCGGTGGCTGTTGCGATAGCCTCAATGGTTTCCGTGGCCGTTACCGAGATTGAACTGCGGTACAAGTTAGAGCTGGTTGTCGGCGTCGTGCCGTTGGTGGTGTAGTAGATCACCGCACCTGGGGTTGAATCGCTGATGGTCACCGTCTGCGCTGATGTGTAGCTTCCGGCTATAGGGCTGAAGGTGGGCGTGGCTGCTGGAGATGTTGAAGACGTAGTCGACGACGATCCGCAGCCGGACAAATAGGCGGAGCAGACCACTGCCATAGCCAACAATATTATGTGTCTCAGCAACGTTATGTATCCATCTTCTGCCCGCGCCGCCGAAAAAGAATTTCTGCTTGACATCCATCCCCCCAACTTCTTCATACAGCCTGCAACTTGCCGGCAGGCCGGAACTGAATCACGAACAACGCCTGATCGCTCCATCTACGAATGTCCCCCAAACCGCTTGCCCCTTTTTTGCTCTTTTGCTTTACTTCTTAAAATGCTGTCGAATTCCTCTCTTTAATAAGAGCTCGTTGAAAAGGTACCGACGTCGAGCCTTGAATGCCTGGACGAATTCAGCCATCTTGCTCTGTGCGGTGCAACAACTCTCGCTTGAGTGGCGATGACATTGAAGAGCACAATGGAGAATTCTGTTCTCACTAGGAACTCTGGGATAATTTATGATCAATCAGAAATGCATACAAGTCCGATACGGTCTAGCACTCAAAGTCGATATTTAAGCGATTGATAAATTTATATTTACTGATCTGGGGGAGGGGGGGGGTACTATACTGTTACGCTTAGGGCGTTATGCCATTCCCGAGAGGTTGAAGTTGGCAAAGTTGGATAAAACGCAAGATTTGAAATGCAAAGAAACCACTGACGAGGCGCAAGCCGCACATGTGCTCGCGGAACTGGCCCGTGTTCTGCAAAGCGAGTACTTCCGAGCCAGCCGGAGATCCTCCCTTTTCCTCGAATTTTCCGTTCGTTACGTCCTCGACAAAAAACCCCTCGGGGAGCTTAAAGAGCGTGTAATCGGAGCGGAAGTTTTTCAAAGGCTGGCAGACTACGATACTTCGCAGGACAATATCGTTCGTGTTGTTGCAAACGATGTTCGGAAACGTCTGGCGATGTTCTACGAGAGTGATCAGGGGGATCACATTATCACTTTTCATCTTTCGCCGGGATCGTATGCGGTCAAATTTCAATGGGCGGTGGATGACGCGTGTCCACAGTTCCCAGAACCCAATAAATCTGGACCAACAACGTCGCCATTGGGGGTATTCCGTGTCCACGTCCACGCGGCTCACCACATTCGCGCCAGTTGGCTGATCGCCGTAGCCTCTTTGCTGGTGGTTGTTTCTGTGGCATCGGTGATTGTGTTTAGAAGCAAACGCTCCACTGACTTGGTGCAAAGCGTCTGGGCACCTATTCTGCAAAATCAGAAACCGGCTTTAATCTGTATTGCACAGCCGTTCGTTTACGGCTCGACCCCTAATTCTGATCCTATTCCCCTGGATGTAAAGCCTGTTCGGATGCCGAACCAGTTCGTTGGCATTGGAGACACTTTTGCCTTGGCCTACGTCGTCAAAGTTTTTAGCGAACGCGGAAAAAACTGGCAAATACTGCCTGGCAATTCAACGCCGGCAGAATCCCTGCTTGCCGGACCGGTGGTCATTATAGGCAGCCACTCCAACAAATGGAGTCGGGCGATGACTACTGAGAACCAGCGCTTTTTCTTCGACGCTACAATGGAAGCGATTGACGACAAAAAGTCCAACCCTCAGGTCCGATGGATCCTGACGGATTTACATGCGGATTGGAGTACCAACGAAGACTATGCTATAGTTTCGCGGTTTACCAACCCCGCGAGCGGGCAACCCGTGATCTCCATAGCCGGCCTTACCATCTACGGCACACAAGCCGCCAGCGACTTTATTACTAATCAGGATCTTCTGGCTGAGGCGCTGAAAGGGGCGCCCAAGGACTGGAGAAAAAGAGACTTTCAATTTATTCTTCACACAAAGATTTTAGGGGGAACTCCGGAACGCCCCACGGTGATTGCTTCGGATTTTCACTAGGCCCTGTTATTAACTTTGCGCCAGTAAACCCAATGGAATTAGCGCGGCCTTCGCAAAGTAACCGAAATGGGGTTATTGGTTCCTCCACATTGCGAGACTACATCCGTATAGACAACTCCAGATAAGTTGGTCATAACAGCATTGCCAAGTGAAACGGCGTATCTCCATCTTGGAGCTATAATAATTAGCCAATGAGAAAGATTAAACGAGAGTTATTCGCCTACCGTAAACAGTGACTTAAGTCAGGGATGAGAAACAATGAGCAAACACAACCTCGAAAACGAGCGGATCAAGCGCAGGTACTTCACCTAGCGGCACAGTGAACCGGCTATGGAGTAGTTCCCGGTTGCGCTTCATGCGCGAGGCCCTCTGGGGTGACTTTGATCTGCGACGCCAAATAGTACGCGTCGTCCCCATTATCCTCGCCTGCGGCGCCAGTTTGGTACGGCCCAAAGGGGTAGCCCACTAGATATTTCGAGCTATTGTAGGTCGTGAGCTCATCATCGTAACTCAGGCCGTACACCGTTCCGTCGATGCAAACATTTGCAGGCGCGCTGCTTGCTCCGATGCCATAGTATCCCAAAGCGACCTCGCTGTTGCTATAGCCGGGGGCTTTGGCAATAGCCTCGATGGTTTCCCCGACCGGTACCGAAATTGGACCGCAGTACGCAAGGACCCAGCAGTATGCGCTCCACGTGCTTGAGCAGGTCGACGTTGTCGGTGTCGTGTCGTTGGTGGTGTAGTAGATCACCGCGCCTGGGGTTGAATCGCTAATGGTCACCGTCTGCGCCGATGTGTAGCTTCCGGCTATAGGGCTGAAGGTGAGTGTGGCTGCTGAAGGCGTCGGAGACGATCCGCAGCCGGATAAATAGGCGAGGCAGGCCACTGCCAGAGCCAACAAGGTTATGTGTCTCAGTAAAGTTATGTATCCATCTCCCGCCCGCGCCGCCGAAAAAACATTTCTGCTTGAAATCCATCCCCAACCTCATACGACGCGATTGAACTTGCATTATCAGAGTGGACGTAGTAAGAACATGAATTGATTAAGTGTCAACAAATTATTATTTGAAAAGCACAGTTGTTTCAATAATGAAATAATGGCACGCCTCCAGAGAGACCTGCCGGGCCGAAAAGCGGATGAACCGAGTAGTCGGGGGAAGAGTCGATGAGACTGACAAGAAGGGAGTTCCGGGGCGATACGGCAGTAGCCATGGACGTGCTGGCAAGCCCGCCATGATTGAACGCCCTATCATGTTCGTGGAGAAGGACACAACAGATCATATTCCGCTCGAGAGCCTTTTCATGGAAAGAGAATGTCAAATGTATTCCGAAAACCTAATTGATCGACGCACCTTTTTGAAGCTCAGCGGGGGAGTTCTCGCGGCAGGCCTCGCTCCAGCGTCCGATGCGCAGGCGACTGCGAAAACCAGACGCCGTATCCTGCCAAGTGGTATCCGTTTGCCGAATATCCTGACTCGGATACCTGCTGGTCACTCTCAGTTGGGCCGGACGGGAGAATCTATGCGGCTGCTTGCGCCGAAGGCGTGCCCGGCGGCGTGGTGAAGCTTGTTCGTTATAACGAACAGCGCGACAAACTCGACTACCTCTTCGATCTCGCCGAAAAAGTCGAGGATCCGCCGGATTCAGGTAGAGCAACACAATGCAAGATTCACTATAGCTTTGTTCCCTCGATGCATGACGGTGTGCTCTACATGGCCACGCACCTTTCCGCACCGCCAATCGACCTGCCGGCTTACTCGCCATGGTATTCGTGGCATGACCCGCAGCGCTGCTTTCGCGGCTCCGCACTGTTGGCTTTTGATACGCGCAGCGACCAGGTTCTCTGGTGGTGGGATACTCTGATCCCGAAAGAAAGCTGCCGCTGCCTGCTGCACGATGAGGAGCGCGGATTACTCTACGCCATGAGCTACCCGCGCGATCATTTGATAGTCTACGATTTGCGCACGCGCCAGCGACGCGATATCGGTCGAATCAGCTCCATCAATCCTCAGGCTTTGTTCCTTGACAAGCAGCACCGCGTGTGGACCAGCAGCGATTACGGACGTTTAGTGCGGTACTCGCCGGATACGGATCGTCTGGACATTTCTCCCGTCTTGCTGCCGCACAATGCCGATTACCAGACCGGCTGGCACAGTGTCTTCTACGACATCGCTCCCTCGCCAGATCGTGAATGCGTGTACGCTTCCACTTGGTGCCCGAATCCGCCACTGATGCGCATCTGGCCGAACCAGGGAGAATGGCCGCGAGTGGAGGATCTTGGGCCGGCCACACAGGCGCGGGACGACAGTTTCCCGATCTCAATGTACGACGACCACTGCGGCGGACTTACCTTCGCAGGCGACGGCAAGCTCTATTACGTGGCTTCTCGTTGGCGCGATCCGGAATTCAATCCCATGCCCCGAGCAGAAAGCGAAACCCGGGGCGTGGTCTGGAGACTCGATCCACAGACCCTTAAACGGGAGGAAGTGGCTGAACTCAAGCATCCTACCGGTCAGGCCCACTATGTTTCGCGAGGAGCGGTAGACCATAACGGAGATTTGTTCTTTGCCAACATAGGGAATCAGCCATCTGGGATATTCAAGGTCACTATGCCGGCTGAACGCAAGAAAGCAAACGCACACCTACCCATTCGGATGTGGGGTTAAAGGTCTCATACCATGCAAACAAAGAAGAGTTTCGATCCCAATTCGCCGGAAATCAAAGCCTATCGCGACGACCTTGAAAACCAGTTTGTGCGCGAAGGTTTGATGGTCACATTCCCGATGTGCCTGCCGGGCATGACTACGCCCATCCCTCACCAAGAAAGCCGCATCACTGCACTCGATGTAAATTGCCAAGGACATATTTACGGCGGGACAAGCGGCCGCCAGACGCACCTGTTTGCCGCGGCATTCCACGGGCCAACCGGGATTGTTATGGACGCCGGGACCATTCCAGGCGCTACGGCTACAGCTGCCGTGTGTTGCGGTGAATCGCGCACCATAGCGTTTGTAAACGTGTCGGGACGGGGGCGCGCTGTAGGCATGTCGCACATCGATCTCGCACAGGACTTTATTCAAGAGTGGGGCCTCAAGCCGCCGGTTCTCGCAGATCTCGGCGAATGTGTCGCTGCAGAGGCCGTGGTGTGCGCAGTCTGCACCCCTTCCCGAAAAACCATCGTGGGCACAAGCCAGCGCCACTTGTTCACGGTGGATGTCGAGTCCGGAAAGATAGCAGTGGTTGCGGAGATTCCGGCAGATAGTTTCCTTGCTGTGCGCGGCAACAGCGTGTTCGGAGCAGACGGTACGCGACTTTGGCAATACGATCTCGCGTCTGGAAAAATCCGGTGGGCTGCAGTTCAGCTTCCGCAGGGCGATTGGTCCTCTCCGAACCGGTGGGTATGCGATTCTCGCACTGGCCTGTTATTTACTGCAGATGCCAGTGGGCGGCTTTTCTCCTTCGACGAAAATGAGAATTTCCGTTGCCTCGGCAAGGCGCCCCTTGCGCCGGTGGGTGCTGTCGCAGTCACTGCGGACGGCAGGCTTTTCGGATTCTGCGGAAGTGAAATTGCAAACCTGTTCTGCTGCGACACGGTTTCAGGCAAAGTGACTCAACTTGGCGTTGCTATTTCAGTCATCGAACATCGCCGCTATGGATACCAATTCGGCGCAGCGGTTATCGGCCGCGATGGAGAGATCGTCTTCGGCGAAGACGACAACGGAGGACATCTTTGGCTCTACTTTCCGAAAATCCTGAGCACGTGAGGGGCGGCATCGGCGTCCATCCGTAATCAGTTCAGTATGGATTTGGAGCGCAATATGAAACGGCTTCTTCCTATCTTTATCCTCGCATGGGCCTTAGCACTTATCCGTAAATAGATAAGATCTGCCTCCAGCAGATCAAGGCGCATGCAAGTGAAAGAAGTGCGACATAACTCGCCTCTGTTTTTTCGAAGCTGACCAGCAATTTGCGGAATCGGTTGATCCATG
>Ga0224530_1001080_pt1 | contig 15426 bp, 10 predicted proteins | sample CBST75metaG_FD_179873 | JGI IMG/M metagenome (GOLD analysis project Ga0224530, IMG submission 179873) | Peat soil microbial communities from Stordalen Mire, Sweden - C.B.S.T75 | ecosystem: Environmental > Terrestrial > Soil > Wetlands > Peat | place: Sweden: Norrbotten County, Stordalen Mire...
GAGTGAGGGCGTAGTCGCCTCAGCAACCACCGGCTAGTCCGTTGTCGAACCATCAGCTCCCCTTTTGTTAATGCAAGGTTAATAAAGAACCACTTTTCGCGCATTCGTAATCACTGCGCGGCATAAAACTTGAAACTTGCGTAACGTTCTATTCATCGAATCATTCAACGATTGTTTGCTGCTCAATGCCTCTTCGGACGCCTCTCTACAGCGTGGCAAGAACGGCCACAATGTGGTCCGATTCTCCGAGAAGGCCGAGCAGCAGAGGGCTAGGTTTGTTAATTCCTGGGTTGCGTGGTGCTTTGGTTCCGTTCAAGCCAATCCAGGCACCGTCGGTGCGCCCTCGCCTTTACAGAGACTGTTCTGGTGGCTCCAGGCACGGATGCAGGACAGAAAGAAGTACCCATGGGAGTCTCACCTGCTCCGTATAGGCATTGCGAACCCAGTCAGTCTGGAATGCCGCCCCCAGGTTGCGCTGAGCGCCATTCCTTTTTCCAACGAGAAGCGCGTGGGAATCCAGCGAGAAGGGCGACGCACGCGATCTTCGATCCCGGCGAATCGCCACATGAGATTCACTCAACACAGCTGTCGGTAATGTCTGCGGAATAGGTCCCGCAGGTAAGCTGCGATTGCCGGCGAGCTGCAGAAGGATACAGCGATAGTGGAGGGCGCTTCTACGCGCACCCGTCCGATATCGCTGAGATTTTTTCTTGAGGGGATCTCTGTGGCTAAGCGTGCTCCTAAACCACTCACGGCTGTCGAACAAGAGGTTATCGCCGACATTCGGGCGCGAAGAGAGTTGCCGCCCGACCACGAAGGGCGCCGTCTCCTCAGCGACCCAGTGGCTCTCGTCGAACACTACATCGAGACCCGTCACGGAGATGCGCAGCTTCATGTTACGGCGATTGTTCCCGAGATCGGCATATCGATGCGGACACTGCAACGCAAGTTTGTTGTGACGTTGGAAAGGAATGTGCTTCAGCACCAGGTGCACGTCCGGTTGGCTTATTGTCTGTCGCTGCTCAGCAACATTCCGGTGACGAAGGATAAAATCGGTGGAATAGCGCGCGAGCTTGGATACACGAAGGTGCACGCTTTCAATCGATTTTTCCAGGACCATATGCATATGTCACCATCCGCCTGGGCTCGCGAGGAGCAGGAGCGCATCAAGAGCAAAGGCAACCTCAGGGTTCCGAATTCTGATCCGCCCAGCGATTAAAGTCACTCTACCTCACCTTTTCCTTGTGCAGTTTGCGCGCCGCTCATTTTGTCGTCTTCTAGGAACTACTTTCTCTTGCATGCGCAAATGCAGCGTGGCAGACTCATCGTCACAGTTGGTTTGGTAGTGCGTGAGTTCAAATCGAACACCGGGATCACCGCTCTGGTGAGTAATCCCTCCGGCATTCTGAGAACCCCAACACACCCCTCCCTTCAATTGGTGCTGTTCAGCACTGCGTCTGATTGATGCTCAGTTGAGAGTAGAGAGTATTTTTGCGCCTGCTGAACGCGCAGGAGCGCGTGTTTGTTCCCCGTTTTTCCGATCTGTCGCCAGGAGAAGACGATATGCCATCACTCAAGCCTGAACTCCGGTCTCTAGTTACGCCTGAGGGCGCAATGATCCTCGACATCTCAGCCGACGAATTGACTACGCTCAACTCCACAGGCGGATACGTTTGGGCACGGTTGCGGGAGGGCAAAGGCATTGGCGAGATCATTGCGGATCTCGCGAAAGAAACCGGACACGATCCGGCCGTCGTTGCCAGCGATGTGCATGAATTTCTGGAGCAACTGACGGCGAATCACCTCGTTGCTCTCTAGAGCCTTGTCGGGGGTCTTGGTATGGGTACTGCTGCAAATATCGCGAACACCATGGAATTCAGGGTCGCTCTCCTCGACTCTTCATCGAAGATGCTCATGGCGACTCGAGAGTCTGACGGATTTCGCCTGCCACGGGTGAGAATCCCGAAGTGGACCAGGCCAGCCGAGGAGATCAACGATGCGGTCCGTCAAAGATGGCAGCTTACTTCGGTCGTCCTTACGTTCCTGAATGGCAAAGACGGCCAGGCGACCTGTGCCGTTGCGGAAGTGATTGCACCGCCCAGTTCAGCGCTCTCACATGGCCTCGAATTCAGGAGCATCGAGTCTATCGACACCGGCGAACTGAACGGTGATGAGCGCGCCTCGCTCCATGGGATCATCGCCGACCATCCTGCATCGTGCAGCCCCTTCTCGCGCCTCGGCTGGTTCAAGGAAGTGCAGGATTGGATTCAGAGCAGTGTTCCTGAACGTGCAGTCGACTTTACCGGAGATCTTCGTCAATACAACGCCGGCGATACCTTTGCGCTGGTGCGGCTGAGCACAACGAGTGGGCGATCATACTGGCTCAAGGCAACGGGCGAGCCGAATAGGCACGAGTTCTCCGTCACCATCGAATTGGCGAAGTTGTTCCCGCGTTTTCTTCCGCCGTTAGTTGCGATGCGCGAGGATTGGAACGCCTGGGTGACGGAAGACGCGGGAGCGCCTCTGGGCGGTACACAGGATCTCGGAATCCTGACCGGGGCAGTCGAGGCCTTGGCGGAACTTCAACTGCTGAGCCTTGACCACATTTCGCGACTTGAGGAGGCCGGATGCCTTAACCACCGGATCAGCCTAGTTCAGGCTCACGTGCCTGAAATGTTCGCCTATCTCGAGGAAGCCATGCGACATCAGACCTCAACAAAGGTTATGCCTCTTGAGCCCTCGAGGCTTCGCGAAATCGGTGGCATCGTGGACCAGGCCTACGAGCGCATGCAGGAACTGAATATCCCATGCTCGCTCGTCAATGGCGACATCAATCTCGACAACATTCTCTACGATGGCACGAAGTTCCACTTCACGGATTGGGCAGAGGGTGGGATCGGTAATCCGTTTCTTACGCTACAGCAAGTAATCCAGCATGTGACTCGCGAGGGCGAGAAGCTGGAGTGGGTGCCGCGCCTTTGCGGAGCTTACAAGAAGAAGTGGCTTGTTCTGCTTACGGAACGCCAGATCGAGTGCGCTTTCGGCCTCATGCCCCTCCTTACGATGGCAGACTACTTGTATGGCCGCGGAGACTGGCTCCATTCGTCACGCCGTGATGATTCGTCGTTTCAAGGCTTCGCACGCACGTTGGCCCGCTGCATGGATCGGGCCGCTGCCGAACTCTGGTCTGCGGAGGTGCTACAGGCATGAGCATCCTGGCACAGGGCGGGACAACTGAGGTGATCCATGGTGTAGAGGTGAGAGATCCCTATCGGTGGCTCGAAGATCGTCAGCTTCCGGAGACCAAAGAGTGGATCAACAGGCAGAGGCAGTTTTGCGATCAGTACTTCCTGCAAAACAGGTTTTACGCTCCGCTCAAAAAGATTGTCGCCGACACGCTTTCGGTGGAACTGATCGACCAAGCTAGCAGAGTCGGCGAGAGAGTCTTTCTCAGAAAACAACTGAGGGGCCAGGAGCAGGCTGCAATCTGGGTGCGGAGTGATCAGAAGAGCGCAGATAGACTGCTTGTCGATCCGGCCGCTCTTGGTGCCAACATCTCAGTCAGCATTCTTCGGATCTCAACAGATGGGTCGCTGCTGGCTTACAGCGTCAGGTCATCTGGGGCTGACGCAATGGAGATACATATTGTCGACGTCGAAGCAGGCGTAGTTCTACCCGATCACCTTCGACTCTCGTATATACGAGGCTTCGCGTTTGATGCCCAGAGGGCAGGCTTCTACTACTGCATTGAACCGCTTGACGGATCTGAAGCTCTCTTTATCAAGCACCACCAATTCGGTGAGCTATCCTCTAGCGACATTTCCGTGTTTTCGATTCCTTGGGCGGAGCACCGCCGGCTCGTCCTGCTGTCAAGCGACGGTACCTTAGCTGCTGTCGTCACTGAATCTGCTGGTGCAGAGATGGTGCAGGATCTCTACATCACCACCGAAGGCAACGGCACCGCCTGGAGGGCCCTATATACAGGGATGCGCGGGCGAAGGTGGCCGGTCCTGGCGGAAGGGCGGGTATTCATCCTTGACGTAGAGAGTGCGCGGAATGGACGCCTCATCGAAGCACGGGATGCAAATGATTCACCGCGCGTGGTTGTTCCGGAAGGTCCGAATGTGATCCAGAGGTGTTCTGTTGTCCGTGGAGACTTCATTCTCAGCTATCTGGTCGACAGGCATCCGCGCATTGAGCGGTGGTCTACCAAAGGCGGGTTCCTTGGGGCGCTTGCCCTTCCGCCTGGAGGATCGATCGAGATCCTTCCGCCCTGCTCAGAGGAAAGTTCTTCCTTGTTCTTCCTACATGAGTCTTATACCGAGGCTTCGAGTCTCTTGGAGGCCGACCTTTCCGAGAAGCGCTGGTCGGAACCGGTCCGGTGGACAATTTCGGATGAAAAGAGTTCTGCGACCGTGCGGGAGTGTTGGTATACCTCACGTGATGGAACCCAAATTCCCGTGATCTTGCTTGAGCCAGTGAAGAAGCGATTTTCCGGTGCCCAGCCTGTCATTCTCACGGGTTACGGCGGATTTGGCGCTGCAGAGACGCCACGTTACTCGAGGTTCGCAAAGATCATGGTGGAACTCGGAGCAACGATCGCGAGACCAAGTATTAGAGGAGGATCGGAATTCGGGGAGGAGTGGCATCAGGCAGCAACCAAGAGGCAGAAGCAATCCGCCATCGACGACTTCTTGGCTGCCGCGAAGTGGCTGCTCTCTGAAGGCATCACGGATGAGCACCATCTCGCGATCATGGGAGGCTCCAACGGTGGCCTGCTAGTCGCGGCCGCCGCCGTGCAACGGCCGGATCTCTTCAAGGCAGTAGTATGCACTGGTCCTTTGACAGACATGGTCCGTTATGAACGTTTCGATCGCGCGTCACGGTGGAGGGATGAGTACGGGACGGTAGAAGACCCGGAAGATTTTCGAGCCTTACTCTCTTATTCCCCCTACCACAATGTAAAGGACACCGTGAATTATCCTCCAATGCTCTTTGTTACGGGAGATGCGGATGATCGCTGCAATCCAGCCCACGTTCGGAAAATGGCCGCTTGTTTGCAAGAGAGCGGAGCACAACGGCGTCCGATCATCGTGGATTATGGGCAACAGTGGGGGCACGTCCCCACGCTTTCGCTTACCGGGCGGGTGGAGGCGCTGGACCGCAAAATCGCCTTCCTGTGTGAACAACTCAATATAGCCATTCCAGTGGGGGCAGCCGATGACCTACTTGGTTATTAAGAGCTATCTGCTGCTCGTGCGAGTGGATATCACTCTGCGAACGCGCGGATTCAAGCACCTCTACGATGCCGTCCGTGAGTGGCCTACAGGAGCCGTGCCCGAAGGGAAGCGGATTCCTTACGAACGCCTAAACCATGCGATGGACTTGGCGTGTGTGTTCTATCCGAAGACGGTGCTCTGCCTTCAGAGATCCGCCGCCGCGGTCTTTCTCTTGCGCCGTCATGCCTGGCCGGCGGAGTTCGTGACCGGCTGTGCTATTGGGACATTCGAGAACCACGCATGGGTCGAGATCGGCGGCCAAGTTGTGAACGACAAACCGTACATGCACGAAAAGTACCTGGTACTTGATCGGGGCTGAGGAATCTCAATGAATATCATTTTTGGAATTTGGCGGCCACAAGGCCCTCCGGTCACCGCGAAGGAGTTGGAAAGGATTGCCCTGCATACGCAGCGTTTTGCTCCCGATGGGCAATGGTTCCGGATCGGTAGTGAGATCGGCCTCGGTGTCCAGGCTCAGTACACGCATGCGCGGTCACGGCTCGAGCTCCAACCTGCTGCTGATGAAGCCGGCAATTTTCTTGTCTACGACGGGCGCCTTGACAACTATCGCGACCTTATCAGAGATCTCGCTCTCTCGAGTGAGGATGCTCCCGATTCAAAGATCGTCCTATGTGCATTTCGGCGATGGGGAGATAAATGCTTCGAACGATTCATCGGAGACTGGGCTCTTGCGCTGTGGAATCCACAGGCACACACACTCTATTTGGCTCGCGATCACGCAGGTACAAGAACGCTTCATTATGCTCGTGATGCTGCTGGAACTGTTATGTGGGCGACTTTTCTGGATTCCTACAAGAGCACCTCTTTACTAGACGCGCTAGACCCGGTTTACATCGCGAGCTACCTCGCCATGGTTCCGTGCTATACCAGGAGCCCGTATCGAGACGTTCGGACTGTCTTGCCGGGAAGTTTTCTCAAAACCACAACAAAGGGAATATTCTCTGCGCAATTCTGGACACCCACGGCGCATGAGCAGATCCCCAGCAGGTCAGCAGAAGACTATGAAGCTCAGTTCCTGCATCTTCTGAAGCAATCCGTGGCGCGTCGGACGGTTTCTGGAACTCCAATTCTTGCACAGCTTAGCGGTGGCATGGACTCGACGTCCATCGTATGCACTGCGGATCTGCTTCGTAATTCCCATGAACTAAACACTGAGCCACTCGATACCTTATCGTATTTTGACGACTCAGAGCCGGACTGGAATGAGCGTCCATATTTTACGCTGGTCGAAGAGATGCGAGGTCGGCGTGGGTTCCACGTAGACATTTCTCGGTATCGCAGTACCTTTGAACGACCATCCCAGAATGGAGCCACATATCTTTATCCCGGCATCGACGAAAGCACCGTAAGGCAAGACGTCGATCTTCTTGACATTACATCAGGCCGTGGATATCGTTCAATACTTTCTGGGATCGGGGGAGATGAATTCACGGGAGGCAACCCAAATTCCGCTATAGATATCGCCGAGATGTTTGTCACTGGGATGATCAGTTCGGGGCTGCGTCAAGCTGTCGCATGGTGCCTTGCGCGCCGCATCTCCATCTTTGAACTGCTTGGTCAAAGTGCCTCATTTGTTCGAAGCCACATGAATCCTAGTCATCATGATTCGATGGTGGCCGCAATCCCGTGGCTAAGAGACATGGCACGCGAGTGTGCTCAGGCAGCAATTAGGGAACTTCCCCTTGTTTTCTGCATCCCCTTCCACGCTCGCCCAAAAATGGTAGATGTCAGTGAAACTTGGTGGTACACCCTTCGAACGCAGCCACATCTCAAACCAAGTGAAGTGTTTCGGTACGAGTATAGATACCCGTACTTCGATAGAGACTTCCTCGAGTTTTTGCTGCGACTACCTCCGGAGCAATTGTCGCAACCTGGGAGGCGAAGGTTTCTCATGCGAAGGTCTATGAGAGGGATCGTACCGCAAGGAATCATAGAACGGCGCCGCAAAGCCTTCTCGCTCTCGGCACCTCTACATCATCTCCGTGAGTCCGCCCCACACCTTACCAAACTTATAGAGAACTCAATTCTTGCTGAACGCGGATATGTCGACACAATGGCGATTCAACGAGCACTTGACGACACAGTGAGAGGCGCAGATCTTCGCTGGTGGGGACTACTCTCGCGATTTGCGGGTCTCGAGGCTTGGTTACAGCATCGCGAACAATCCGCGGATGCATGCAAAGCACTCCAGAATCCTGTATGCACGGCAGCGCATACAGACAATGTTCCCGTGGCGTAGGCCTCAACAGCGGCCTGTGCCGTGCGGAAAATCAAACACAAAGGAGAACAGCGATGAATTACACAACACCACAGGTGCTCAACGTGAAGAAGGCTTCCGTGGCCATCATGGGACAGAAGCGTCACGTGAGCAACGACATTGAAGGCAACGGCTCGACTGTCTCTGCTTACCAGAGCGACGAGTAATACCGATTCTGGCGGGCAACAAATCGGTAAGGTTTGAGCAACAAGGTTTACTCCGACGAGTAGCTCGCCAGAAACGCTCATCAAAACAAGCTCTGCTCAGCTGCCGTGATAAATTCCTGATGGTATGCTCCTCAATCGCAGGGTAAGGGCTACTCTCACGGTTTGCGGGTTTCGAGGCTTGGTTACTTGCAGCATCGCGAACAACCCGCAGATGCATGCAAAGCACTTCAGAATCCTGTACGCACGGCAGCGTATGTATACAGACAATGTTCCCGTGGCATAGGCCCCAACAGGGGCAGGTGCCGCGCGGAAATCCAAACAAAAAGGAGAACTAACGATGAAGTACACAACACCGCAGGTGCTCAGCGTGAAGAAGGCTTCCGTGGCCATCATGGGGATGAAGCATCACGTAAGCAACGACATTCAGGGCAACGGCTCGACGGTCTCTGCTTACCAGAGCGACGAGTAATACCGGTTCTGGCGGGCAACAAATCGGTAGGGCTTGAGCAACAAGGTTAACTCCGACGAGTAGCTCGCCAGAAACGCTCCCCAATAAAGCTCTGCTAAGCTGCCACGATAAATGCCTGATGGTGTGCTACACGAGAGCGATGGCGCTTTCTCTCGCGACTTGCAGGGCTCAAGGCTCGGTTACAGCTTGGCGAACCACTCGCGGAAGTGCGCAACATGCTCCAGAATCCCGTATGCGCGAGAGCGCGTACAGGGCTCCGGTAGCGTGAGCGACGAGTCTATAACCAGTGGTTGGACAATCCCTTCTTGCCAGAGCGACGAAGTGATAGCGGCGCATCGGACGAGAAATCGGTAAGACAAAAGCAGGATTGTCAATTGCCCATGAGCTGCCTGCCTATAAAGTCATTCGAGACAATCGAGGGGCATCTACTCAAAAGGTTCATGGACAAATGGTGCGCGTTGCTAGGGTAGTCGAGCTTTGTTAGTAGTGGGGACCGCTCTCCCTGTGGAGTTAAGATTTAGAGATCTGAGGTGTTCCCAGCGCCGATATTGCTCTGGATCCTCGGTGCCAAGGCGCTCGTATCCCTGCAACCAGAAGCGATACCAGTCAACGTTTCGTTGAAGACTTGCAATGCGAGCCTGAGGATGAGCAGGCTGGTGTTCTTCATCTGGATAGTAGTATAACTCAACGGGTTTGTTCAGCCTGTTCAGTCCTACAAACACTTCGTCGTGAACAGCGAGGCTGTCAGGAAGTTGGTCCGGCCCTTGGTACTTCTTACCATGCCCCATTGCTTCTATGAGCAGCGGAGTGCGGATTTTGTCTAGGTTAAAAGAGATAGAATAATCAAGCCAATTCTTGAGGTTCTCACCGTAAGGAGGCCCGCCATACATACCTTCCAGAGCACGAAACATGTCCTCGTTGTGCCAGTACCAATATTCTCCTACTGAGAACTGCATGTTGTCCGTAGCTGTCGCCGCTTGAAAATGAATATGTGAATGCGCGAGAGCGTATTCAACATACCAGCCACCTCGACTGAAACCGATCAATCCAACTTTCGTTGCGTCAATTATCTGACGCTCATCAAGAGCTTTTACAGCGCTCTCGACTAAGTCCTGCTTAAAGGCAACCTCAGCGAGTGCGCCCGGATAGCCTCTGGGGTAATAGTTGCTTTCCCAATCGTCGATGCCAGGCCAATACCGCGTGAGATAAGCAATACCAGCATCCGCCAAGATGCCTCTAGCAAACGACGAGACATGAGCTGCACCAGAATCGCACGCAAATTCGCCCGAATAGAGTATTGATCCGTCCTCGATGACCAACGGATAGCGACGATGTGGATCGTAGTCTGGAGGAAGGAGAAGAAGCCCTTTCGCAGTGAATCCTGTAGACGTCGTCCAAGTCACCGTCTGTGACTGTGGAAGAATAAGGCTATCGACCTGTGGGTTGAACCTATAGACTGTCCCAATATGACCGGACGGTTGTTCAAAGGCTACGAGTTGGGGCGGAGTAAGTGCATTCTCATATTCCATCACCGCGTTGTGGCCGTCCGAGATTAACGGAGTATATGGTGCTGCGTCATGAAGTGGAATTGGAGTGGTAGCAGTTTGCTCCCAACGATCAGATTCCTTCCGGAAGCTCACAAGATTGCCCACAGGATCTCGGACAATGAGGTCGCCATCTATTGCCCACGCAATAGGTGCTCGTTCTGTCCGATTGAGGACCTCACTAATTGTTCCTGTGTGAACGTCAACAGAAAACAAGTGCGTGATATGATCGTTAGGACTTCCCTTAGCTAGATCAGATGTTTCCCACGTGCTCCCAGCAGGTGCCAGCGCAACTTTGACGTATGAATTGCTATCTGGCGCCCATAACCCCTCCCTGACGATGGGCGAGTCGAGCGGCATCGATGCCTTAGCAGTGTGGAAATCGTAGAGATAGCTAACGAGCAGGCCCTCGAAGCCTCTATTCCTCATATAGCGAACCAGAGGACTCTGTCCCCAGCGACCGGTCTGAGGAACATCTGAGAAGTTCTCTACATTGTCAATTAAGAGATAGCGCCCATTAGGGGACAGACTCAGATGTAGATCATGCGTATCCAAGAAAGCATCGAGCAGTTTTCCTGATAGAGGGGACACAAGTGTCAATTGCTGCGTTACGGCCCAATGCGCACTGTTTGCAAGTCGCAAGATGTATATGCGGCGCTTTGGATAGCTGGAATGAGCTGTAGCGGTTAGGTCGAGATGGTAGCCCCTCTTGTCATCTCGCAAAGCTTCGGTAGAAGTCGTGGAATCGTCTTGCATCCTCACGGTGATGGCAATCATGTTCCCCGCCGCATTCATCGAATAGTCCGTTATGTTGCTCTCTGCTTCCCAAATGAGCTCTTGCGTCTTCGTTACACTGTCCACTCGAGCCAGAACAACTTTGTCATCGCGACGTGTCAAGACAGCTAGGCTTCTATTGTCTGGGAACCAGTGTACGGCCGCGATGAACTGTCCGATTAGGACCGGGGTCTGGTCGACATGAGAATCACCGTTCAGTGATCTTACATATAGTTCGTCATCGTTGTTGTTCGAGGCTATGTCAGGCACCTGTAGAATATATGCAACCATGTTCCCGTCCGGACTTAACTGAAGTGGAAGAAGAGATGTGAAGTCGTCGGGTGCGAGGCGTCGAATGTCAGTGCATGCCTCGGGCGACAGAAGTTGTTTCACCGCGGCATGAACCGGTAGTGACATTAGCCAGGCGGTCAAGATAAGAACAGCATAGTCTCGAACAGTATTGGATAAACGATGCACATCTCCTCCAAGGAGTAACAGTTAGTTCACAAAAGCGCAAAAGTTAACAGGGAGAACGCCGCAATCAAAAAAACACCTTTAGCGCAAACTGCATCGAGCGAGGGCCTCCCTGCTGGTATTGCGCAGCAACTGTTCCAAGGCTTTGGTTGAGCATCTGCGTCGCTTGTCCAAAGGTAGGATCGGTGAGATAGGGGTCTATGTATCCGAAATTTGGATGGTTAAAGACATTTAATGCCTCTGCGCGAAACTGAAGATGAGTATGCTCCGACAAAGGGAACTCACGTCTCGCTGCAAAATTCACTTGCGATTCTCCAAGCCCGCGCACGAGGTTTCGTGGTGCATCACCCAGACTAGTGCCTGTAGGATAGGCAAAAGCCGACGGATTCAACGAACGTCCGCCAGGATATTGTTTGCCGTAGAGATACAGTGGTTGATTTGGTACTAGATCCACATTCGTGTAGTATTCACTTCCGCTCGCATCAACCGCAAACTTTCCTTGAAGAGTAACTGGATATCCCGTTCGAGCCAAGAGTCGGCAGTCAACAGCCCATCCATTAGCTACGACCGATGCCAAAGCAGACGACTTTGTCTGAGGCAAAGTCCACGTTAGCCCGCCCTGAAAGCTGTTGCGGACATCAAAGTCTGAGCTGCCACGGGTCACAGGCAGAGCCGCGACATTGGAGCCCTCGTCAATCGAATGTGCCCACGTATAAGAAACGAGTGCATTCACACCTTTGGTGACGCTGCGCTGAAATTTTGCTTGGAGAGCATCATAATCCGACGTAACGCTGCGGAAATACGAGACCGTTCCGAAAGAAGGATTGAAACTAGACAGGCTTAGATACTGCTTTGCGTTTAACCGTCTTCCCACTGAGCCTACATAGGAAATCGTTACAGCGTTGTTGTTCCCTATCTCCTGCTCGACACTGACATTCCACTGATTAGTATATGGAAGCTGCATATGTGACGGGTAAACATACACATTGTTGTAAGGAGGCGTGATTGCAATAGAGATATCTTGTTGTGCAGAGGTTAATGGGACAGGAATGCCGAAATACAGTGCATAGGTGCTGGATCCAAATGCTGAAGTAAATCCTTGCAACGCAGCCTCGCTGTTCGTGTCGAAGAAGACACCGCCTCCGATACGGAGTGTGCTTTCCCAGTTGTTGTGGCTATTCGCGAGCCATGCAATCCCGAGCCGCGGTGCGAAGCTGTACCACGATGTATGCCACATGGGGGTTCCCTCAGGGGCGAGAGTTAGGGAACTTGGGTCGCCCAAGCTACCGCTGACCGTATAGGGTTGCGGATTTGTGGCATTGTGAGGTGGCGGTGCTAGCTCCCAACGAACCCCTCCGGAGAGGCTGATTCTCGAATTGATCCGCCAAGCATCCTGGGCAAATAGTGCAACTTGGTTATACACCGGCGTTTCCGGAAGGGTTTCCCAGAATTCGGCGAAATCAGAACTGTTAGATAGAACGCTTTGGGCGCTGTCGTACTCTGTATAAATACCGAAGGGACTCAGCATTCGGAGGGTAGACAAGCGTCTGAAGTCTACTCCAAACTTCCACTGCTGATTACCGTGCGCGATGTCTAGAGAGTCGGTTAGATTCCACTGATGCTGCTCTGCGTGTCCTACAGAGGTTGAGAGAGAAGCAGCACCAGCGCCAGCAATATCAAGAAAGACCTGTGCCTCCAGGTTCTGTCCCGCGCCCCCATGTGTACTCCCCAGGGGTTTTCCAAGATCGACAGGAGTCGCACCACCGAATGAATCCATCACGGTGGAGCTTCCAGAATAGCTCCGGCTATATCCCAAGTGAAACTGATTTGTTGTTGATCTTGACAACACATCCGTCGTTCCGAAGGTGTATGTCTGGGTATTCGCCTTCACAGTTGTAAGAAGTGACGAGGATCGTGAGTTTACGGAACTGGGTGTATCGGCAAAACGAAAGAATGCTGAGAGCGCAGGTGTAAATGTGTGGTCAATTCGGATGCTCGTGGAGTCTATCTTTCCGGGCACAGAGGATCCCTGAAAAAACTGTGCAAGGCTGGGAGCTTGCGGGGTACCATAGTCAACTCCATGCACACTCGGCAGAGGAAATGCATTCAATAGCGGTTGAATCGCTGCGGGGGGCTGCTCCCTCATATATGTATCTGGAACATACTGGACAGTTGCCGCGACCGGCTGCACCATCCGAAGCCCTTCGTACGATCCGAAGAAGAATGTCTTGTCTTTTCCTTGATACAGTTGCGGAATCCAGACCGGACCGCCAATCGTTCCGCCGAAGTCGTTCTGGTGAACCTCTTCTTTTGGTGCGCCCACATTGTCGTTAAACCAGTCGTTAGCATCAAACCATCCATTGCGGAAGTATTCGTATGCACTGCCGTGATAGGCATTTGTTCCTGACCGCGTGACAAACGCCAACTGTCCGCCGGGGGAGCGACCATACTCGGCAGAGTAGGAGGAGCTTTCAACTCGAAACTCCTGGAGATCGTCTACGGAGAGCAGGCTTTGGGTCGTGCCAAGCGCAGAGGTTGCAGCCATAACTCCGGCAGCCCCATTGCCGCCGCCTACGCTGGAACCTGCGCTCACATTTGCGGACACACCATCGACCGTGTAGTAGTTTGATTCCGTTCGCTGACCGTTGACGCTAAAGTCGCCGGTAGATCCTGGCGACGTAGTGTTGAGTTGAGGACTCCCCGTTACTACTCCAGGAGTCATCGAAATTAGGTCTTGGAAGCTGCGGCCATTTAATGGAATATTGGCGACAAACTGTCGGTCGATCACTGTGCTGACCGAACCGTCGGTCGTGTTGATGGTTGTGCCACTGCCATCGACAAGGACATTTAGTGCGGTTGGGCCTATTTTGAGGATGAGTGATAGCTGTTTGTCATCGCCGACATTGAGAACAATCTTGTCCACAACGATATTGGCGAAGTCCGACTTGGAGACGGTAAGGGAGTAATGTCCGGGCTTTAGAAAGGCAAAGTGTACGATTCCGGATTTGCCACTGTTCGCATGCTGTCCCTGGTTCGTGTCCGTGTTGAGAATGACGGCATCGGCATCCGTGACCATTGCGCCGGAGGTGTCGGTGATGGCGACGGACAACGCCGCAGAGCTTGAGGCGGCGTGACTGGATGTTGCCAGGCCGAATGAGAGAAATATAGCGACAATACTGGGAAAGAGCTGACGCAGAAGTCCTACAGAAGTGCGCATACGTCTCCTCAGGCCTTGTGGGGCCGTCCTTACCTAAGTTGGTGTGCGGTGTTACCTGGTGTAGCTGTCTTGGCCGATCATCTGGAGGCGCCCGACGGTGCGTCGGAGCTGGCTCTCCTGCGACTTCAAGTCGGCAAGTAGTTCGAATATCTCTGCTACGTTGTGGTTTTGGGAGTTGCTTGACGAGGATAACGTGAGGCCTGCAGTCAGAAGCAGGTGCAGGCGGTCGCTCATTGCATTGAGGGCCACGGTCGATAAACCGAACTCGTTGACAGTTTGTAACGAAGATAGGTGAGTTGGCGGAGCCTTGGGCGGCGTCTTGCCGCCGGAGAAGACCGGCGTGAGGTCGGCGTAGAGAGCGGCTAGCTCTCGATCAAAGGATCGGAGATGTTTGTCGAGAAGAGTAAGCCAGAGTATTTTGTCCTCTGGCGGCATTCGTTGCAGTTCATCCAGACTGAAGTCGCCCTCGGCGATCTGGTGAATGTTCCATGCCTCCCGGTGTAACTGAGAGCCATGAAGGTGCGCTTCGACCGAGAGCTGCCTGATGCGCGTGTCGATCTCCTGATTTGAGAGCCCTTGCTTCGACAGAGCTGATCTTAGTTCGGGATCGAATGGTATCAGGCGGCTGTCCGTGGCGATCGGAGCCAACTCCTCGATCTTGATCTTGATTAGCCCGGATGGCACATTCCTATCCGCAGGTTCGTCGCCTGAGTGAAGGGAGAGCTTTAGCGATCCAGTGGTCCGCAGCGGCTGGAACACATGAACGACCCTCTCTTTTTCCTCCGACGTAGTGAAAACACCGCTCAACTCGACGCTTCCATCCGGATTGCGGTCGACGTCGACGATTTGTTCGACGTCCGGACCGAGATTGTTGAGAAGTTCGAGAGCTTCGAGTGCAAGGTGTGCGGTGTTGATGGGGCCCGTCGGAACGATACTTACCGAAGAATGGAGATTGACCAAGTCTGGATCGACGTCGAAGTCGCCGTCTTCGACGCGACTTGGAGGCAGAATCTCGTAGCTCAGTTCCTGAAACCGGTATTCGCGGGTCTCGCGGCCTTCTCGGATTCGAAGTGTTTCCGAGACCGGGTGGATGGAATCACCGGCGAGGACCAGATCCGCAGAAATCAGCGTAGCGGCGGGACTACCAGCCTGGTTCACATAGGCGAGGTCATAGCCATCCCTCTCACGGCGGACACTCAGTCTTCCTGTTTCCCCGCTGATCCG
>Ga0224530_1001084_pt1 | contig 15403 bp, 9 predicted proteins | sample CBST75metaG_FD_179873 | JGI IMG/M metagenome (GOLD analysis project Ga0224530, IMG submission 179873) | Peat soil microbial communities from Stordalen Mire, Sweden - C.B.S.T75 | ecosystem: Environmental > Terrestrial > Soil > Wetlands > Peat | place: Sweden: Norrbotten County, Stordalen Mire...
GGCACGGACTGCCGAAGCCTTGGACCAAGCCATCACCGAAGCTCTCAAGGTCATCACTCCAGACAATGCCGCCGCATGGTTCCGTTCCTGCGGTTATCGGGATACAGCTACTGAGGCTTTGCTCTAGTTCTCTAACCGTATGAATTCGTGCTCTCCCAGGTACCCAAAAGCGAGGCACCTGGGGCACCCAGTTTTGGTGGATGAACTCACACCCCGGGACCCGGGCCACTTGCCATTCAGGGCACGACCGAAGTCGTGCCCCGAACGCAATCTCAACTGGTTAAGAGGTTCTCCAGTGGGCTTGATGCCTACTGGAGAGCGCCTAGCTCTAGAAAGAAAGCTTAAGCGCCAGTTGGATAAGGCGAGGATTGTTGACGGTAGAGCTGACGGTGCCGAAGCCCTTAGCCGATTTGATAACTCCCAATGAACTCACGGTTGCTACGCCTATGTCGTTGCCCGGCATGCCGTACTGTGTGTGATTGAAGAGGTTGAAGAACTCGGCGCGGAAGTTCAACCCCATATCTTTGCGAGGCAGCGCAAACTGCTTGATGAGGGAGAAGTCAGTGTTGACAAAATTGGGTCCAGTGATGGGAACGCGCGAGGCATTGCCGAGTTCGCCACCAAGATTTACGCCGTCGACAATCTGGCCGGGCGTGGTAAAGCAGTCCGGGTTAATCCATTGATGTTTGCCCCACGTGGCGTGGTCCACATTGTAGAGGCTGCAATTGGCCACCTGGTTGGGCCGGTTGTAGTTGTAGCCGTCACCGCCGGAATTGAAAGTAGTGCCCGACGCATTAGTGCTGTCGATCAGTGGCACGGGGAAACCGGAAGAGATTCTTTCGATCAGCGTGAGTTGGAAACCGCCGAGAATGGCGTTGGTCGCGCCATTCCAACTGCTCCCAAACTGCTTGCCGCGGCCGAAGGGCAGGTCATAGATGACGCTGCCGGTGAAGCTTTGATCGAGATTGATCTGCGACAAGGCCCAATCCAGGTTTTGCCAGTTGGGAAGCGGGAAATACGGTGCGCTCAACTCTGACCCCAGGCCGTCCGACAGACCGTTGTCGTAGGTTCGGGAGTAGGTGTAGGCAAACAACGCGTAGAGGCCATACTTGGGCGCCTTGGTCTCCGCTTTGAGCTGTAGCGAGTTGTAGTGCGTTTTGCCCACATCGCCGAAGAGCAAGACTGAGTTGTAGCCGTTAAAGGTAAAGGTGTTGGTATACGCGTAGGGAGCGCCGCTGGGCAGGCAGCCGAGCGTGTAGCCGGAGACCGTGCCGCACGCGGAAGGGCTGTTGACGTTGAAGGCGTTGCCGATTACCAGCAGATGGCCGCCGACCGAACCGGCATAGCCGGCGGTGAGCAGAACATTTCCCGGCAACTGACGTTCGACGTTCGCGTTATATTGGTGAACCCTGCCTGGCTGGAAGTTGGTCGGCTGGTAAACGTACGTGCCCTCGAAGTTGGTCACATCCTGCGCAGTCGGGAGGAGAGGAAAGCCGCCGGTTGTGGTAGCGGGGGCAAACGCGACTGACTGCCCGAGCGTGGCGTGGCAGTATGAAGACGCGGAGACGCAGCCACTGTTGAATGTATCGGACTCGCCGAGGTTTGGCGGATTTTGCCAGAGGCCCTGCGCGCCCTGGTTCCAGGACGAATCGTGATAGATGCCAAAGCCGAGGCGCATAACGGTCTTGTCGCTGCCGAGAACTTTCCAGGTGAGGCCAACACGGGGTTCGTACGCGCCCTTGTACATATTGATGCCCGCCGACCTGCTCACTCCGCTCTTGCCCGCAATCAGCAACGTTCCTCCCGTTAATGAGGGGATATAGTCCGCCATGCGGTCATGGACCTCGGTGATGGGAGTGGTCAAGTCCCAAGCCAGGCCGAGATTGAGGGTGAGCGATGGGGTAACGCGCCAGTCATCTTCGACGAAGGGCCGTATGATGTTCCAGCGGCGTCCGGTGACCGCGCCGTTGTATGTCTGGTCGTGGATGGCCCCTCCTACAATGCCCATCAGCAAGTCCGCCTCGGGATTGCCAGGGGCGGCACCTAAGCCGGTGAAGTTTCCAACGGTACCGGTGAGCCAGAAGCCAGATCCAAAGGCTGCTGTGCCGACGTTCATCTGATTGCCGCGGAGATCAATGCCGGTGTGAATTTCATGCTTGCCGCGAATCAGGTCTAGATCGTCTTTGAACGAGTAGATGTTGGTTCCACCCTGGAAGGGAGAGTAGCCACGATCGCCCAGGGCCCAATAGCCGCTGGTAAATTGAGTGGAAACCAAGCCTTCACTGTATGGAGCAGTGGAGTTGGGGGTACCGCCGGCAGTGCAGCCCAGATCGGCGCCCGGAATTCCCAGGATGGCCGATTCGCAGGTGTAGTTACCCAGCGAGGCGATGTAGTCGAAGATGCGGTCGTAGCCGAGTGTGGCTTGGTTGAGCGCGCGGGGCGAGAAGACGTGGTTCCAGCCAAGGCCGATGTTGCGTCCGTGGTTGACCAGGTTCTCATTGCTGCCGAAGGCGTTTGCTTCGGCAAGTCCCGGTGCGCCGCCGGGGACAAAAGAGCCCGCCTGATCGTAGCTGAAGCGGCCGAAGAGATTGTCCTTGCTGGAGAGCGTGTGGTCCAGGCGGATATCGAACTTGGTCTCGTTCAGGGTGCGCACGGGCTCGTTGACGTAGTTATAGCCAGTGCCGGAGTTGCCGGAGTTGACAAGATTCGTGGGGTAAATGTTCAACATCGCCTTGCCAGTCTTGTCGATCAGGCCGGTAGGAATCTTGTTGCAGTTGGCTCCCTTGGGCTGGCTTCCATCAGCATTGGGAGTTAGAGGATTCCCTGTCGAGCCATCGCATTGGAAGTAGACATTAGGGTAGACGGTCGGGTCAGTCGACGCGCCGATCATGTTCGGGTTGGCGATTACCGGAGTGAAAGTGGGGCCGATTCCGGAAAGAGTATCGCCGAAGGCGTCGGCGGAAAAGTCGCCGGTGCGCATGGCCAGCGAAGGCACCAGACCCGTAAAGGGAATGCCGTGGCGCTGATATTTTTGTTCGGCGTCGACGAAGAAGAAGGTCTTGTTCTTGATAATCGGCCCGCCGACGGAGCCGCCAAACTGGTTCAGGTTGAACTTTTCCACGTCGGGGGCAAAGTAGCTCTTGGCGTCGAGATCGGTATTGCGCACAAACTCAAAGAGAGAGCCGTGAATGCTGTTGGTGCCGGATTTTGTGCTGACCAGGACGGTGGGGCCGGCGCGGGAGCCGTATTCGGCGGAGTAGGTATAGGTCAGAACCTTGAATTCCTGAATGTCATCGATGGAAGAAAAGATGCCGATGCCACCCCCTGTCAGTTCGTTATTGTCGACTCCATCCAGCAGCCAATCGGTGCTGTTGGGACGGGAACCGCCGACTGACAGAGAGAAGGAGCCGCGCGCGGCCACCTCGCTGTCTGCGCCTTGAGTGAAAAAGCTGTGGGGATTGGTCTCTTGCGTAGCGCCGGCGGTGAGGGTGGCGAGTTGAACGAAATCGCGGCCATTCAAGGGGAGATCCGCGACCTCCTGAGAGGTGATGACCTGACCGAGAGATGGATTGGCTGTCTCGACAGCAACGGAGTAACCGGTCACGTCCACCGTGGTGACTACGGCGGCGGGTGCGAGCGAGAAATTGATTTCGCGGGCTTCATCAACCTGGAGATAAAGGCCTTTTGACTCAGCGCTTTGAAAGCCAGCCGCATCGACGCGCACGGAGTAGGTCCCGACCGGAAGCAAAGGGATTAGATAGTGCCCAGCACTGTCCGCCTTTCCGTCTCGAACCAGGCCGGTTGCCTGAGAGGTCACCACGACGGCAGCTTCAGGGATAGCCGATCCGGATTTATCGAGGACATTGCCGGAGAAACTTCCAGTGGCCTGGCCATAAATGGCCGGAGAGATCATCAGCGTGAGAACGCAGACAACCATGAGAAGAAATATTTTGAGGAATTTTGAATCGGTTGAGTTTTTCATCGATCGCGGACAGTTTGCGCCAAAAAGGGAACATTTCAAAGTCAGACTCCTTATGCGAATCGGCTGAGGTGCTTTTGCGTTGACTGCAATGCGCTTGATTAAAAACTTGGTTCATAGAATGTACGAAATGACTTGTTGAAAGTCAACACAAGTTTTGGCCGAGCCACAAATACTGCGCTCGGTTGCATAAGCGTCTATCGAAAGTGCGAGAGTTTTCCTCAGGAGCTAAAAACCAGTGGTTATATTTGCTTTTTTCGGCATCCTTCGACTGCGCTCAGGACGGGCTTCGAAGGTGCGCCGTTTCAAAACCGTTCTACTCGCCGCCTCGCATCCGCGCGCAAGACCAAGCAAAAAGCAACGACCCGGCCCAGGCGATTATTCTGGAATGTGAATACAACTACCGATACACCCCCCGAGACTCCGCGTCGAAAGGGCTTCCTCCGACAGTTAGTTCGATGGCTTGCGATAGGCGTGGTGCTTCTTTGGTCGGCTGCCGCGCTGCTGCTGGTGGCCGCACGGTGGATCGACCCGCCGACGACCGCGGTACACATCGAGCGCCAAATACAGGCCTGGATGCACCACAAGCCGTATCGCGAACACTGCAAATTCATTCCGTTGGGCGAAATCTCGCCGAATTTGCAGCACGCAGTAGTCTCCGCGGAGGATGCGCGATTTTACCAGCATCACGGGTTCGATTGGCACGCGATCCAAATCGACGCTGAAGACGATATGGAAGGCGGGCGCACGAGGGGAGCTTCGACGATTACGCAGCAATTGGTGAAAAATCTGTTCTTCGGAACGGGCCGATCGATTATCAGAAAGGTCGCGGAGGCCTCGCTGGTACCGGTGGCGGAATTCGTGCTGGGCAAGCAGCGGATTCTGGAACTCTACCTGAACGTGGTGGAATGGGGCCCTGGAATTTATGGCGCGGATGCGGCGTGCCGGTACCACTACGATGTTGCGGCGCGCAGTATCGGCCGGGAAGACGCGGCGCGGCTTGCCGCGATTTTGCCGGCCCCGCTGAAACGACGACCCGCGCGCATGAATCACTACAGCGCGGCCATTCTAGTGCGGATGCGGCAGGTGGGTTGGTAAATGCGGGTCCGGGGCTAAAGCCCACGGTAACTTTGCGGGGAATATGCGGGGGTTGAACCCGCCTTCTCCCTCCGGATGAAAGTTTTGTAGTGGGATCCCAGGTCCGAAAATCCGGACCTGGGGCACCCGGATTCTTGGACTATCCCGCGTTTGTGCACTCCCACCCTAGCCGCAAAAACAAAGACGCGGCGAGGGTGGGGCACCCGGATTGTTCTGAGATTGTCAGGGGTGGGAGGCGTTTTCTTCGCCGAGAAACTTTTCGTCGTCTTTGCCGGCGATGGCTACACGCATGACGTCCATCCAGATGGGCAGCGCGGCTTTGGCGCCGGTCTCTTTTGCGCCCAGCGACTCGCGACTATCGAAACCAACCCAGACTCCGCAAGTAACTGAGGGCGAGAAGCCCAGGAACCATGCGTCGGTATAGTCGCTGGTGGTGCCCGTCTTGCCGCCGAGCGGATGGTTCAGTTGCGCAGCGGCCGCGCCGGTGCCGTGCGCAGTGACGGCTTCGAGCAAGGTCATCATGGTGCGCGCCGTCTGCTGGCTAATGACTTCATTCACGGCGGGCGGCTGCTCCCAGAGCGTGATGCCGTCGGCGTTTTCGACCTTGCGAATGAGACGCGGGGTGACGTGCAGGCCGTCGTTGGGAAATACGGAGTAGGCGGCCACCTGCTCCTGGAGGGTGATTTCGACTGCTCCAATTGCGATGGGCAAGTAGGCGGGAATGGTCGAGGTGACGCCGAAGCGGTGAGCCACTTCGATGACCTTTTGAATGCCAACGCGGTCGGCGAGCTTGAGGGCGGGAATGTTGCGCGACTCGGCGAAGGCGTTGGTGAGGGTCATCGAACCCTTGTAATCATTCTCGTAGTTGTGCGGCGTGTAACTGCCGAAGCTGACCGGGCCATCGACGATGATGTCGGTGGGCTTGGCGCCTGCCTCGATGGCCGCAGTGTAAACGTAGGGCTTGAAGCCGGAGCCCACCTGGCGCTCGGCCTGGGTGGCGCGGTTGAATTGCGAGAGCGCGTAATCGCGCCCACCAACCATGGCGAGCACGTCGCCGGTGGTGTTGTCGATGGCGAGCAGAGAGGCTTGAGCGCCGGAGTCCTGCTCCAGTGTGGCGCGGCGGGCCGTGCCCTCCATTGCGTCGGCCAAGTGAACGTAGATGATGTCGCCGGGCTTGACGAGCGCGTCGGCAGTGCGCTGGCCGGTCCAGGTCCAGTCTTCCGGCTTGAGGATGATCTCGGCGGCACCGATACGGGCGCGAATCTCCAAAGGCAGCACGCGAGTGACAACGGCATGGACGTAGTCGCCGGGGCCGGATTTCGTGGCCCAATCGGGATGCTTGTAGTCTTCGATGGCGACGCCGGCGGCGAGAACATTTTCCAGCTTCCCCTGCCCGCTTTCTCCGACCCAGCCGTGACGCCGCTCGTAGACGGCGAGGCCATCGACAACAGCGCGATTGGCGGCTCTTTGCAAGTCGAGATCGAGTGTAGTTTCAACCTTCAGGCCGGCCTCATGCACCTGCTCGGCGCCGAAGCGCTTTTCCAGCTCCTGGCGGACCTCCTCTTGAAACCACGGAGCAACCGACATCACAGACGGGGCAATATGCAAGCCCATGGGCGCGCTGCGGGCTTGCTCCGCCTGCTGGTGAGAGATGACCCGGTCCATCTCCATTTCGGTGAGCACCAGGTTGCGCCGGCGCAGCGCTCGCTCCGGGTTGAGCAGCGGCGAGAAAGCTACAGGGCCTTTGGGAAGGCCGGCGAGCAAGGCCGCCTCGGTCAGCGTCAGATCGTGGGCGTGCTTGCTGAAGTAAAACTGGGAAGCGGCTTCAAAGCCATACATTCCGCTGCCCAGATAAATCTGATTGCCGTAGAGAGTGAAGATTTGCTCCTTGGTGAAGGCGCGTTCGATCTGAATGGCGAGATACGCCTCCTGGATTTTGCGCGTAGAGGTGCGTTCCGAGGAGAGAAACAGGTTGCGCGCCAACTGCATGGTGAGCGTGGATGCGCCCTGGGCGCGGCCGTGACTGCGGATGTCGTGCCACGCGGCTCCCGCGACGCGGAAGACGTTTATGCCCCAGTGCGACTCGAAGCTCTTGTCTTCAATGGAGATGACGGCCTGGCGCAGCACCGGAGCAAAGTCATCGTAGTTGACCACCTCGCGCCGCTCCAGCGCGAACGAACCGATGATGCGGCCCTTCCGGTCGTAGAGATCGGTGGTGGTGGAGGGGCGGAAGCGTTCAAGGTCGTGAATCTGCGGCAGATCGACGGAATAGACCAGCATCAGGCCGCTAAGCGAGCCGGTAATCACAGCCAGGATGAGCAGCGCGGCCAGCGCGTAATTGCCGGTGAGCTTGCGCCGCCGAGGTGCGGGCACGGGCTCTTCTCGCAGCAGATGGCTCCGGCCAAGGCTGCGGGGTTGCGGAGGCTCGATAGGGGTGACAGCCAAGCGGTTCAGGCCTCATCGGCATTCCTTTTGCAAATAATGAAGAAATGCTTTAGCCCAAGGCTAGCACGGGAGCGGCGCTGGGAGGCGGTGTGGATTCCCGAGGTGTACCACGCGGTGCAAGAGCGGGAACGCCGGGATAGGTGGGGTGAAGTGGCATTTGTGCTCTCCCACCCTGACCACAAAAACAAAGACGTGGCGAGGGTGGGGCACCCCGGCATTTGTAATGGGAGAAGCGAAAAACAGACGCAGGTCCTTCGACTGCGATTGGCGTAAATTACACGCCAGTCTCCGCTCAGGACGACAACTTATCATTGATGCGAACTTTAGAGACAGGACCTTAGGAGGAAATGCCGGTGCTCTTCGCCTTCAGCAGTTCAATCGCCTTCAATAGCGGCTGATCGACTTTGGGCTGCGGCGATTCCTCTTCTTCCTCTTCGAGCGTTGGGCCGATCACCACGTTGGGCAATACGGCTTCATCGGGAATCTTCTTGCCGTTCGGCCCTTCGTACTTGGCCACGGTCAGCAGCAGCGCCGCGCCGTCAGGCAGCTCGATGGTCTTCTGCACCGTGCCTTGGCCGAAGGTCCGCTCGCCCACCACATCGCCGCGCTTCAGGTCCACAATGGCGGCGGCTGTCAGTTCCGCCGCGCCAAAGGTGCCACGGTTGACGAGTATGGCCAGCGGGGCGGCAGAGATAAATGCTGCCGGGTCGGCGGAGAAGGTTTGGCGGGGAAACTTCTGGCCTTCGAGCGTGGCCAGCGTGCCCTGCTTCACAAAAAAATTGGCCAGCCGCAGACCGTCCTGGGCGTCGCCGCCCGCGGAGTCGCGCAGGTCCAGCAGCACCTTGCGGTCCTTGCCGGCCGCCTTGAGCCGGGCCGCAATTTCGTCCACGCGGGAGGCAGTGAGCGCGCCGGGCTTCAGATAGAGGATGGTGGAGTTTTCATATTGCTGTTCACCGAGCGCGGGAGTGGCAGTGATGGAGCGGGTCAGCGTCAGCTTTTCGGGTTCAGACTTGGCCGGGCGCAGCACCGAAAGGGTCACTGTGCTTCCCGGCTTGCCCTCCAGCAGCATCCGGATGACCGGCAGCGATAGTTCGCGCGTGGATTGTTCACCGATGGACTCGATTACGTCGCCATCCGCGATGTGTTCCTTTTCGGCAGCCGAACCGGGCAGCACGCTGACTACGACGGCGTAGCCATAGCGCTTGGAAACGGTGACGCCGACCTGCGCTACGCCTGAGGCCGGATGCTGCTGGTATATCTTGTACTCGACCGGGGTCAGGTAACTGGAGTCAGCGTCGAGCGACTCGAGCAGGCCGTGCAACGCGCCGGTCGTCACGTCATTGATGCTGGGGTCGGTCACATAGTCGGTCTGAATCTTGTTGAGCACCTGGCGAAAAATGGCCATCTGGCGGTAGGCGCCATCCTGCTGGCCACTGGCATGAACGCCAAACCAGCCAAGCTCGCCGAAAAGAAAGCCCAGACCGAGGGCGGCAAAGATCGCCAAGGAAAGAACAAAGACAAATCGCTGGAAGAATCGAGGCACACACACCACCGGAGTGGCCCTTGAGGGGAACCAAGCCACTGACCTATTAGACGCAATGATAACGCAAGGGGCGCGTGGCGCGTGTGCGCTTGCGCAGATTGAAAGGGAAAAGGTAGAGCAAATAACGGGAAATACTGCTCTTTCAGCGGCTGTCCGAGGAGCCGGAGCAGGCTTCGTCCATCCTGTCATGCCTCGTTTCCTAACACAAACCCAATTGATGCAATCAGTTCTAGGAAGCGATGGCCCGGCGGAAGAGGCTGAATCCCTTCTTTTTCTTTTCCCCGATAACCGGCTCACCGCAAACGGCGTGGGCCATCTGCTGGATAACCTTGGCAATCTGCCCGTCATTTTCGGTGAACAGAGTAGCCGTATTCTGCATCCGCCGCACGGCGGCATAGTTGTTGGGAATCTTCCACTTTGCGGGCCTGGTGAGAGCCTTTGTAATATGCTCTTCATCGATCTCCACCGAGCGGGGATCGTAGCGGTTGATCACAATTTCGAGCTTGGGGCTGCCGGCGGCGGAGAGCAGGGCAATGAGGCGATGGGAGTTGCGCAGTTCGGGGATGCCGACCTGCGTGACCAGATAGATCGTGGCGGATTCATCGAAGAGATGTTCGCGCTGCAGGTCGAGCCTGGAGCCGGCATCGACCACCACATAATCGAAGCTCTGGCGGGCGACATCCAGCAGCTTGTCGATGGCTTCAGCAGAGACATAGGTAGGCGCCAATTCTCCCGGCGCCGCCAGCACGAATAGCCCGGATTCATGCTGCACCAGCAGGGTAGAAAGAAAATTCACATCCAACCGGCTGGCATTCTGGAAGGCGCTGGAAATGGAGTACTGGGCCTTGATCCCAAGGCTGATTGCGGCGTCTCCAAGCGGGAGATTGAAATCGATCAACAGTGTTCTTAGTCCGGACTCTTTGGCCAGAGATGTCGCAAAATTGCAGGCCAGTGTGGTGACTCCGGAGCCTCCCTTAGCGCCGAGAAATACCAGCAGCCTGCCGTCCTTCTTCCTTGGGGCGCGAGATCCCGCGCGAAGGACAGAGACGCGCACCAAAGCCTCGGCCAAGGTTCCGGAGTCGAGAGGTAAAGTAAGAAATTCGCGGGCGCCAGCGCGCATACAACGCAGCAGCAAGCCCGGATCGGTTTGCGCCGAGTAGACCATTACCGTTGCCAAACCGCGCGCGCAAATGGTCTCGACCAGATCAAGAGCGTACTCTGGGTCGCTGTCCAACTCAACCAGGATGACGTCGTAGTTATCCCCCAGAACTCGCGGGACATCAGCAAGAGCAGGCGGGTAAGCTTTGAACTCGTGGACAGCGCCGCTCTGGCATTCACGCAGCATGCTTGTGGCGGCATGGCGGTGAGGCTCGTCGGGGCAGATGACCGCAATACATAATTCTGAAGAATTTAGGGAATCGGGGATTTGCATGGAGTTCGACATAGAGGACTTGCTGCTCCCAGTTTCTTTGTGCGTTTTTGCGGCTTAGCTTGCGCATGGGGGATGCACAGTGCTTTCCGTCGATTGGCGTCCATGATGCAAATATAACACTGATTGTGACTGCCGTCACTGCAAAAGGAGGGGGATTGTGACAGCAGGCGCGGACACTTCAGGCCAAATGCAACACCGTTAGAGTCTCTCGAAAGTGCAAGAGACAAACCGTACTCCTGACCCCAGGAACCAACAACGGCTTCGACCTTGACCGCTCGCAATCATGCACCCAGTCAGAACAGTGAGATCTGTGCCCAATGTCACATCGCAATGTGATGTGGGCGATCATCCTCAGCGACAGAAAGAGGGCACGTGCCATCACAATCATTTTAACATCCCTTGCCGCACCCATGCGAATAACTCCCAGGCGATTTCCGCAAAGAAGGCCCCCAGAACTTAGCCACTGCTGGTTTCAGATATCGGCAGTTACTGGATCAACATGAGGGTTTTAGAGCGATGCGCTCGATAAGGCAGACGTGGATTTCTGCGCTGGAAGGGGCGTACCATCATTTGACATCTCGTCCCAATTCCAGCAAACTGGAGGTGAATTTATCGCGCGGAACAGAGGGCCATCATGCGAGAAACACCTCCGCAAGGCATCTACAAAGTTCAGGCACTGGACAGGGCATTCGCCGTACTGGATTTGCTGGCGGAGAGCGACACGGCATTGGGACTGGCGCAGGTTGCCTCGTCGCTGCAGTTGCATAAGAGCACGGCGCACCGCTTCCTGATGGTGCTGGAGAGACACCGCATGGTGGAACGCACCGCAGGCGGAAAGTTCCGCCTGGGGCTCAGGCTGTTTGATTTCGGCAATCGAGCCATCGAACAATATGATCTGCGTGAACGAGCACAGCCTCATCTCCGCCGGCTGGTGGCCGAAACCGAGGAAACGGCGCATCTGTGCATCTTGGAAGGCGCGCACGTGATCTACATCGACAAAATCGAGCCGACCCGCTCGGTGCGGATGATTACCCGCGTCGGCGCGAGCAACCCGGTGCATTGCACCTCAGTGGGCAAGGCGATCCTGGCGTTTCTGCCCGAGGAGCGCGTGAACGAGGTGCTGCGCCGCACCCGCTTCGAGCGTTTCACTAACCGCACTATCTCCACGGCCGAGGCTCTGCGTGTGGAGATCGAGAAGACGCGCCGTCGCGGCTACGCCGTAGACGACGAGGAGTTGGAGGAGGGTCTGCGCTGCATTGCCGTGCCGGTGCTGGATGCGGAGCGGTTGCCGGTGGCGGCGGTGAGCGTTTCCGGGCCTTCGTTCCGCGTGACGGCGCAAAAGCTTCCTTCGATTGCCAATCACTTGTTGCAGTGCGTGCGGGGAATTTCAGTGGATATGGGATTCATTTCCAGCGGCCGCGTCAATCGCGCGGCCTGGTCGGCCTAGAGGCGCGACGGGGCAGGAGGAGTTGGTGACCTAGGCTGTCGCGGGTTTTCCTGCGGTGATTCGCGTCGGAACATTTTCGAGGGGCTGATGGTCTCCCGATGCCCGCTCTTTCTGATACACTCAAACATATTGATGAAGCGTCAACCGTTTTTTGCCCGCCAAGGCAAAACTGCGGTTCTGAGTACCCGGCGATTGGAAGGGCAAACCTCGGATTGTTGGAGGGTGGTTCATCCGGTGAAGTTAGCCGCTGGGATGCAAGCTTCATATGGGGACGTAGCTCAGTTGGTTAGAGCGCTGCCCTGTCACGGCAGAGGTCGCGGGTTCGAGCCCCGTCGTCCCCGCCATAAACCAAATAGAATCATTGGTTTATGGAAGTGACATCTTCTTTCATACGGTCTCCGAGGGTGCTGAAGGGTGCTGAGTTGAGCCTCCTTTCAGCAGACCCCGGAAGACAAGGTCTTGGGCCACCCTCTTTTCTTCACTGACAGCCTGCATATAGATGTCCTGGGTGATGCGGCTGTTGGCGTGCCGAAGCAACTCCTGCGCCGTCTTGAGGTCGACTCCTTTCTGTCGCAGCATCGTTGCCAATCCATGCCGGAATGAATGCCAGCCGATTCTCTTTTTGATGCCGAGCCGTTCCAAAGCAGGTCGGATGTGGCGCTTGAGAATCATGTCCGGCTGCATGGGCTGGGATCCATTCTTCGCAATGGAAGGGAAGAGGTAGTCGTCGTCGGAATGGTACAGAGTGGCCAACTTCCACTGGTTCAATTCCACAATGACGAGCGGGTGGAGAGGAACAGGCTTCCGGGACGCTTCCGTCTTGGTGTCGCCTTCGACGTTGTGCCAAACAGAATGAGTGACGTTGGCCTGCATGAGTTGAAAGTCGATGTCGCGCCAACGGAGAACGAACAATTCTCCACGGCGCAGACCGGTGCTGCCGTCCAGCATGACCATGACACGCTCGCGCTGAGAGAGTTCAAGCAAGAGAGCTTGGAACTCTTCAGGCGAAAGAATGTCTGGGGTGCGAACCCGTTTGGCCGAAGTGCGGACGGCGGTGATTGGGTTCGTCGATGCCCAACCATAGCGGATGGCGTGAGAGAACAACGCGGACATCAGGTTGCGGATTTTTGTCTTGGTGCCGGGGCTCGCCGGTTGACCGTTGATTTTCTTGAAGTTTCTGAGCCAGTTCTCGACCTCGACGCTCTTGATCGCTGAGAGTGAGTGCTTTCCCCATTTCGGCACGACATGGAGAGCGAGATAGCTCTTGTACCCCTCTGCTGTGGAATAGGCTTTCAGTGGAAGTTCGACGCGCTGGTAATGGGCGGCGAGTTGTTCCAGGTTCATTGGAGCGAAAGCCGCTCCTTCGTTGACGTCGACCCTGAGCTGCATCACGGCCTTTTCCGCGTCCTTGCGCTTGGGGAATTCGATCACCGTCCCTACGATTTTCTTTTTGTAGGTCCGGCGCCCGCCTTCCTCGGCGTAGTAGCGGAAAACCCATGCATCGGGTTGGCTCTTGCGCTTCATGATGGTCAGGGAGCCTCGTTGGTAGCGTTGCGCCTGCATACGGATAATCTCCTTTGCACGCGCACTGATGGCTATTGGAGAGTCTACCTCGTCAGAACCAGAGGTCAACAGCGCAGTCGTCATGCGGCCACCGCCCTGTTGGTCTTCAATGCAAGCCAATCAGAAAGCTCGCTCTCGATAAATCGCCAGAACTTCCGCTTACCTTCTCCGAGTGGATGACCGGGCAGGTATCCCTTCCCGGCCCAGCGGATGATGGTCTTGTCATCCAAGCCAAGGAAATCGGCGGCGCCCTTGGGCGTCATGGGCTTTTGCGACGAGACTAAATGGATGGCGGAAACCTTCTCGCCGCTCATTGCTGGCCTCCCATGCAGCCAAACTGCGGCGAGCTGCTGCCGCCCATCCGGAGTTCAGCAGTTGTGAGGAAGAGACTGGATCGCCCGATGTACGTGTTCCGGAAAGCGAATTCGGTTGAGTTGGTCAATTGGAAATGCGGTTCGAACAAGTGGTCCCCCGAGTGAGTGAGCCGGGCTAGCCGGGTTTCTGCTGCGTTAATTGATGGCCGGCCTGCATTGCGCCTCCATCTCGTGGCTAAAAAGCCTGGTTGGGCCTTTTGTTACACGCTGGCATGCGGTTGCGGGCGGTTCGCGGTGGGGCAGTTGTCAACCTCATGCCGCCCGCCCTATGGATTCCAGAATGAGTGGCACCGGCATTCCCGCGCTCAGGGCACAGGGAGTCAGCTCAAGATCAACTTGCTCTGAACCGCTGCCCGCTCTCTCTCGAAGGCAATTTCCTCAGGATGGAGAGCGATGCGCCAAGTCCCCACCGCTTTGGCTGCGCGCCAAAGTGCCCGAGTGCTCAGCGCGCCTTGGCCAGCGAGCACTTGGTCCTCGATTGGCGCCTGAGCGGCTTGCATAAGATGAGTCAGCAACGACGGCGAGCAATTCAGACGCGACGCAAGATTCCGGAGGCTCATGCCTGACTGGTGAATGGGCTTGATCGCCTGTGCGCGATCAAGGTCATTGAGGGTGTGCCAGCGAGACTGGAGATCAGCGATAGCAAAACTGGTATTGGTCATCGACTGGACCCAACCTTGACTCTATGGGCTGCCCGAAATGCCTTCAAGGTGTCCCATTCGTAGCGGATCGGGCCGGCCGGTCCGAACTGGATATATTCAGGACCCTGGTCGCGCTGGCGCCATTTTTTCAGGCACTCGGTTGAGAGTGCCAAATACGCCGCCGCGCCACGCGCATCTAAAGATGGAATTGTCGTCATAGGTCGAAATCGGCGGTGGTTCAACAGTCAAGTAAATAGCCGGAACCTGAGTGCACCGCGTAGCGGATGGCACATTCGGAAGAGGTGCCTTTGGAACTATGGCCGAACTGGTAGATGGAACTAAAGGTAAAGGTTGCAGTTGGACTGCAGCAGGCGGATTACTATGTACGCGGAGCAGGGGGTTCTGGTCGCGAAATTGAGTCATGGTAGGCATGTGGCTCCGTTGGCCGGTTGGATTTGCGTAAGGGCGGCGGCGAGTTGGCTATTTCAATCTGCTTTTTGCTTGGGTCGAGCTTGATAAAAGCTGTTCCAGGCGCCACAACGTGTGAGCGTGGCAATCGCGCAGCAGCCGGCTTTGCCGCCTTGGCTTGCCCCGCGCGTCCGGGTGCATTGGATCGCTTAAAGGACCCTATTGCCCCATATTCCTTATTAGTATGCCGGCAGATCCTGCATAAATAGAGTGAATCCCACTCATGCTGCCCGCATCCAAGTAGAAGTGACAGACCTTTCGGATGCTGCGGATAATCGCGTGGACTTGGAAGACCGCCGTATGAGGGCCATTAGTCTATTGCAGCAGGGCGAGACTAGAGCCGCTGTGGCCCGCCGATTCCATGTGACTCCGCAGACCGTGGCCCGCTGGGTAAAGCAGTTCCGGCTCCAGGG
>Ga0224530_1001085_pt1 | contig 15402 bp, 8 predicted proteins | sample CBST75metaG_FD_179873 | JGI IMG/M metagenome (GOLD analysis project Ga0224530, IMG submission 179873) | Peat soil microbial communities from Stordalen Mire, Sweden - C.B.S.T75 | ecosystem: Environmental > Terrestrial > Soil > Wetlands > Peat | place: Sweden: Norrbotten County, Stordalen Mire...
TAACGCCGGGCAATCGCTCGTACCGTCTTACGTGCCACGCTCACGTTACCGGCTACCTGCGCTGCCGTTTGGCCCTGATCAAGTTGGCGAAGTATCAAGGCCCGCCGCAGCACACGCGCCGATTCCCGCCCCTTCGTCAGCATCATGAAAAATTGCTGCCGATCCTTCTTCCCCAACTCCACATGCATCCGATGATAGCTCGTTCGCATCCCTTCACTATGCGACCAAACCACGCTCTCCATAAGTGCCTGTTCAGGTACATCTTGCATCGGTCAAAAACCTAGACGATAGCGGATTATTTGCTGGACAGGTGCAGACAGAGGTCGGAGTTGGGAATCAATTACTGCTGAGTAATGAAACCCTGCGGAAAAACACCCGCGCCGTCCAGAAGCACAACGAAATTGAGGTTACCGCATCAACTACGCGAGCACTGTGAGGTTGTGCAGACACGCTGCTCAGAACCAGACACTCAAGAGCGTGTGGCTGTTCTCCATTACCGTTCCCACCGTCAGTCCAACGTTTTTCTGGCACTTTCGGCAACGCAGAACACCTGGACGGTTCGCAAAGCGACAAGGCTCATCCTTCTCCTGACAGTAAGGGCTGACGAAACCGTTGCTCCATCGCGCGCGCTCCAAATACGCGGCGCAGGCCCGATCTTCAGGAAACAACCGCTGAAACTCCGGCAGCGAGTGCGGAAAAGGAAGATCGTTACGCCGGAAAACATCTGTAGTCGTTGGATGAAAAGGCACTTGCACGATTGCGCCGCCTTTACTGAAGTGGCTCAAGTCTATATGTAGTGATCTTGGGTATCAACCGGATAGGCGCGGTGGAACCGAAGGTCAACGTAGACGGAATAGAAGAGTTGGTGGCGGACAAGGGACATCACAGCGGGGCGGTTCTTGAGCAGGTGAAGAAACTCGAAGTGAGAACCTACATTCCCGAAAGGAAGCAGGTGGGCAAACGAAACTGGGATGGCAAGCAGAGCGAGCAGCAGGCGGTTAAAGCCAACCGGAGCAGAGTAACTGGAGATTATAGCAAGCAGCTACTGCGAAAGCGGAGTGAGTTAGTCGAACGCAGCTATGTCCACTGCTACGAAACGGGCGGAATGCGGCGCTGCGCCTTGCGCGGACATAAGAATATTTTGAAGCGTCTGCTGATCCATATTGGCGCGTTCAACATCAGCCTCATACTGCGAGACGTTGGGCGTGGGTACGCCGCGAGAACTGAGAAACCGCGCGGCAAGGCTTCTTTTACACCTTTTCAAGTGGCTCGCGTGCCACTATCGACCAAATGGCGCAGTAGAATCCTGTACCACTCCGGTTCTTGCCCTTTCCGGCGCCTATCGCCCCAGAAAAACCACAATCTCGGCTTAGTTGGCATTCAGCTACTTTTGCCACGGGCAGCTAACCTTGTGTACCGCTGAAACTCAGCCTGCTGTGCCAAGGTAAGTCGTTGCATCCGTGATTCATCCCCGAATATAGCTTTGCTCAGAAGCTATAAGGATAAAATAATTTTTCAGAGGTTCCCTAATGAATATGCGCTTTCATTAATGGCCACTCAAAACGTGAGAGTAACTGCTTTCTCAACCTAATGCTGGAGCGCAGCTTCTGACTTTGATGGCTTCTGCGTGACCTGGACTTCCGTAGGCAACTGCGATCGGTTCCACCCTCCGCCTAAGGCTTCAATCAGTTGAACCGAAGATATCATATGCTGAACCTGCAAAGTGGCGAGGGACTGCTGATTGGCGAGCAGTGTGGTTTGCGCCGTGACCACGTCGATGTAAGGATCAATGCCGGTATCGTATCGCCCTAACTCCAGCTTTAGAAAGGTCTGTGAGGAATCAACTGCTTCCTGCTGGCGCTGGATCTGTTGCGGCAGAATGTGCACTGCCGCGAGCGCGTCTTCCACCTGCTGGAATGCGGTAAGCACGGATTGGCGATAGGCGGCGACATTCGCATTGTAGGTTGCGATGTACTGATTTACGGTGGCGCGGCGTAGACCGCCATCATAAACAGTCTCGGAAATGGATGGTCCGACAGACCAGAAGCGGCTAGGCCAATCCAGGATGTGTTTGATGGCCGAACTCTCCATGCCGCCAGTGGCAGAGAGCGTCAGTGCAGGATAAAAAGCGGCATAGGCAACTCCAATCTGCGCATTCGCGGCAGCCATGTTTCGCTCCGCGGCAGCAACATCGGGGCGCCGTTCGAGCAGTTGCGACGGCAGGCTGACCGGTATGGCGGGAGGGACGCTTGTCCGGGGTTCGACCGGGATGGAGAAGGTCGAAGCCGGCTGGCCGATCAGTGTTGCAATTGCATGCTCATACTGCGCTCGCGCGATTTCGAGATTGATTGCCGCCGACTGCGCGCTTTCGAGGGTCGCCTTCGCTTCAACTACGGAAATTTGATCGCCAACGCCGGTATCATAGGCCGCCTGCACAACTTCAACTGCTTTCTTGTCGTCGTCCACGGTGTTATTCAGAATCTTTTGCAGTGCGTCCTGGCCGTGAATCTCAAAAAAGTACTCGGCAAGACTGGCTTGTTCTGTCAGCCGTTCATTCTCAAGGTCGGCTGCCGTCAATTGAGCAGTATATTGACTGGCACGCACGGCGTTGCGCACTTTTCCCCAGAGATCTGGCTCCCACGAAACATCGGCGGGAAGGTCAAACACCTGCGTCTGTTTGCCAGCTGATGTGCTACTGGTTGCGGAGGACGAGACGTTGGCAGAACTCCGCGACCGGGTATAGGACCCGCCCACGCTTACCGTGGGAAAATATTGTGAGCGCGCCTCGCGCACCAGGGCTCGCGCTTCCATGAAGTTTTCGAAAGCCTGCCGGATATTTTGGTTGTCGATATTGAGTTGATCTTCGAGTGCATTCAATTCCGGCTCGTTATATATCTCCCACCATTTGCCGCGAAGAGCCGCATCTTGGGGCTGAGCGACGGCGAATCCGCTGGTCTCCTTGAACTGCGCAGGAGACTCTTTGAAGGCTGGAGGCGCCGTCACCGTGGGTGGAAGGTACTTTGGTCCTACATTGCATCCTGCCAGCATCGCGCAGAACACGGCGACTGAGGGTGCGAACAACGCTGTGATCGTCCTCCGTAATTGCATAACAGAATTTTTCATAGCGAACGCTCCAAAACCACTTATGCTAGGATGCCTCCGCAGCGCCCTGGCATAGGTTGACTGGCTGTTTGCTCCTGAAGCGGAGACGTAAACGATCGAAAAACAGGTAGACGACGGGCGTGGTGTAGAGAGTCAGCATCTGGCTGACAATGAGTCCGCCTGCGATGGTGATGCCCAGCGGCCGTCTGAGTTCGGAACCAGTTCCGGTGCCGAAGGCCAGCGGCAATGCGCCAAACAGGGCGGCCATGGTCGTCATCAGAATTGGACGGAAGCGCAACAGGGAAGCTTCAAAAATGGCCTCGGTTGTGGTTTTGCCTTGTTCGCGCTCGGCAACCAGGGCAAAGTCGATCATCATGATCGCATTCTTTTTGACAATGCCTATCAGCAGGATGATGCCGATGATCGAGATTACGTTGAGATCGATTTTGAAGAGCATCAGCGCCAGCATCGCTCCCACGCTCGCTGACGGCAAAGTGGAGATAATGGTGAGAGGATGCACCAGGCTCTCGTACAGAATGCCAAGAACAATGTAGACAGCGAGCAAAGCAGTCCCGATAAGAAGAGGCTCGCTGCTGAGTGAGGTTTGATACGCGGATGCCGTTCCGGCAAAGAATCCGCGGACAGTCGGCGGCATATTCAGCTTCTCCTGCATCTGCGCAACCATGCGAGTGGCGTCGCTCAACGACATATTCATCGCCAGATTGAACGACACGGTAACGGATGGAAAAGAACTGGTGTGATTGATGACCAGCGGAGTTGTGCTTGCCTGCGCCGAGGTGACCGCTGAAATCGGAACGATGCCGCTGCCGGTGGTATTGAGATAAATATTCTTCAAGCCGTCAGGACTCTGCCAGTATGGCGGCGCTACCTCCAGCACCACATAATACTGGTTCAGCTGTGTGTAGATGATGGAAACTTCCGACTGCCCGAAGGCGCTATAGAGGGACGTATCCAGAGACTGCGGTGTAATGCCAAGCCTGGCTGCGGTGGGGCGGTCATAGTTGATCAGTTCTTGCAGGCCGCTATTCTGCGCATCGGAACTTACATCCTGAAAGCCGGGCAGCTTCTGCATTCCCGCTAACAGAATCGGGCCCCAGTGCGCGAGATCCTCCACGTTGTCCGACTGGATGGTGTACTGGTAAAGCGCGTTGCTGGATCGTCCTCCAATGCGCAGGTCCTGCGCCGCCTGAAGGAAGGCCGATGCAACCGGAAGACGATTTAACTTGGGCCGCAGTCGATTGATAATCACTGGCGCTGTATCTTTGCGCACTTCGAGCGGTTTCAGCGCTATATAAACGGAACCACCGTTCGAGGCGCCGCCGCCGCCCGTATGGGCAATGACCTCGGCGACGGCGGGATCAGCCTTGATGACATTGACAAGTTGCAGAATCGAGTTATTCATCACCTGAAACGATGCATCCTGCGGTCCTCTTACGCTGCCCGTTATGGACCCCGTGTCCTGCTGCGGGAAAAAGCCCTTGGGGATGATGTCAATCAGATAGAAGTTCAAGGCAATGGTAAGAAGCAGGAGGGTCAGCATGGGCCCAGGATGCTTCAGCACCCACGTCAGAGAGCGGCTGTAGACGGCAAGCACCCACGTAAATCCACGCTCCGTGGTTCGATACGCGCTGCCGTGCTTGATTGCACTCTCATCCCTGAGCAGATAGGCGCACATCATGGGCGTGGTGGTGAGGGATATGACCATCGAGACAAGGATTGCCGTCGATAGGGTGATTGCAAACTCGCGGAAGAGCCGACCGACGATGCCGGCCATGAGAAGAATCGGAATGAATACCGCAATCAACGAAAGGGTGATGGAAATAATGGTGAATCCTATTTCCTTGGAACCTTGAAATGCGGCCTTCATGGGAGCCATGCCTGCTTCACGGAGGCGAGATATGTTCTCCATCACCACGATGGCGTCATCGACGACAAAGCCCGTCGAAATGGTCAGCGCCATAAGCGAGAGATTGTCGATGCTGAAGCCAAGCAGGTACATGACGGCAAAGGTGCCGATAAGCGAAGCGGGAACGGCAACAGCGGGAATCATTGTGGCTCGCCAATTGCGCAGGAAGAGGAAGACGACCAGAATCACCAGCAGGACAGAGAGAATAAGAGTGCGCTCTACATCGTTGACTGAGGCGCGAATGGTTGTGGTGCGGTCAAGAACGATGGTCGTTTTGATGCCTTGCGGAATCGATGCTTGAATCGATGGCAATTCATTTCGAACGCGATCGACGGTATTAATAATGTTAGCGCCCGGCTGGCGGAAGATCATGACGGTGATCGAGGGTGTGCCGTTCAGGTATCCCGCCGTGCGGATGTTCTGCGTCGAATCCGAGACGTCGGCTACGTCGGAGAGCCTGACTGCGGTTCCGTCGTGTGTACCGACAATGAGCGGTTTGTATTGGTCCGCGTGGGAGATCTGGTCGTTGGTGACGATATCCGCGGTTGTAGTTCCGTCCGAGATCTGACCGGCCGGCTCGTGAGCATTTTGCAGGCTTAATACGGATTGAATGTTCTGGATTGTGAGTCCGTGGCTATTGAGCAGCGTGGGATTCACTTCCACGCGCACGGAAGGACCGGCGCCTCCGCCGACAGTTACCTGTCCGACGCCCTGAATCTGCGAGAGCTTCTGCGCGATGACCGACGACGCCTCATCATAGAGGGTCGGCTTGTCATACTTATCTGAAGTAAGTCCGAGAATGATAATCGGCGAGTCCGCGGGATTCACCTTGCGATAAGTTGGGTTGGCAGGAAGGTTCGCGGGCAGGTAAGTTCGCGCGGCATTGATCGCAGCCTCCACATCTCGCGCCGCACCGTCGATGTCACGGCTCAAATCGAACTGTAGCGTAATCGAAGTACTGCCCAGCGAACTCGATGAGGTCATCTCGGTGACGCCGGCGATGTGGCTGAACTGGCGCTCCAAGGGAGTTGCAATGGAGGATGCAATGACGTCCGGACTTCCACCGGGCAAGCTGGCAGAAACGGAGATTGTTGGAAAATCAACTTGTGGCAAAGGAGAAACAGGAAGAACCTTGAAGGCAATAGCCCCCACAAGCACGATGCCCGCCGTAAGCAGGGTGGTGGCTATCGGACGGCGAATGAAGGGGGCGGAGATATTCATGATTCCTCTGCCGGTTGTGGCGGGCTTCCGGATGCGATGGCCTTCGGCGAACGGCTGAAGCGATGGCCGATACGATCGAAGAAGATATAGATGACAGGCGTGGTATAGAGAGTTAGAACCTGACTCAGCAACAGGCCTCCCACCATGGCAATGCCTAATGGGCGCCGCAACTCCGAGCCCATCCCTTGCCCTACCGCCAATGGAACGCCCGCCAGCAGCGCGGCCATAGTGGTCATCATGATGGGACGGAAGCGCAGCAGGCAAGCATCATAAATTGCATCTCTCGCGCTTTTTCCGTGTTCTCGTTCTCCTTCCATGGCAAAGTCAACCATCATAATTCCGTTTTTCTTTACAATGCCGATCAGCAAGATGATGCCGATGATGGCGACGACGCTGAGGTCCTGCTTGAAAAGGATAAGTGCCAGCAATGCGCCTACGCCGGCCGAGGGCAGCGTGGAAAGAATGGTGACAGGGTGAATGAAACTCTCGTACAGAACGCCCAGCACGATATAGACAGCGGCCAGCGCGGCGAGAATCAGCAGGCCTTCATTGGAGAGCGAACCCTCGAAAGAAGCCGCGGTCCCCTGGAATCCGGCCTGCACGCTGGCTGGCATATTCAGGCCCTTCTGAGTTTTTTCGATGGCCGTGATTGCGCCTCCCAGCGCGGCGCCGGGAGCTAGATTGAACGACACGGTCACTGCCGGAAACTGGCCCTGGTGATTGATGGAAAGCGGCTCGTCCACTTTCTCGATATGAGTGAACGCGCTGAGAGGCACGGCGCCGGATGCGGTCGTGGTGGTGGCGGCATTTGCTGTTGAAGAAGTGCTGCTGGCGCCCACGCTGGACTTGATGGCATTCGACGGCGCGCTGAGCACCGCCGAGGAGGGCGTGTATTTCACCGTAGCCGTCGTCGCGTTGGAACCGGCGGATGAAGAACCAGAGGAGGCATAGGTCGTGGATGCGGATGGTCCCGAGGTTCCAGTGGATGTGCCGGTCTGGATGAACAAATCCTGGAGTTTGCCGGGACCCTGCCGAGAGCTTGGATCCGTTTCCAGAATCACGTGATACTGGTTTAACTGTGTGTACATGGTGCTGATCTGGCGCTGCCCATAAGCGTCATAGAGCGTGCTGTCAATTGTGGAGGGCGCAATGCCAAGCCGCGATGCGGTCGCGCGATCGATGACCAGTGAGACCGCCAGGCCTCCGGTTTGTTGGTCAGTGGCCACGTCGGCCAGTTGAGACAACTGCTTCATCTTGCCCACGAGCCGGCCGGTCCACAGGTCCAACTCGTTCGCGTCAGGATCCTCCAGCGTGTACTGGTACTGCGTGCGGCTGACACGGTCGTCCACCGTGATGTTCTGCACCGGCTCCATGTAGAGTTCGATGCCATCCACTGACTTGAGGCTATGCTGCAATCTGCGAATTACATCAGAGGCACTCAGGTCGCGTGCGTTCAGCGGCTTCAGGTTGATGGACATTCGTCCGCTGTTCAGCGTGGTGTTGGTTCCATCCGCGCCGATAAAGGATGAAAGGCTCTCGACCGCTGGATCCTTCAGGATAATGGCCGCCAGTTGTTGCTGCTTTTGTTCCATGGCCGCAAAGGAGATGGTTGCTGGCGCCTGCGAAATGCCCTGAATTTCTCCCGTATCCTGCGTGGGGAAAAATCCCTTGGGAATGACAATGTAAAGCACTATCGTCAGCACCAGCGTGGCGGCAGCTACGCATAACGTAATGGCCTGGTATCCCAGGACAAACTTGAGCGTGCGTCCGTAAAATGCGATAACGCTATCGAAGACCCGCTCGGAAGCCCTGTAGAAGCGGCCTTGCTGCGCCTTGGGAGGCGAATGGCGCAGAATGCGCGAGCACATCATCGGCGTCAGCGTGAGGGACACGACAGCCGACAGAATGATCGTGACGGCCAGGGTAACCGCGAACTCGCGGAAGAGGCGTCCGATCACTCCGCCCATGAAAAACAGCGGAATCAGCACCGCAATCAGCGATACGGTCAGCGAGATGATGGTGAAGCCGATCTGCTCCGCGCCCTTCATGGCCGCCTGCATCGGCGAGTCTCCGGCCTCGAGATAGCGCGTGATGTTCTCGATCATCACGATCGCGTCATCCACCACAAAGCCGGTGGAGATGGTCAGCGCCATCAGCGAAAGATTGTCCAGGCTATAGCCCAGCGCATACATCACGCCAAGGGTGCCCACCAAGGAAACCGGAACGGCAATGCTGGGAATGATGGTTGCGTAAAGGTTGCGCAGAAACAGAAAAATAACCATCACCACCAGCGCAACGGTTAGCATCAACTCGAATTCGACGTCGGAGACCGAGGCTTTGATCGCTGAGGTCAGATCGGTAAGCGGCGTGACTTTGATGGATGCGGGCAGGTTCACTTCAAGCTGCGGAAGAATCGCCTTGATGGCCTTCACCACGCTGATGGTGTTGGCGCCGGGCTGCCTCTGAATGTTTACGATGACCGCCGGGGTTTCGTTCATCCACGCTGCCTGGTTGTTGTTCTCGATGCCATCCACCACCTGCGCAACATCCTTCAGCATGATAGGCGCGCCATTGCGATAGGCCACCACAACCTTGCGATAGTCGGCGCTGGTCACCAGTTGATCGTTGGCGTTGATCTGGTAGTCCTGATGTGGTCCATCGAAGTTGCCCTTGGCGGCATTGACGCTGGTCTGGACGAGCGCCGTGCGCAGGTCTTCGAGGTTAAGTCCGTAAGACGAGAGGGACGCCGGATTGGCCTGAATACGCACGGCCGGCTTTTGTCCGCCGCTGATGCTCACCAAGCCAACCCCGCTCAGCTGCGATAGCTTGGGTGCCAGCCGCGTGTCCACCAGGTCCTCAACCTGCGACAGCGGGATTGAGTTCGATGTGATGGCCAGCGTGAGGACGGGAGCATCCGCGGGATTGGTCTTGCTATAAACCGGCGGCGAGGGAAGGTTCGACGGCAGAAAACTCTGCGCGGCGTTAATGGATGACTGGACCTCTTCTTCGGCAATGTCGATGTTCAGACTGAGGGCGAACTGCAGCACGATCACAGATGATCCGCCGGAGCTGGTCGAGGTCATCTGGCTTAGTCCCTGCAGTTGTCCGAACTGACGTTCCAGGGGGGCAGTTACCGTGGTGGCCATCACGTCCGGGCTGGCGCCGGGATAGAAGGTCAGCACCTGGATGGTGGGGTAATCCACCTCCGGCAAGGCGGAGACTGGCAACTGGGTGTACGCGACCACACCCACCAGCAGAATGGCTGCCATCAGCAGCGCGGTTGCAACAGGGCGCTGAATGAAGGGTCCGGAAGGGTTCACGGAGTATTGCTCGCAACGGGATTGGCCGAAGATGCTTGCTTCGGCACGACGACCTTGCTCCCGCTCTGCAACTTGTCAAAGCTGCTGGTCGCCACCACTTCGCCAGGATTGATTCCCTGTACCGCGGTCATGCCACCGTCCGCAACCCCGGTCGTGATGTTGCGCGCGCTCGCCGTTCCGTTGGTTACCACATAGAGAAAAGCTACCTGCCCATTGTGCTGAACGGCGTTGGTGGGAACCAGCGTTACGCCGTCGAGCGTATTGACCAGTAACCGGGTATTGACAAACTGGTTGGGGAAAAGAGCGCCGTTTCTGTTCTCAAAGAGGGCCCGCAACTTCACCGTTCCCGTTGTGGTGTCAATCTGGTTGTCGATGCTGAGCAACTTGCCTGTGGCGATCTTGTTCGCACCTGCGCGGTCGAACGCGTCGACGGGCAGTGTATGCAGTTGCCGCATCCGCGCATGCACCTGTCCGAGGCTGTCTTCCGCCATCGTGAAGATCACGGTCGTGGGCTGCATTTGTGTAATGACCACGAGCACGGTGGTTCCGGTTGCCTGTACCACGTTTCCGGGATCCACCAGACGAAGACCTACCCTACCGGCAATCGGCGCGGTAATGTGGCAGTAGCGGAGTTGGACCTGGTCGTAATTCACGGTGCCCTGATCGTTTTTCACTGTGCCCTGGTCCTGCAGCACGATTTTGTCCTGGTCGTCCAGCAATTGCTTGTTGATCCCATTGCGCGCCCATGCCGCGCGATAGCGTTCCAGGTCCATCTTTGCCTGCGCCAGAACATTGGTGTCGCGTTCCAGCACGCCCTCGGCCTGGAGCAACTGCGCCTGGTAGGGCCGCGGATCAATGTCGATCAGCGCGTTTCCCTTTTGAACGTACTGTCCCTCGCGGTAATGAACCGAGGTAAGAACTCCGCTTGCCTGCGCCATGATGGAGGCGGTGTAGACCGGCGTAACCGTGCCGATGGCATCAAGGTAGATGCCAATGCTGCCCTTCGTTGCCGTAGCTACCGTGGCAGAGACGGATGACTTCACGGCGGCCAGCGCGCGCTTCGCGGCCGCTGCTTTGGCGTTGTTCTGATGGATGACCATGAAAACGATCACAACCAGAAGCAGCAGGAAAAGCAAGCTTGTCCATAGAATCCCGCGTTTCCTGTACCAGGGGGCAGGCGGAGACACTTGGTGGCCGGCGCCAATGTGCTGGACATCCGATTTATCGGTGACTCCAGACATGCAGGACTCCGCGTCTGCGCGCAGTTGACAGTACGCTTCACAGCAGAATCGCTAAATTCCTGGGTGATTGTATGTCCTGTATTGCTCATTTCCGAAGGAAGTGGATCCGTAAGACATGCAAAATCAGCAGTCAATTGACAGCTTGGAAATATCCGTAAGGAACCTCCGATTGTTGACGCGCTTGGGCCCTAATCCAAAAAAGGAGATCCCCGGCTCTGCTCTTTCAATTACCCACAACTCCGGCAGGTCAGGGTCGGTGTTTACGGAAGAGATTCGGCCTCAAGCGAGGTACATCCTCTCGTTCCATATCTCTTTCGACGCAAATACGGCGTAAAAGTATCAGTATTTATTTGCCGAATCTATAAATGGACCTCCACATTGGCCATCCCATGAGCAGTGCATCGGTCTGCTCCCGTAGGGAGCCATCGAAAATAGCCCAGGGCAAGCGGAGCGCAGCCCTGGGTAAGAGGCAAACAGAGGGCATCCGCCCCGGAGGGGCGGATCGAACGCTCGCGCCACGGATTGCTGAATCCAATGACGGTGCTGGGCTTTCACACCGCCCCTCCGGGGCGGGAATCCCTTGGTCGAACGCTTCCCCCAGGGTTTCACCCTGGGCTATTTTCGTCTCTTCCCTCCGGGAAGAATTGCACTGAACGCCTCGTTATTCCCCCACTTAGAGCATTTTTGCTTTTGCTGTAGACTTCCGTGCCCCATCCTTTCCGCTTTTTTCTGCGGAAAGGGTGGGATACCAATGAATTTTGGGTCTACGCCATTTCCGAAAATGTTCTAGAACTGCTGCATCAGCATGCGTTGTCAAGTTCGCGTACTGTGACTTTGACCGGCTGCTTCATCGTAATTTTGATTTCGTGTTTTTAACTCCCGATGAGCCGCGAAAATTCATCGCTCGGACCGCGCTGAATGGCGGCTATGTATGGTCGCTGGTTATCGAAAATTGAAATCCGCCAGCCGATGCCCATCTCAGCATTGCTGAGTAGAACGCCGACTGGCGGATGAACTGCAAAGCGGTTGTGGAAGAACGGCTATGCTTTCATTGCCTGCTCGACCGCAACTGCGACGGCGACCGATGCGCCGACCATCGGGTTGTTGCCCATGCCGATCAAGCCCATCATCTCCACATGCGCGGGCACGCTGGACGAGCCAGCAAACTGCGCATCCGAGTGCATGCGGCCCATGGTGTCGGTCATGCCGTAGGAAGCAGGCCCCGCCGCCATATTATCGGGATGAAGCGTTCTTCCCGTGCCTCCGCCGGAAGCGACGGAGAAGAACTTCTTCCCTTCGAGCAGCCTTTCCTTCTTGTAGATACCCATCACCGGATGCTGGAACCGGGTCGGATTCGTGGAGTTGCCGGTAATGGCGACATCCACCTGCTCCAGGTGCATGATCGCAACACCTTCACGCACATCGTCAGCGCCATAGCAGCGAACGGCTGCGCGCTCGCCTTTGGAGTATGCCTTTTCCCGAACGACCTTCAACTTGCTTGTCTTGTAGTCGAACTCGGTCTGGACATAAGTGAATCCGTTGACGCGCGAGATGATCATCGCCGCGTCTTTGCCCAGGCCGTTGAGAATCACGCGCAGGGGAGTCTTGCGCGCATTATTCGCGGAGCGGGCCAAGCCGATTGCGCCTTCAGCCGCGGCAAACGATTCGTGGCCGGCGCAGAAAGCGAAGCAGCCGGTTTCTTCGCGCAGCAGCATCGCGGCCAGATTGCCATGGCCGATACCGACCTTGCGATCATCGGCAACAGAACCCGGAATGCAGAAGGCCTGCAGGCCAGTGCCGAGGGTTTCGGCAATTTCTGCCGCGACGGTTTGTTTCTTTGTGATGGCGACGGCTGCCCCAATCAAATAGGCCCAGCCCGCATTCTCAAAAGAAATGTTCTGGATTCCCTTCACGATCTTGCGTACATCAACGCCCTTGTCCAGGCAGATTTTCTCAGCCTTCTCAAGCGACTCAATACCGGCAGCGGCAAGGTAGGGGGTGATCTGCGCTATGCGTCTTTCGTATCCTTCAAACAAAGCCATAATCTTCTCCTTACTCCTTGCGGGGGTTGATGGTTTTGACGGCGTCGGCAAAACGGCCATACGTGCCGGTTGCTTTGGTCAGCGCGGTCTGTGCATCCACGCCCTTGGCGATGGAGTCCATCATGACGCCTAGACGAACGAACTTGTAACCGATGATCTCGTTGTCCGCATCGAGACCGAGTTCGGTCACGTAGCCCTCGGCCAGCTCCAGGTAGCGCGCACCCTTTTCGCTGGTGCTGTACATCGTTGCGGTGATGCTGCGCAAGCCCTTGCCCAGATCTTCCAGGCCCGCGCCGATCGGAAGCCCGTCATCTGAAAACGCAGTCTGCGTGCGGCCGTATACGATTTGCAGAAACAGCTCGCGCATTGCCACATTGATCGCATCGCAGACCAGATCGGTATTCAATGCTTCAAGGATGGTTTTGCCGGGGAGAATTTCCGCGGCCATTGCGGCGGACTGCGTCATTCCGGAGCAGCCAATGGTCTCAATCAGCGCTTCCTCGATGATGCCTTTTTTGACGTTCAACGTCAGCTTACAGGCCCCCTGCTGGGGCGCGCACCAACCCACACCGTGGGTTAGACCCGAAACGTCGGATACTTCCTTGACCTTGGTCCAACGACCTTCTTGTGGAATAGGTGCCGGGCCGTGATTCGGCCCTTTGGCAACTACGCACATCTGTTCAATCTCATGCGTATGCATCTGGAGTTACGCTCCTTGTGTTCGGTTAAGTTGAAAACCAGCATTCATCGAGTTCGATGGCACTGTACGGCGCCGGAATATCTTTTGGATCAAAACATCTGCAGCAATCCAGCAATCAGATCGAGTATAAAGGGACCACGTTCGCGTGAGATGTGACCGCCATCTCATCGAATTGGTCAACCGTTTCGGCGGCGTCATGAGGGCAGAACCAACATAAAATGTTGCGTCTGGCAATTGGACGAATTGCGGCTATGTCCTCCAAATACATGGAGTAAAGTCTCCCTCTTTGCTGGAAGCCGTTCGATTCCGCCGACTCCAGCTTATAAATATCTGCTTCCTTTGCTTTGCAATAGAACAGGGAAGCCGCCGCTTCTCCGTTTGCTGAAACAAACATGGCGGTGGTTTGTCCGGCCCGCTGCCCTGACAGGACCATTAGGACATTACAATTACACCATGGAGTCGTTGCCAAAAGTTGACCTTGTAGGCGTGGGATTGAACGCCACGGATACGCTGATTGCTCTGCCCGAGTTTCCAGCGCGGGGTTCCAAAACGGAGTACGGCGCGTCCAGCGTGATGCCTGGAGGTCAAACAGCAACCACTGTGATTGTCTGCCAGACGTGGGGCCTGAGCACCCGCTACGTGGGCAAGCTGGGCGATGACGATGCGGCCCGGCTGCACCGCACGGCGTTTGAGAAGGCGGGCGTCGAGGCGCAACTGGTGACGGTGGCGGGCGGCGTGAGTCCGCAGTCGCTGATCCTGGTGGATGGCGGCGGCGAGCGGACGGTGCTTGGCCGGCGCGACGAGCGGATGACACTGCTCCCCGAAGAGCTGAATCGCGCCTGGATTGAGAATGCGCGGGCGCTGCACGTGGACGGCCACGACACGGCTGCGGCCACGCTGGCGGCCAGTTGGGCGCACGAGGCTGGTATTCCGGTTCTCGCCGATATCGACGAAACTTATCCCGGCGTGGACGAACTTCTGGCCAACGTGGATTACCTGATCTCCAGTCGCGATTTCCCCGGGCGGTTGATGGGGCCGGGCAGCCTGGAAAAAAACCTGCGCGGGATGCAAGCCCGTTATGGCTGTCGGCTGACGGCTGCAACGCTTGGCCCGGATGGCGTGCTGGCATGGAATGGGAAACAATTCCTGCACCGCGCGGCCTATCGGGTTCCCGTAGTCGATACCACCGGCGCAGGAGACATCTTCCATGCCGGATTCATTTATGGATTGCTGCAGGATTGGCCTCTGGACCGGCAACTTGATTTCTCCTGCGCGGCGGCGGCCATCAATTGCATGGCGACAGGCGCACGGGGCGGCATCCAGACGGTCGCGGCGATTGAGGAGCTGATGGTGTCGGCGGACCGCTACGATGCCGCCTGGGATTCGCCCGCAGAGGACTGAATACAGCACCGGCCCGGGAGCCGCGTTATCTGCGGACCGGGTCGGCGCTTCAATAAAAAAGCTGCGAATTATTTCAATGGCTTGTTGCGGTCTCTGGCGGGAGCATTGATGGGATTGCCGCGCGCAATTTCCTTGTTGGGAAGCGCAACCACGTAGTGCCCGGGCCAGCGCGCGGGCTCGTTGACGGGATAGTCCGTGCTGATGCACTGGGCTCCGCTCGCGATCATGGCGTCGCGCCGGGCTGTGTCGTTGGTGCGAGCCTGCTTGGTCGACTCGTCGGTGCGTGTGCGAACCAGATAGCCCTTGCGGACCAGTGCGGTAATCTCGGCTGCGGGGCCGCTATTGCGCTCCATGAAGGCCGCGTCGGGATTGCCGGGTGTTGCGTTTGTAAACAGGACACGGCCGCGAAGCGAGGGATGTCCAGCCAGATAAGTCGGTCCATCGACGA
>Ga0224530_1001087_pt1 | contig 15396 bp, 12 predicted proteins | sample CBST75metaG_FD_179873 | JGI IMG/M metagenome (GOLD analysis project Ga0224530, IMG submission 179873) | Peat soil microbial communities from Stordalen Mire, Sweden - C.B.S.T75 | ecosystem: Environmental > Terrestrial > Soil > Wetlands > Peat | place: Sweden: Norrbotten County, Stordalen Mire...
AGCCTTTACACACCCCCACCCGCCCGGTAGACTTGAAATTTCGGGGCCATGCGCATTTATCCTGCGAATGGTTGTGTTTCCCTGCCGCGGAACGATATGGTAAGCAGGCGGAACGTGAGCGAACTGATGCCCCTGACAGATTCCCAAGTTCTGAACTTCACGAGGAGATACACGCATGGCCGTGGAAGAGAAAGTCAAGCAGATCATCGTTGAGCAGTTGCAGGTGGATGAGGCCGAAGTAACCCCCGGCGCCAGCTTCCAGGAAGACCTGGGCGCGGACTCGCTGGACGTTGTCGAGCTGGTGATGCAGTTCGAAGAGGCGTTCGATCTGGAGATCCCCGACGAAGACGCCGAGAAGATCAAGACCGTGAAGGATGCGGTTGAGTACATCGAGAAGCACGAGAAGAAAGGCAGCAAGTAACCGGTGAGCCGCCGAGTCGTCATTACCGGCCTGGGGCTGGTTTGCGGTGTAGGAAACACCGCTCCTGAGGTGTGGCGGCAGCTGTTGGCCGGCGCCAGTGGTATGGGACCCATTCAGGGCTTCGATACCACCGGCTTTCCGGTCACATTTGCCGCAGAGGTCAAGAACTTTGACCCGCTCAATTTTGTGGACAAGAAGGAATCCCGCAAGATGGGGCGCTTCATCCACTTTGCCTTCGCAGCCACCCAGGAAGCCATGGCCCAGTCGGGCCTCGAGATTACCCCGGAGATTGCCGAGCGCGTCGGTGTTTTCATCGGCTCCGGCATCGGCGGCTTCGAAATCATCGAGCGGGAGCACTCCAACCTGCTCAACGGCGGCCCGCGCAAGATTTCTCCCTTCTTCATTCCCTCGGTCATCGTCAACATGGCCGCTGGCCAGATCAGCATCCGTTACGGCGCCCAGGGACCCATTTCCGCCACCGCCACGGCCTGCGCCACCTCTGCCAATTCCATCGGCGACTCGGCGCGCATGATCATGCACGGCGATGCGGATGTGATGATTGCCGGTGGCGCTGAAGCCTCTGTCACGCCTTTGGCTGTAGGCGGCTTTGCCGCCATGCGCGCGCTGTCAACCCGCAACGACGATCCCACCCGCGCCAGCCGCCCCTTTGACAAGGACCGCGACGGCTTCATCATCGGCGAGGGTGCCGGCATCCTGATCCTCGAGGAGCTGGAGTTCGCCAAGGCCCGCGGAGCCAAAATCCTGGCTGAGATCATCGGCTACGGCATGAGCGCCGACGCCTACCACATCACCAGCATTGCCCCCGAGGGCGCGGGCGCCCAGCGCAGCATGCGGGCCGCTCTGAAAGACGCCGGCATCAAGCCCGAAGAAGTGGGCTATGTGAATGCGCATGCCACCTCGACCAACGCGGGCGACGGCAACGAATCGCGCGCCATCGAGCTGGTCTTTGGCGAGCACGCCCTGAGCCACAAACTCAAGGTCTCGGGCACCAAGTCCATGACCGGCCACCTTCTGGGCGGCGCGGGAGGCTTGGAAGCCGGCATTACCGTGTTGGCGCTGCAGAACCAGATGCTTCCGCCCACTATCAATCTGGACAACGTGGATCCGGAGTGCCGTTTGGACTATGTGCCCAACGTGGCTCAGCCCTGCAACTTCGATGTGGCCATGTCCAACTCCTTCGGCTTTGGCGGCATCAACGCCACGCTCATCATGCGTCGCTGGACAGAATAAGGCAGCTACTAGCCGCTATCTTCTAGCGGCCATCCAAGCGAAGCACAAACTTCGGCAACAAGCAGAAACAGCGCGAATCCCCTCGGGATTTGCGCTGTTTCTGCTTGTTGTACCTGTGCTTCCAATTAGCTGGTAACCGCGGCAAATCCCACGCCGATGAGCACAAAAATCACCCACCAGCCGAAGACCGCCATGTACCCCGCGCTGCGCTTCACGCCGGCCACAATCGCCGTCCCAATCCCCAGCAGCACCAGCGTCCAGATGGTTACCGCATCCAGCGAAGTCGCCAGAGTATACAGCGCCTTGTTGGTCTCCAGCGGATTCAGAAAGGCGCCCAGGTTGGTGGGCGCAAAGTTCTTGATGTTGAAGGATTCCGGCGCAGCCCCCGCATAAATGACGACAATCCCCAGCAGCGACTTGATCACCGTCGGCAGGCTGGCGAACATCCAAACCGCCAGAACGCTTCCATACTTGGCCTTGCCGCCGAAGCCGAAGTTGATGGTGCCCCACATCCCCAGCGAGAGCAGCGCATACCACGCCACGATCATCAGTGGACTGGCAATGAATACGCCTTCGGTGATTTTCAGAGATATCTTGCTGCCCGCCTCACGCTGTTCCGGCGTGGCATTCGCCATCCGTTCTTCTGCCTTGGGATCGAGCCGGATCTGGTTGTCCACCACCTGCTGCATGCCGATCTTCGAAGCCACCGCCGCAAACAGGACGTAGCCGACCAGGGCATAAATAATCAGCGGCGCCCACCAGTTTCTGTGCCCGCGCTTGATGTCTTCAAAGGTTTTCGCCGGGGCGGTAAACGTATTGCTTACGCGTTCCCACTGAGTCAGGCCGGGCTCCTCGGAGGCTGCCTCGGCCCCGGAATGAACTGCCATATCGCTCATCGTTTTGCCTCTCAAATGCCGTTTGTGGCTGGATTCAATTCTCCGCGCAGACTCGCCGCGCTCTGGCGCTGCCCGTTGCGGCTTCCCGGCGAAGAGCGAATCGGTTCAGCGATTCCGAACCTCTCGCCAAAGAAGGTATTTGCACGCGATTGTACCTTTGAATTGCAACCAGGGTGCAATCAATTTCTGGGCAGGCGCCACCGTGGGCAGAAATGCGGCGTGTTACAGCCCTCGCGAAGCCAATTGACCAAGCTGCGCGAGCTTTTGCTGCCCCGGCTTGCGGGGGTGCGCCATGGGCGCATAGCTCTTGTACACGGTGATATGGAAGCAGGCCTGCTGAAACTCCTCCTCCACATCGATCTGGTCTGCTGCCAGCAACGGCAGCAGCCAACCCCGCAGCCAGGCCAACTCCCTGCGGCTCAGGCCCTGCTTGGCAATATCGATGGTCGCACCGGTCAGGTGCGGACTGGCAATGTCGCCCTCGGCCGCCGCGGCATTGCCGTTGATGCCCATCAGGTGCTTCTGGTACTCCACGGTCCGCACCGCCGAGCTGACAATCAGCGGATGGTGAAACTGGGCCGCGTGGGCCCGTGCCAAATCGGTGAGAAAATTCGCCGTCCACGGCCGGCAATAGCGCCGGTTCTCCGGCAGGCCCGGGTTCACCGTGAGCGCAGAGGAGGCCGGCACCTTCACCAGCATCTTGTGGGCAATGCGATCGGCCAGATCGTCGTCGTCCAGGATGCGCTCCAGACTGTCAGCCTCGGTCTTCTGATTTTGCCGCACCAGCGATTCATAGGACCCGCGCAAGGGCTGCGACAGGTACGACGTCTTCCTGTGTAGAGAAACGGGCTCTGCCTCTGCCGTAGGAGGGGGTGCGTCTGCCTCAACCGCCGGTTGAGCGCGAATCGGTTCCGGACGGTTTGGTGCCGGACGGGAAGACATTGGCCGGGAGGTCTCACGGGCGGGCGTCACGCACGGTGGCGGCGTCACGGCAACTTGTTTGCGCACGGACTGGCCGCCGGTTCTTTTGCCGCTGGCGCGTCCACTCTTCTGCAAGGATGCCCGGTCGGTTGCGCGGCTGGTTTTCTGCGCGGCGGCGCGGCTGGAGGTCTGTTTCGCAGAAACAGCCGGATGCTTTTTCTCAGTCGCCGCTGGTTGTTGCGCTGCTTTTTGAGAGGATTTGCGCGAGGCTGCCGACGGGGCACTCTTGTGCGTCTTCGCCGGATGAACCGGCGAGCCATTGGCTGAATTTGCGATGAGTGCAGCCAGCACCAGAGCGATGATTGCGGTGCGCTTCATGGGGAGCGCGCGGAGAAAACCAGAGCATCTTCAGTGTAGGCCGAGCCGCCGAGGCTTCAGAGTATCGATCCGGATGCGGACTCGTCCGATAACTGGGCTGCACATCCCCAAGCCATCGCTCCCCCTCCAAACGTACCCTGCCAGTCCTTGGCTCCACCGTGTAAAATTGCCGGCGTTCCTCACATCACATTCAGGAGTAAGTCCCAGCGTGACGATCACGAAGAGATGGGTTTGGCTTGCAGTCATTGTTCTTATGGCAGTTCAGACAGCACAAGTGGGGTTCATCGTGCATCGCGCGTCGCTCACCTGGGATGAAGGCGACCACATGTTTGCCGCCTACATGATGGCCCACACCGGCGATTACGGCCTGAACCCGGAGCACCCGCCGCTGGTCAAATTTCTCGCCGCGGTGCCCTTGATCGGACGGAATCTGTGGGTTCCCCAACTGCAAAACCGCGACTTCAAGACCGAAGCCTATATGAGTGGCCGCGAATGGGTGGCCCGCAACGACGGCGACCGCAATCAGATGGTCTTTCAGATGAGGATGGCCGCCGGCCTTCTAACACTGGCCTTCACGCTGGTCGTGTTTCTGGCCGCCCGCGAATGGTTCGGCGACGCGGCCGGGTTGATCGCTCTGGTGCTGGCCGTCTTCGACCCCACCATTCTGGCACACTCCGCGCTGGTCACCACTGACATCGGCGTCTCGCTCTTCTTCCTGGCCAGCATCTACTGCTTCTACCGCTACGTGAAGCACCCATCCATTCCCCGGCTGCTTCTGGCCGGCGTTGTGGCCGGGTTGCTGTTGGCCACCGAGCACTCCGGCATCCTGCTGGCCCCCATGCTGGTGCTGCTCATCGGCTGGGAACTCGTCGCCGCGCCCAAAGGCACGCGGAAGCATCTCGCTCTTCGCCTCTCCGGCGCCTTCGTAGCCATGGTCGTCCTTGGCGTCGTGGTGCTGTGGGCTTTCTATGGATTCCGCTACGCCGCGCGCCCGGCCGGTCTCGCGCTCAGCACCCCGCTGTCTGAGTTCGTCGCACCGCTCAGCCATTTCAACGCTGCGGTCATCATGGCCTTTGCCCACATGCACCTGCTGCCCGAGTCCTACCTGATGGGCCTGGTCGACGTGAAGCGCATGGCTCAGTACTACCCCACCTTCATCTTCGGCAAGGTCCTCACCCACGGCGTGTTGTGGTACTTCCCTGTCGTCATCCTCATCAAGGCCACGCTGGGCCTGCTGGCGCTGACCGCGCTCTCGTTCTTCGCCATCTTTACCGGCAAACTGCGCAAGGGCCGCGAACTGGCCTACGTGCTCATCCCGTGCTTGTTCTACCTGGCAGTCGCCATCGCCGCCGGCATGAACATCGGCGCGCGTCACCTGCTGCCGGCTCTCACCTTTGTGTTCATTCTCGCAGCCGCGGGCATCACGGCCCTGGCCGACAGCAACAAGCGCTGGGCCTGGGTCGGTGCGGTGCTCATCCTGGCCCACGTCGGCTCAGCCCTGGCTGTCTTTCCCAATGGGATGGCCTACGCCAACGAGGCCTGGGGCGGACCGAAGAACACCTACAAGCTCCTCAGCGACGCCAACGTGGATTGGGCCCAACAGCTCTATCAGGTCAAGGCGTGGCAAGACAGGAATCCCGGCGAAGAGTGCTGGTTCTCCTACTTCGGTTACCCGGTCATCGACCCGGCGACCTACGGCATCACCTGCCACCGCTTGCCCAACCTGGGAACGGCATGGCTCGGCGGAGCCGATCTCACTCCGCCGGTGATAAACGGCAGCGTACTGCTCAGCGCCGGCGACCTGAGCGGCTGCGAGTGGCCCACCAACCGCGTGAACCCGGTCGCGCAATTCCAGCAGCTCGAACCGTCCGAGTCCATCGATTACGCGGTCATGGTCTATCGCGGCAGCTTCCAGGTCAAGCAGGCCGCCGCGCTCAGTCGCGCCCAGCACGCCTACGAACTGCTGAGCAAGGGCAAACCCGCGGATGCCCTGCCCCTGGCCCGCGAAGCCGTCAACCTCGACCCGGAAGAGCTCACCAGCCAAACCGCGCTTGGCGACATCTCCGCCGCGCTTGGCCAGAAAGACGAAGCCCGCAAAGCCTGGCAAGCCGCCCTGGCCCTGGCAAAACAATTCGAGCCCGACGCGCAGGCCAGCTACGTCCCCGACCTGGAGGCAAAGCTCAAGAAGCTATAAGTGGAAAGTTATAGTAACTCAGGTTACGATTCGTGGTTCCCCGTCCTTGCGGCAAGAGAGAAGGGCGCCGCAAGGATGGGGGTACCCGACACTTGGTTCTTGCCTACTGATCCGGCCCCAAAGAATTACATCACTGCAAAGCTGTCATCCTGAGCGAAGTTGGGCGCGTTCTTTGCGCCGAACGCAGTCGAAGGACCTGCTGTTGTTTTTCGTCGCAGCCTCATTTGTCGTAAATCAATAGGGCCGGATCAATGGGAACGGAGGGAGGCGGGGGTTTTAACCCCCGCAGAAAGCCGCCAGAATGAGCGCGGCCTTCAGGCCCGGAGGAAGGTTCTCCTTCTGTCTCCCCCGAAACTCGGTGTTCTTCCGCCGCCTGTTGAACCCCTGAGGGAATGCTTCTCCCTCTATCCCATCAGGAGAAATGCTCTAGCTAGTTTCTGCCTCTAAAGTCAATATTAAAAAAGAGATATCATCCTTGCGACCGAATCGAAGCGCAGGAAGTCGAAGGCCTGCCCTGAGCGAAACCGAAGGGGACCTGTGGTTGTTTTTCGTAGCAGCTTTTTTGTAGTAACTCAATAGGGCCGGATCAATAAAATCAGGTTGGCGGCATGGGCGAAAATCGGCTTCGACTACGATCCGGATAGGCCAATGGATAAGACGATCCTGCGGGTACGGGGATCGCAGGATTGATGGTCAGCGGGTTCTGAAAAGCCCCAGGCCTCGCTTTCCGAGACCTGGGGCTTTTCGCTGGGCGCATAGCCCTCGCTGGATGCGAAGTCCTACTGCACCACTGTTTCGTCGTCGTCCTTCAGTTCGTCGGGTGGAATGATCACCGCCGCAGCCACCTTGTCGTCCTGATCCAGGTTGAGCAACCGTACGCCCATCGTGGAGCGCCCTGCGGCGCGGATGCTCTTGGTGTCGATGCGGATGATCTTGCCGAACTGGCTGATGGCCATCAGCTCCGATGTGTCGTCGACCATCAGAATCGTGTTGATCCGGCCGTTCTTCGAGCCGGTCTTCAAGTTGATGACGCCCTTGCCGCCGCGGGTTTGCAAGCGATACTGCTCAACGCTGGTGCGCTTGCCGTAGCCGTTCTCGGTAACCGACAGAATCCTGCAGCCGGACTCTTCGCCCTCGGCCACCTTCGGCGTCACCGCCAGGCCCACCACGTAATCGTTCTTGGCCAGGTCGATGCCGCGCACGCCGTGAGCCGGGCGCCCCATGGAGCGCACGTTCTCCTGGTCGAAGCGGATGGCCATGCCCAGGTGCGTCGCCAGGAAGATGATCTTCTCGGCGTCGCAAATCTCCGCGCCAATCAGTTCGTCGTCCTTGTCGATGCCGATGGCGATGATGCCGCGAGCCATCACGTTACTGAAGTCCTTGAGCGGCGTCTTCTTCACCGTGCCGTTGCGCGTGGCGAAGAAGATAAACTTGCCTTCTTCCTCCAGGTCGCGCACAGGCAGAATGTTGCGCACATTCTCGCCGGGCTGCAGGCTGAGCAGGCTCTGGATCGACTTGCCCTTGCCCGCCGCGCCCACATCGGGAATCTCGTACACCTTCAGCCAGTACACCCGTCCGGTGTTGGTAAAGCACAGCAGATACGCGTGCGTCGAGTCCACAATCAACTGCGTGACAAAATCCTCTTCACGCGTCTTCATGCCAGTGCGGCCCGTTCCGCCGCGCCGCTGCTGACGATAAATCGAAATCGGCGTGCGCTTCAGATAGCCCTGGTGGCTCACCGTCACCGCCACCTGCTCGTCGGCGATCAGGTCTTCCAATTGCAGTTCGGCGCTCTCGTCCACAATGTGCGTGCGGCGCGCGTCGCCGTACTTGTCGCGAATCTCTTCCAGTTCCTTCACGATCACCGCGCGCAGCTTGACGTCGCTGGCCAGAATCGATTCGTACTCGGCAATCTTGTCCAGCAGCTCACGCAGTTCTTTCAGCAGTTCGTCAATCGAAAGCTGCGTCAAGCGGTAGAGTTGCAGTTCGAGAATCGCGTCGATCTGGCGAAGGGTCAAGCCCTTCTCCTCGTGCGGCAGCCGCACCCGGTCCAGGGTAATCACAATCTCGCTGCCCTTGCCCCAGGCATACAGATTCTCCCGGGCTTCGGCGCGCGAGCCCGACGCACGGATGATGCGGATGACCGTGTCGAGGTTGTCGAGCGCGATCTTCAAACCTTCCAAAATGTGCTCGCGCTCGCGGGCCTTGCGCAGCAGGAACACCGTGCGGCGCTGCACCACGTCAACGCGGTGATCGATGAACGCGCGGATCGCCTTGTCCAGGCTCAACTCCCGCGGCTGCCCATTGAGCACCGCGAGGAAGATCATGGAGAAGCTCTCCTGCATCTGCGTGTTCTTGTAGAGCTGGTTGAGCACAATCTCGGGCTGCGAGCCGCGCTTGAGTTCGATCACGATGCGCATGCCATCGCGGTCGCTCTCGTCGCGCACGTCGCTGATCTCGTCGATCACCTTGGTGTTCACCAACTCGGCAATGCGCTGAATCAGGACGGACTTGTTCACCTGGTAAGGAATCTCGGTGACGATGATCGCCTGTTTTTCCTTGGTGATGTTCTCCGTGGCCACCTTGGCGCGCATCATGAAGCGCCCGCGCCCGGTCTTGTAGGCCTGCACAATGCCGCTCTTGCCGTAGATGAAGCCGCCGGTCGGAAAGTCCGGTCCCTGCACATGCTTCAACACCGCGTCCAGCCCGGCTTCCGGGTCGTTCACCAACTCGATGGTGGCGTTGATGACCTCGGTCAGGTTGTGCGGCGGAATGTTGGTCGCCATGCCCACGGCGATGCCGCTGGAGCCGTTGACGATCAGGTTGGGAATCCTCGTCGGCAGCACGCAAGGCTCGAACGTGGACTCGTCGTAGTTCGGCATGAAGTCCACAGTCTCCATGTCGATATCGGCCAGCATTTCGCCGGCAATCCGCAGCAGGCGGCACTCGGTGTAACGCATGGCCGCGGGCGGATCGCCGTCCACCGAGCCAAAGTTTCCTTGGCCGTCGATCATCGGATAGCGCAACGAGAACGGCTGCGCCAGGCGCACCAGGGTAAAGTAGATCGACGAGTCGCCATGGGGATGGTACACACCCATGCACTGGCCCACCACTTTGGCGCACTTGGTGTATTTCTTGTTGTGCTCCAACCCCATCTCGCTCATGGTGTAGAGCACGCGCCGATGCACGGGCTTGAAGCCGTCCCGGGCATCCGGCAACGCACGCCCGACAATCACCGACATGGAGTAGTCGAGATAGGAGCGGCGCATCTCCTCTTCGATGTTGATGGGGATGAGGGTTGTGCCGCCATTGGGCGGCGTACCACCTTCGAGAGGATTTTGGGGATTCTGATCGTCTGCCATAGGTTTTTTCTAAGCCCGCCCAAGGGCGGCAAAAGGTTCCGGTTAAGAAGGGGGGGCCGGACTTTGCGGGCTTTCATCTATTTTACGCGCTCGAAGGGGGTTTCAGCAAGAATTACTGCAGCAAATAAGTCCTTATATACCTTGAATTTATAGGGTGTCTTCGGCGGCCTTTCCAGCCCCTCCGTCCGTCATGCCGCGCGGCGCGTCCCGGACCTGGATTTGGCAGAGGCCCCAGACCTCTTTTTCGCCTTATTTTTGCCCTCGCCCGGCCCCGCGTTCTCACCCAATCCGGCCAGAACCACCGGCGGCCGATCGGGGAACTCCACAATCAGCGACAACTTGCCCCCCACACCTTCCACGTAGCTCCGCAGCGTCGAAAGGTAAAGATCCGTACGCTTCTCCATACGCGAAACGCCTTCTTGGCCAATCTTGAGCTTCTTCGAGAGCCGTGCCTGGGTCAGTTTCCGCAGACGGCGCAGTTCGCGCAGGTTCAGCTCTTCGGCGATCAACTCGGCCGCGCGCTGCTTGACCCATTGACGCGTCTCTTCCGACTCCAGCGCGAGCATTTCTTCGAGAGTGACCGTCATTGTTTCTCCTCCTCCTTTGCCAGCGCCCATTGGTGTTGACCGAATCTTCGTTCGGCGATCACGATGAGATTCCGGTAAAACCTGCCTTGCGAAACCCCGGATTTGTCACCGCCAACCAGCAGGATCGCTCTCCGTTTCAAATCGAATGCGAAGGCAATCCGCCATGCACCATGATCAGCGCGGAAGCGAAGTTCCTTCATGTTGGGGTACTTCGATCCCTTGAGCGTATCCACCTGCGGCCTGCCAAGCTGCGGACCAAACTTCCTCAGCGCTACGACCAAGGCATAGATTTCGTGCCGAACAGTTCCTGGAAACTCAAGAACCTCGGGCGCGAACTCATCGTGGAACTCGACAACCCACTTCTCGTCCACAGTATGCTCTCGAATGCCTAATGTCTTCAAGTGCATTTTTATTTCTGGAGCACACCCAGGAGGTCGATCGCAGCTTGAAGTTTCGGGACCGGCCATCATACCGCAACCAGACTGATGCGCCGCGGAAATCCGCCCTCTACAGCAGCCCCGGCAGGCTCAGCACGCAGAACACCGCCTGCAGCAGCACAATGGCTCCAGCAGCGCCCAGCGCCAGACGTCCCCGCGGTCCCTCGCAGGCGTCGGCAAACACTCCGCCCACAAACGTCAGCAGGAACGGCACCGCCCACAGCCACGGAGTCCCGGGAACGCCGGTCATGACGAGCACGATCAGGACCAAAGCGCACAACAGCGGAGCGGTATTGCCGAAGTAGCGCGACCGGCGCAGCCCCATATACAGCGCCAGGGCCGCGGCCGCGGCCACCGTGATGCCGGCGTTGCCCAGCGTGCCGAAGAACCGGCGGGCCGGGTCCAGCGAAACCCACAGCAGCCCCGCCCCGGAGCGGAACAGGTAGCTGAAGGCGTCCGGCGAAAAGCCGTAACAGGCAAACACAATCACCAGCGCCCCGGCCATGGCTGCCAGCACCACCGGCAACACCTGGGCACGGCGGCCCTCGGAGATCCACAGCATGAACACCAAACCCAGCAGCGCCACCACCGGCAGCGCCACAATGTGCGCCGAAGCCGCCACGCCAAAAATCACCGTCAGCAGCACAATGCGCGGTCGCCATTTGCGCCGGGGGCCTTGCATGGCGTGGGCTACGCCAATACACGTGTACACGCCGCCGTAAATTCCCAGCGCGGCTAGAATCTCGGCGTTCGGCGCCACGCAGGCTTTCAGCACCGCGGGAGAAAAGCAGTAGAGCGCCAGCGCCGTATAGCCGCCCAGGTTACCGTAGAGCCGCCGCGTCACCCACCACAGCCCGCCGCCCAGCACAAACCCGGCCAGCAGAAACGGCAGCCGCAACAGCAGCAGGATGTGGGTCAACTGGTGGAGCAACTCCCAGGTGCTCAGGTCCGACGCGCCTTGTTCGCCGCCCAGTTGGACCACGCGATCATCGGGCTTGCGGAAATGGTCCAGCCCCTGCTCCACAAGCAGGTTCACTGAAAGCGGCAATCCCGCCAGCCGGTAGCCCAGAATTCCATCGTGGATGTTACCGCAACTGGTGTAGTAACCGGCCAGCGGAGAAGAGCGCTCCCACGTCTCCCGCCCGCAGCGCGCAAACTGATAATCGCGGTCGCTCAGCGTCTGGCGGCTGGTCAGCCACAGCCCCTGGACGAGAAACAGTGCCAGCAACACCGCCGCAATGCGCTGCGGCAGATTGAAGTGAAAGCGGCGAAGTCGGGCAAACCGGTGGGTCATCGTGGTCAAAGGAACTGCTTTCAGTCTAAATGCCCCTCCCCGCATCGGTCGTGCTCCGCCCCGCTGACTCGCTGACTTGCTAACTTGCTAACTTGCTAACTTGCTGACTTGCTGACTCGCTGCCCTTAATCGCTTTACTCCAGCGTCCGCGGAACGATAAACTTGCCTCGCCATGATCACTCGCCGCCGTTTTGTCTGGAACTCCGCCGCTTCCGCCGCCGCCCTCGCCCTTGCCTCCCAATCCCGCTTCGCCCTGGGCCAGGCGGCGGGCGCGTACCGCAATCCCCTGCTCGGCGGCGACCATCCCGACCCCAGCCCCATCCGCGTGGGTAACGACTTCTACCTCACCCACTCCAGCTTCGATTACGCCCCCGGCCTGCTCATCTGGCACTCCCGCGACCTGATCAACTGGACCCCGGTGGCCGCTGCCCTGCACGGCTATCACGGCATCGTCTGGGCGCCCTATCTGTGCGAATACCAGGGCCACTTCTACATCTACTTCCCAGCCGGCGGCCAAATCATGGTGGTCCACGCCGACCAGCCCACCGGCCCCTGGAGCGAGCCCATTGCGCTGGGAATCAAGGCCATCGATCCCGCTCACATCGCCGAGAACGGCCGCCGCTTTCTTTACGTTGCTGGCGGACTGGTGGCCGAACTCACCGCCGACGGCCTCGCCGTAAAGGTCGCGCCGCGGAAGGTGCTCGACGCTTGGCCCATGCCCACAAATATCCGCATGGAGTGCACCTGCCTGGAAGGCCCCAAGGTGATGGAACACAACGGCTGGTTCTACTTGAACGTGGCCGAAGGCGGCACCGCTGGCCCCAGCACCAGCCATGCCGTGGTCTCCGCGCGCAGCCGCCACGCCGACGGCCCGTGGGAGTTCTCGCCCTACAACCCCATCGTCCACACTGGTTCCCGCGACGACCGCTGGCTCTCGCTCGGACATGGCCGCCTGGTCGATACCCCGGACGGCAAGTGGTATATGACCGTCCACGCCTACGAAAACGGCTATCGCGCCCTGGGCCGCCAGCTCATGCTTCTGCCCATCGAGTGGACCGCCGACGGCTGGTTCCGCATTCCCGCCGGCGTTACGGCCGACGCCGCCCTGCCCATGCCCATTCCGGGCGCTGTGCAGCAGCCCTTTGCCGACCCCTCGGACGACTTCACCAGTCCCGAACTCGGCCTCCAGTGGGCTTTCTGGCGCGAGTTTGATCGCAGCCGCTTCACCTCCGGAGCAGGCGCGCTCACCCTCCAGGCCCGCGGAAAATCCCTGGCCGATACGTCAGCGCTCACCACGCCGGTCGGCGGCCATTCCTACACGGTCGAAGTCGATGTGGAAGTGGAGCCAGGCTGCACCGCGGGCCTGCTGCTCTTCTACAATCCAGAGCACTCCACCGGCATTTCGATTGCGCCGGAGGGCATCAGTGCCCGGCTGGCCAGCGGCAGCACCCACAGCCACCAGGAAAAAGGCGCCACCCGCGCCACCCTGCGCATCGTCAACGACCGCCAGGAGATCGACTTCTACTATCGCCTGCCCGGCCAGCCATGGCGTCGCACCGAGGAGTCCGCCGAAATCTCCGGCATGGACCACAACGTCCTGGGCGGCTTCCTGGATGTGCGCCCGGCCCTCTGCGCCTATGGTGCGGGAAAAGCTGCGTTCCGCGCCTTCCGCTTCTGGCCGGAAGTGCGCCTGCCGGCCTAGGTTTCTGACCGCTTGTAGTTGTACCAACTTGGGCGCCCCAGGTCCCGCTTCTGGGACCTGGGAAAACAGAAACTCAAGGTACGAGATTATCCGTTCAGGGTCCAGCCCCTTTGCCCCGGCCACCGCTAGCCGCTACACTTCTTCCAGCATGGCTATTGCCCGTGACAACACGCCGGAACGGCTGGTCAGCGCCTCACGCGCTGACGAAGAACAGAATTTTGAGCTCAAACTGCGCCCCCGCTGGCTAGGCGAGTTCATCGGCCAGTCCAAAGCCAAAGAGCAGCTCGCCATCGCCCTGGAAGCCGCTAAATCCCGCGGCGAGGCGCTGGACCACGTACTCCTCTTCGGCCCTCCCGGACTCGGCAAAACGACGCTGGCCACCATCATCGCCAACGAACTCGACGTCGGCTTTCAGCAGACCTCAGGCCCGGCCCTGCAGATTCAGGGCGACCTGACCGCCATCCTCACCAACCTGCGCGAGCGCCAGGTACTGTTCCTGGACGAAATCCACCGCATGCAGCCGGTGCTGGAAGAAAAGCTCTACACCGCGCTCGAGGATTACAAGCTCGACATCATCATCGGCCAGGGCCCCGCGGCCCGCACCCACGTGATGGAGATCCGCCCCTTCACCTTCATCGGCGCCACCACCCGGCCCGGCCTGCTCTCGTCGCCCCTGCGCTCCCGTTTCGGCATCCTGTTGCGCCTGGAGTTTTACACCGAGGAGGAGCTGCAGATCATCGTCAAGCGTTCCGCCGAGGTGCTGCAGATTCCCATCGACGAAGACGGCGCATCGGAGATCGCTCTGCGCTCCCGCGGCACACCGCGTATCGCCAACCGCCTGCTCCGCCGCGTGCGCGACTACGCCCAGGTGCGCGGCAACGGCGAAATCGATCGCCCCACCGCCAACGCCGCCCTCACCATGCTGGAAGTGGACGCGCACGGCTTTGACGAGATCGACCGCAAGCTGTTGCTGGCCATCATCCAGAAATATGACGGCGGACCGGTGGGTTTGAGTACGTTGGCCGCCACCCTCGCCGAGGAGCAGGACGCGCTCGAAGAGGTTTACGAGCCGTTCCTCATTCAGATCGGTTTCCTTGACCGCACACCGCGCGGCCGCGTCGCCACGCGTCTGGCCTATGAGCACTTCAGCATCGCCCTGCCAGGACGGCAGACGGGGCTGTTTTAGCGAGGCAGCGGAGTTAGCAAGATGGAAAGTTCATCGCATCTTCAAGGAGAGAAGCAATGGCACTGACCGAATCCACCATGCTTGATTTAGGCACCACGGCGCCCGACTTTGCCCTCACCGATGTCGTGACCGGTAAGGTGGTCCACCGCGACACTGTGCGCGGACCGAAGGGGCTGCTGGTCCTGTTCATCTGCGCCCACTGCCCTTATGTGAAGCACATCCAGGAAGGTCTGGCCGTGCTGGGCAAGGACTACGAAGGCAAGGGCGTGAACATGGTTGCCATCAGCAGCAACGATGCCGCCACCCACCCGGCAGACAATCCCGACGGACTGAAAAGCCAGGCGCAGACGTACGGCTTTGTCTTTCCCTACTTGTATGACGAAACCCAGGCTGTGGCGCATGCCTACAAGGCTGCCTGCACGCCGGACTTCTTTCTCTTCGACAGCGCGCTTCGCCTGGTCTATCGCGGCCAGTTCGATTCCAGCCGTCCCGGCAACGGGGTTCCGGTCAGCGGCGAAGATCTGCGCGCCGCCCTCGACCAAGTGCTTGCCGGCAAGCCCGTGCCCCCTGACCAGCGCCCCTCCATCGGCTGCAACATCAAGTGGAAGGCGTAAAGCAAGCGGCGTTAGCCACCGCTTCGCGGCTTGTTAGCGGAGCTAGGAGTGCGTCTGAGTAAGGTTTTGGCGGATGGTGACAGTGGTGCTTCGGATTGGCGGAAGCCAGAGCTTGTTGTTGAATCGGCGGCTTGAGGGCAGGTAGGCAACATT
>Ga0224530_1001089_pt1 | contig 15376 bp, 12 predicted proteins | sample CBST75metaG_FD_179873 | JGI IMG/M metagenome (GOLD analysis project Ga0224530, IMG submission 179873) | Peat soil microbial communities from Stordalen Mire, Sweden - C.B.S.T75 | ecosystem: Environmental > Terrestrial > Soil > Wetlands > Peat | place: Sweden: Norrbotten County, Stordalen Mire...
GTGTACACGGTGGGGGTGGTTGCCGGGGCGGGGATGGTGAACCTCAACAGTGGATTCGCTCTTGCCTATCGTGACCAGTTGGTGGGCCGCGCCATGGCCAGCGATCCGGCGGCCCTGGCCTCAGGACGCGGATTCCCGGTTCGTGCGGCGCTTTGGGATTTTGCCGGCAACCTGGGCCAGGGCGCCGTTCCCTCGACGATCATGGGCTTGGCAGTCGTCCTGCCTTTCCCGCAAGCAGTCTTTCGCGGATGGGTGGGCGGAATCGTCTCGGTGGACGGCGAGCACCGCAGTCGACTGGGAAACTGGCGCGAAGGAAGGTACTACCTGGGCGTGCTACTTCTGCAGTTGCTTCCCTACACGCTGGCCGCCGGGGCAGGCGTTCGACTTGGGCTCGGATTTCTGATGCCCAACGGCCGCTGGGGCTACTCGTCACAGCAGCGGTGGCTCGCGATTCCCGTCGAGGGCGTGCGCGACGTGGCGCGAATCTATGTGCTGATCGTGCCGCTTTTCCTGCTCGCATCTCTGGTGGAGTTCCTGGTACGGTGATTTTCGCCCCCGGATGAGGCCGCAGTCCGCGACCCGCCTGTCTTTTCGTTGACTCTAGGTTACAAATCGAGTATTCTGGAGTCCTTGCGCGGTGTTGCGCCTGGGGTCTGTGTGTGCTCACCCGGACTCGGCTGGTAAGCCCCCTTGAAAGAGGCCTTATCGGCACAGGTTGCCGGCTGCTGGATACGTATTTTTTCGGTACGGGTCCAGACCAGTCAGAGCCCTTCCGGGGCCAGCTCGCGCAATCCTCACCCGAACAGATTTGTTTGGAAGTGGGTGGAATCAGGGCCCGTGCGTGGTTGGCATGGGCGAAGGCGCATTGCGCTGCGGTCTTTTGTTGGAATGGGCTGCGCGGCTGGCTGGGAAACCCGCAAAGGGACCGAGACCAACCGGGCGGGCAGGCTTTTTTTGAGAGAGTAGGAGAGAGATGGGTACCTTCGTTCCGAGCGGCAAAGATATCAGCCGCAAGTGGTATGTGGTGGATGCCAGCGGCCAGACGCTGGGCCGTCTGGCGACCAAGGCTGCCGATGTATTGAGCGGCAAGCTGAATCCCCAGTACGTGCCGTACATCGACATGGGCGACCACGTGATCGTCATCAACGCGGAGAAGGTCCGTCTTACCGGCCTCAAGGCCCAGAACAAGGTCTATCGCCGCTATACGGGCTTCCCCGGCGGACTGCGCGAGGAGTCGTTCATTCGACTGTTGGCGCGCAAGCCGGAAAAGATCCTGGAAGAGGCCATCAAGGGCATGCTTCCCAAGAGCAAACTGGGCCGCGCGATGGGCACCAAGCTGAAGGTTTATCGCGGCGACCAGCACCCCCACGAGGCACAGCAGCCGGTGGCGTTGGAAATTGCGTAAAGCAGCCGCTAGCTGCTAGCTGCTAGCTTCTAGCCGCTAGCCCGATTTTCGAGATTCAGAGCTTTGGGGCTTTTAGCTGAGAGCTAGAGGCTAGAAGCTAGAAGCTAAAGAGGAAAAGAATGGCAGATCTGGTTCAGTATTACGGGACGGGGCGGCGCAAGTCGGCGATCGCACGCGTCTTTTTGCGTCCCGGCACGGGCGAGTGGAAAGTCAACGGCAAGGCATTCGATGTTTACTTCGTCACCGAACAGCAGCGTGTGTCCGCAAAGCACACCCTGGTGACGGCCGATCTGGCTTCGAGCTTCGACGTTGTCGCTACCGTGAAGAGTGGCGGTGTGGCTGCGCAGGCAGATGCCGTGAAGTTGGGACTGGCTCGCGCATTGGTTCAGTTCAACCCGGAACTGCGCAAGACCCTCAAGGCAGATGGCCTGCTGACCCGCGACGCTCGCATGAAGGAGCGCAAGAAGTACGGTCAGAAGGGTGCACGCGCACGCTTCCAGTTCAGCAAGCGCTAAAGCGCTTGCAGGGTTCAGGGGGCAGAGATCAGGGATCAGTTGGTTGGTAGTGCTTTTCTGATCCCTGATCCCTGATCCCTGAACCCTGACCCCTGATTTTCCACCATTTCCCGCATAAGCGGGATCAATCCGGGCAACAGATGGTTGGCCCGGATGCAATCCAATAAAGGAGGCCAATGGCCACGATCACAATGAAGGAGCTGCTCGAAGCAGGTGTTCACTTCGGGCATCAGACCAAGCGCTGGAACCCCAAGATGAAGGACTATATCTTTGGAGAGCGCAACGGAATCTACATCATCGACCTGCAGAAGACGTTGAAGCTGTTCAAGGACGCTTCGAAGTTTGTTACCGAGCTTTGCGCCGGGGGCAAGACGATTCTGTTTGTCGGCACTAAGCGCCAGGCGCAGGATGCTGTGGCAGAAGAAGCTACCCGGGCTGGGATGCCGTACATCAACCAGCGCTGGCTGGGCGGCTTGCTGACCAACTGGGTCACGGTGCAGAAGTCGGTGAAGCGCCTTCAGGAACTGGATGAGATGGCTACGGATGGCCGTTACGAACTGCTGACCAAGAAGGAAGTCATCAAGCTGGAGCGGGAGCGCAAGCACCTGCAGGCCAACCTGGCCGGCATCAAGGCCATGAAGCGCCTGCCCGACGCCCTGTTCATCGTCGATTCGAACAACGAGGCGATTGCCGTGAAGGAAGCCCGCAAGCTGGGCATCCCGGTAGTTGCAGTTGTCGATACGAATTGCGATCCGACCGTGGTCGACTACGTGATTCCGGGCAACGACGACGCGCTGCGCGCCATTCGCCTGTTCACCTCGAAGATCGCCGATTCGGCGGCCGAGGGCGTGAACCTGGTGGGCGACAAGGCCTTTGCCGAAGCCGAGGCTGCGGCCCCGGTAGCGGAGGCGGAAGCGGTTGTGGCCGCAGAGCCTGCGCCGGCTGAGGAAGTTGACCTGGAAGCGGCCCTGGGCGGCGGCATTCGTAAGGCGCCGGCAGTGGTTGCGGCTCTGAGCGAGGCTGAAGTGGCCGGCGGCGCTGTTTAATCTTCCTGTGCACGTCGAGTGCACATAATGTGAGAGAAGCGTGGCCGCGAAAGTGGAGTGCCACGCTTTTCTTTTGCCGGGCACCTGGGGCGCGGCGGGCGCTGAATTGGCGCCAATTAAAAGGAACTGAGAGGACAAGAAGTGAGCGAAAAGATTGATGCCAAGCTGGTAAAAGAGCTTCGGGAGAAGTCGGGCGCACCGATGGGCGATTGCCTGAAGGCATTGCAGGAGACCAAAGGCGACATCGAGGGTGCGTTCGTCGTGCTGCGCAAGCGAGGCATGGCCTCGGCGCAGAAGAAGGCGGCTCGTACGACCAACGAAGGCGCGGTGGGCACCTACATCCACGCCGGCGGCAAGATCGGCGTGCTCCTCGAAGTGAACTGCGAGAGCGACTTTGTAGCCCGCACCGACGATTTCCAGCAGCTTCTCAAGGATATCGCGATGCACATTGCGGCCACCGATCCGCGCTATGTGAAGTCAGAGGACGTGAGCGCCGAGGATCTGGATCGCGAAAAGGAAATCTATCGCGCACAGGCTGCGGCCACCGGCAAGCCGGCCCCGGTGATCGAGAAGATTGTCGAAGGCAAGATGGCCAAGTTCTACGAGGAGGTTTGCCTCCTGGAGCAGCCCTTCATCAAGGATCAGACCGTCAGCATCAAGGAACTGATCGCCACCAAGGTGGGCAAGCTGGGTGAAAACATCACCGTGCGGCGCTTTGCGCGCTTCAAGGTCGGTGCTCAGGACTGGACAGTGGCCACCACCAAGGCTGTGGAACCGGCCGCGGAGTAGTTTCCGAGCGGACGAAGTTGACTAAGGCCCAGGGTGCAAACCCTGGGCCTTTTTGTGGTGCGCGGTGGCTGTGGATGCAGAGCGAAACGCCGCAGCCCCCGGTATGCGATACTCAAAAAAGCATGTACAAACGGATTGTTCTCAAGCTATCGGGTGAGGTGTTGGCCGGGCCGCGCGGCTTTGGCCTGGATGCCGACAAGATCGCCGAGATTACCGGCGAGATTGTCGACGTGCACGCACTGGGTGTGGAAATCGGCATCGTAGTGGGCGGAGGCAACATCTTCCGCGGCGTGGCCGAGCAGGCCCGGGAGATGGACCGCGTGAGCGCCGACAACATGGGCATGCTTTCGACGGTCATCAACGCCATCGCCATGCAGGACGCCCTGGAAAAGCGCGGCGTGCAGTGCCGGGTGATGAGCGCGGTCTTCATGAACCAGGTGGCCGAGCCCTATATTCGACGGCGCGCCCAGCGGCACCTGGAAAAAGGCCGCGTGGTGATTTTTGCCGCCGGCATCGGCAACCCGTTCTTCTCGTCCGACACGGCGGCCAGCCTGCGGGCCATGGAGATCAAGGCCGATGTGCTGCTGAAAGCGACCAAGGTGGAAGGCATCTATAACGCCGACCCCGAACTGGTGAAGGACGCCGTCAAGTACGACAAGATTACCTACATGGAGATTCTGCAGAAGGGCCTGAAGGTGATGGACCTGACCGCGGTAAGCCTCTGCCAGGACAACAACATGCCCATGATTATCTTCAGCATGAACGAGCCGGGCAACATCCGCCGGGTGGTAATGGGCGAGAAGGTCGGATCGCTGGTAACAGCGTAAAAGCAGGGCACAGGGAACAGAGGCCGGGCAGAGGTTCTGGCTTATACGGCAGAATGCCTGGAGACATCGAAGACCCAGTGGAGATACCCAAACCAGCACGTTTGAACGCACTGACCGGTCTACGCTGCTTCGCGGCCGTCAATATTGTCCTCTTCCATTTTTCCAATCCCTACTGGTTTGACTTCCGGTACGACTTCCGCGTGCCGGTATTCAACGAGCCGACGCTACACTTCAAGCTTTTGCTGGCGCCGGTGGTCAACGCCGGCTACGTCTCGGTGAGCTACTTCATTCTGCTCTCGGGATTTGTGCTCGGCTACAACTACAACGCGCGGGCGCGGGCCGGACAACTGGACGTAAAGCGCTTCTACAAGGCGCGCTTCACGCGCATCTATCCCATCTACCTGCTCAGCCTGCTGTTGAGCTGGGGAATGCTGGGCCAGGAATATGCCAGCCATACGCACACCATGTTCTGGACCGGGATTGTGCTCGCGCCGCTGCTGGTGCAGGGGTGGATTCCGGCCATCGCCACTTTCCTGAACACGCCGGCCTGGACCATGTCGGCCGAGGCGTTTTATTACGTCATCTTCCCTTGGCTGGCCCGCTGGAAGCGGCCGGAGCGGGTGGGTCCGCACTTGTGGAAGATGGCCGGGGTGTGGGTGCTGGGAATGATTCCTGGCGCGCTCTACATGTACTTCAATCCGGACGGAATCACGCATCCGGACCGCTACAGTTACGGGCACTGGCTGTGGGCGCTGAAATACACGCCCTACGCCCACGTGGCCAGCTTTGTCTTCGGCGTGATGCTGGCCGAGCTGGACGAGATTGTTCCCCGCGCCGGGTGGTTGCGCTTCTGGCTCGGGCTGGGCGGATTTGCCGGCATCTACGGGCTGCTGACGCTGGGCGCCCTGGTACCCTACGCCATCATCCACGACGGATTGTTGATGCCCTTGTTTGCCTGCATCGTGCTGGGGCTGGCCGGGCAGAATCCGCTTTCGCGCGTTCTGGGCGTGCGCCCGCTGGTCTTTATCGGCGAGGCCAGCTATTGCCTCTACCTGCTGCACTACAACTTCTGGAACCTGATTCACGGCTCCCATGTGCTGGACCGGCTGGGCCTGATGCGCTTCGATCCATGGCTCAGTTACGTGCTGCTGATCTGCTTGGCGCTGCTAGCGCTGCACTTTATCGAGAAGCCGGCGCAACGGCAACTGCGTAAGCTGCTGACCCCATAGAGGTTTGCCACCCACCTGCGGTGGGGCCAATCGCCTTCGGCCGGTCCGCGCCAGAAAAAAGGCGCGGAATCAGTGAATTGCGGCAACTGGCTGGGCTGGGTGAGTGTTGAGGCTTCCCACCCTTTCGCGATGAAACTGCGAAAGGATGGAGCACCCATTTTAGGGGCGGACAGGTTGTCTGCCCGCCGAATTTGCTTGTCTTTGAGAGCGAAGCCTCCGCCGGCGCATCTAACCAAACCTACGGGAGGTTTAAGCCATGAGAATCGCATTCCCCAAACCATCCATCGGGCTCCTCGCGCTCGTATTTGCACTCTACAGCCAGAACGTACCCGGTCAGGAGAGCCAGACCCAAACCCCGCCGCAACCTGCGGACACATCGCAGCCGTCCACAACCCAGACGCCATCCAGCGCCCAGCAGCCTTCCACCCAGAAGCAGCGCAAGCAAAGCAGCCCCGGCGGCGAGGTCGGTAAAGGGGCTGGAGACATCGGCAAGGGAACCGCCAAGGGCGCCGGAGCGGCAGCCAAAGGGGTTGGGAAAGGTGCGGGCGACCTGGTCACCCTTCACCCACTCAACGCCGCTGGCGATGTGGGCAAAGGAGCAGTGGGAACTGGCAAGGATGTCGGCGTTGGCGCGGCCAAGGGCACGGGCAAAATCGCCAAGGGAACAGGCCGGGGTGTTGGCAAAATATTCCACCATCACCATGAGGCGAAGCCGGCCCCGGCTTCCGCCGAACCGCAAAACTAGCACTACGCCGATCAGCTTCCGCTTCGCGGAAATCGCAAGTTAGCGAGTTGGCAGCAGTTCATCTCAGTCGTTACTCGTTGTGGCGAGTTGGGTTGCTCCCAACGGATCGTTGTCGCGGTCCGTCACTTCGGCCAGCGCACTCAGACGTGCCGCCAGCTCCGGAGTCCAGCAGTTCTCGGGGGCGCGCCAGCTCCAGTTTCCCGCGGCTACGGCCGGAGTGTTCATGCGCGCTTCGGGACCAAGCTCAAGTAAATCCTGCGCGGGAACCACGGTCATTTGCGCCACACTTGCATCCAGGGCGCGAATCAGCGGCCAGACCGGGCGCTTGTTCACCGGACCCACGTAAGCCTCGACGGCCGCATGTTCGAACTTGGTGGCCAGCTTCCACCAGCCCTGCGTGGTGTCGTTGTCGTGCGTACCGGTGTACGCCACCGTCTCCGGCGTAAAGCGGTGCGGAAGATGCATGTGCGCGCCCTTGCTGTTGAAGCCGAATTGCATCACCTTCATCCCCGGCAGGCCTAACTCCAGGCGCATAGCGTCGACTTCCGGAGTAATCAGGCCCAGGTCTTCCGCCACCAGCGGCAGAGGCCCGAGCGACGCTTCGAGGGCGCGGAAGAGCTTGAGCCCCGGCGCCTTCACCCATTCGCCCTTCACCGCTGTCTCCTCCTCGGCAGGAATCGCCCAGTAGGCCTCGAAGCCGCGGAAATGATCGAGGCGGACAATGTCGTAGAGTTCGGTTGCGCGGTGGATGCGCTTCACCCACCAGTCAAATCCCTGCTCTTCCAGCACCTCCCAGCGATAGAGCGGATTGCCCCAGCGCTGGCCGGTGAGGGAGAAGTAGTCGGGAGGAACGCCGGCAACGCTGACCGGGTTCAGTTCCTCGTCCAATTCGAAGAGTTCCGGGTGGACCCAGACGTCGGCCGAATCCATGTTCACGAAGATGGCCACGTCGCCCAGTATTCGGATACCGCTCTGTGCGGCAGTCGCGCGCAGAGCGTCCCACTGCCGTGCGAAGGCAAACTGCAGCGCCTGCTCCTGGGCCAGCGCCCGACCGCACTTGGCGGCCACCTTGGCCAGTGCCTGGGGCTGGCGGCGGCGCAAGGGCTCAGGCCAGGCCGTCCAGGCGCCGGTGTTGAACTGGCGGCGGAGTTCGGCATAAAGGGCGTAGTCAGTCAGCCAGCTCTCCTCGGCTTGGCAGAACTTCTGGAACTCAATCCACTGCGCGGCCAGCTTGGGGTCGCGCGATCCGCGGTCCAGAAAGTTCCCCGCCGCCTCGAAGAGCAGCGGGAGCTTACGCCGCTCCACCTCGTCGAAATCCACATTGCCGCTGCGTCCGGCCAACCCCGCGATGCGCTCTCCGTCAATCCAGCCCCAGTCGGACAAAAACTCCAGGCTGATCAGGTACGGATTGCCGGCAAAGGCCGATGAGCCGGCATACGGCGAGTTGCCGTAACCGGTGGGACCAAAGGGCAGGACCTGCCAGACGTGTTGTTTTGCCGCAGCCATAAAGGCCACGAACTCGTGAGCGGCGGGGCCCAAGTCGCCGATTCCCCCATATGAAGGCAGCGAGCTCACGTGCAGCAGAACTCCGGACGAACGCTTGAATTCCATGCTCCCATTATCGACTGGAGATGGGACTCATGGCCAAGCAGGCCGCTCCCCGCGCCAACTATAATCCGTGTTGTCCGGCAGATCTAGCCGTTACCCCTTCCAAGAGAGTACAAAGAATGAATCTGTTGCAAGAATGCTCAAGCCGATCGCTTGTTTTCGCTGCGGGATTCCCGCTTGTGGCCCTGATGGTATTTTCCGCTGCCGCACAATCCGCCCCAACCCAGCCTGTAGTTCTCGGCTCCGGGTGGCAGATGCAGGATGTGGCCAAGGTGCCGCAAGCCGGCGCCGAAGTGGCATCCGCAGCCTTCAAAACCGACGGCTGGTACACGGCTACGGTTCCCGGCACTGTGCTGACCACGCTGGTCAACAACAAGGTCTATCCCGAGCCCCTCTACGGCGAGAACAACCGGCCCGAGATCATTCCCGAGAGCCTGGCGCGCACCTCCTACTGGTACCGGAACACGATCGAGATTCCCAAGGCGTTTAACGGCCGCCACATCTGGCTGAACTTCGACGGCATCAACTATGCGGCCACTGTCTGGGTGAACGGCACACAGGTCGGTGTGATGCGCGGAGCCTTCAGCCGCGGCATCTTCGACATTTCTGCGCAGGTGAAGCCGGGCAAGACGGCGGTGGTGGCGGTGCTGGTTGCGCCGCAGCCGCACCCCGGCATCTCCCACGAGCACACCCTCCGCAACGGCCTGGGACTGAACGGCGGCGAGACGGCCATCGACGGGCCGACCTTCCTCTCCACGATCGGTTGGGACTGGATTCCGGCCATCAGAGACCGCGATACCGGCATCTGGCAGAAGGTCTTCCTCTCCGCGACCGGCCCGGCGCTGGTGAAGGATCCGCTGGTGACCACCGACCTTCCCCTTCCCCGCACCGACTCGACCGACGTGGCCGTGCAAGCAACGGTGGAGAACGTTGGCGACAAGCCTCTGAAGGGCGTGCTCGAAGGCCGCATCGAGAACATCGTCTTCCATCAGGCGGTGGAGATTGCCCCGCACAGCAAGCAGCTGGTCAGCTTCGACGCCAAAAACACGCCGGCGCTGCACATCGAGCACCCGCGGCTGTGGTGGCCGAACGGCTACGGCCCACAGAACCTCTACAAGCTGCACCTGAGCTTCAAAGCCGGGAAAGAAGTTTCCGACGCGCAGGACGTGAGCTTTGGCGTCCGCAAGATCGCTTACTCCGTCCCTGGCACTGAGAACCTGACCATCTCTGTCAACGGCGTCCCCATCTTCATACGCGGCGGCAACTGGGGCCTGGATGAAGCGCTGAAGCGCATTCCCCGCGAGCTGCTCGAAGCCAAAGTCCACATGCACCAACTGGCCAACATGAATCTGATCCGCAACTGGGTCGGTCAGAGCACCAGCGAAGACTTCTACGAGATGTGCGACAAGTACGGCATTCTGTTGTGGGACGAGTTCTTCCAGCCCAATCCCTCCGACGGCCCCGACCCCACCGATGTGGACACGTATATCGCCAACGTGCGAGAAAAGATCCTGCGCTACCGCAATCATCCGGCGATCGCCGTCTGGTGCGCGCGCAACGAGGGCTTTCCGCCCGAGCATATCGACGTGCTGCTGCGCAAGCTGATGGCCGAACTGGAGCCCACGCGGCGCTACCAGCCCAGCTCCACCGACGGAGCCGGGGTCCGTTCCGGCGGTCCCTACTTCTGGCGTACTCCGCGCGAGTTCTACCAAGTCACCGACGACTTCTTCAAAACTGAAACCGGGACCGTCTCCGTGCCTACGCTCGAGTCCATCCACGGCATGATGCCCCAGAAGGACTGGGAGAGCATCAACGACGACTGGGCGGAGCACGACCTGGCCAAGGGCGCGCAACAGGGCGACACCTACCCCAAGACGCTGGCCAGCCGCTACGGCAAGATCGCCAACCTGGCCGACTTCGCACGCAAGGGCCAGATGGCCAACTACGAGGCTTACCGCGCTCTGTATGAGGGCCGCAACGCCAAGCTCTTCAACCCCACCACCGCCGTGATTACCTGGATGAGCAACCCGGCACAACCCAGCTTCGTGTGGCAGATCTACCACTACGACCTGGAGCCGAACTCCTCGCTCTTTGCGGTGAAGAGCGCGGGCGAGCCTGTGCACATTCAGTTCAACGAGGCCACCGACGAGCTCCAGATCATCAACAACCTTCCCACGCTGCTCACCGGCGCGACCGCGCACGTTGGCGTTTACAACTTGGACGGTACCCTCGCCTACGAGCACGAGACCAAACTGACCGCGACGCCTTCGGCCGCCACCAGCTTGGGCCCAGTCGAGTTCCCGGCAACGCTGCATTCGACGCACTTCCTGAAGCTGGAACTGCGCGACGCCCAGGGCAAGCTGGTCTCCTCGAACTTCTACTGGCGCGCCCAGCCCGGCTATCCGGATGTGCTGACGGATCTCGAAAAGCTGCCCGCAGTCACGCTGGAGATCAAGGCTGAGAGCAAGACGGTGGAAGCCAATCGGCTGGTCACCGTCACGCTGCATAACCCGACGGCGCACGTGGCCGTGATGGTTCACGTGCAACTGCGCCGCCAGCACTCGAATGAGCGCGTGCTGCCTGTCTACTACAGCGACAACTACATCTCGCTGCTGCCCAATGAAAGCAAGACCCTCACCATCGAAGCCGCGCTGAAGGACTTCAACGGCGAGGACGCGCTGGTGATGGTGGATGGATGGAACACCACGGTTGCGCCGGCCAGCTTCACAGGCGTTTCCGTTGCGCCCAACGTCGATGCACAACCCGACAAACAACCCTTCACCGGACTGCCCTTCCAGACCACCAATCTGCGGTAAGTCTGTTCGCGTGGCATTTGCAGATTGCGGCACAAAGGCTCTTTCCCTCAGGGAAAGAGCCTTTGTGCTGGTGAAGCCTTTCTATCGCGCGAGGACCAACCGCCGGGACGCTCAAAGCTCTATTTCGAGGCCATTCACTTTGCCAGCGAGCCGACTGCGTTGGTGAGCGTTTGTACAACCGTGCCACCCCAAGCGTTTTCCGTAACGGCAGGAACTACGGTGATTGCATAACCGGAGGCAAAACTGGTGATGAATCCCTCGATGCCCTGTCCGACAATGAGATGAATGCCGCCGTTGAACAGAGCAAATGCAAGCACGCCAGGCGCGAACCAACCATGGCCGGAGTGCCTGAGAAGAATATTGATTTTTCTCGCAAAGTAAATGCCAAAAAATCCTTCCAGGAATCCCCAAACGATTACTGTGATGGCGATCCCGATAAGATTCGAAGGAAAACCCGCGGCAAGTGCAAGACGAACTGCTGGCTGTCTGCGCAGCGGAACCCACAGCAGGGCGTGAGAATAGATGGAGAGTGCCGCGTCGTAAAGTAAGGCCATGAAAAGCCCGAGCGAGAGAGACCACCTGAGCCGATTCCAGGTAAACCCGTAGCGAGAGAGCGGTTCGCGCCGGGCGAATAACAGGGCCAGCGGAGCTAGACCTTCGGCACAGAACTGAAATGAAGTCATGCCGAAAAGAAATCGAAATCCGCGTGCGGATCTCAGGTAGGGGTTCAGGTAAGGAACACATAAAGCACATGCAGCAAAGATCATCAGCACGACTAAGAGATCAAGCGCAGCCTTTGACCGTATATCTGGTTCTGAAAGACAACTATCGCATGAAACGGCTGGAGCGAGCTTCATACACCCATGGTAATCAACGCAGATGTCAAATCCCGCAGAAAAAACAGGCGTGGATTGGATCTCCACCTTGCACCAGAGTCCTAACGGTATTCGCTATTCTGTATTTGATTATGCGTGAGACCCGCAACATACGACTGGAGGATGCATGACCGGCACAGCACGTATTGCGGTCACGCTGGCAATTTTTGTGGCCATGGTTGCCTTGGTTGTCATTCGCCCGCGTCGATGGAACGACGCCTGGTGGACGACGCTCGCGGCAGCGGTGATGCTGGCTCTTGGCCTGGTTACGCCGCACGAGGCCATCGGCTCGGTGCTGGCCGGGAAAAATGCCCTGTTGTTCCTGCTTTCGCTTCTTGCGTTGTCCCACCTGGTTGGCAAGAGCGGCTTCTTCGATTGGGCTGCGATTCGATGTGCGCAGGTTGCGCGAGGAGACGCGCACGCTCTTTACCGGAACGCATTCGTCGCCGGTGCAATCGTCACGGCTGTATTGTCCCTTGACACGACAGCGGTGATGCTCACGCCCGTGCTGCTGGCACTGGTAAAGAGGCTCAAAATTCCGGCTGCGCCCTACGTGGTGCTGTGCGCGTTCGTTGCCAATGTGGGTTCGATGCTGTTGCCGATCAGCAATCTCACCAATCTTCTCTTCGCGGATGCCTTCCACCAGACTTTCTTAGCATTCGCGGCAAGGATGATCGTGCCGCAACTGGTGGCGTTGGTGACGACCTACGCGATCCTGCGATGGCACTTTCGCCGTGAGCTGCCCAACCGTTTCGGCGGCGAGAGCTTTCCCCATCCGGCGAGCGTGGTCCCAAATCATTCCTACTTCGTGGTCTGCATCGCCGTCCTGGGTGGCGTACTCGTCTGCTACTTCCTTGCGCCGATGATGGGCCTTGAACCCTACGTCTTTGCCTTCGCAGCCAGCGCGGTGTTAGCAATTGCCGGTCTGCTGGCAGGACGCGTGCAAGTGCGAAGCGCAATGGAACTCTCGTGGGATTTGTTTCCTTTTGTCATAGGGCTTTTCATTGCAGTGCAGGGACTTGAGAACCTGGGAATTGTCGGTCTGTCTTCCGGATGGCTTGCGGAGATGCGGCCTGGTTCGCCGGAGAAGCTCTTAACTGCCGCGGGCGCCACGGCCTTGGCCTCGAATATTGTGAACAATCTTCCCGCGGCATTGATCGCGCGAAGCGTACTATTGCGCTCCCAGGCCCACATGGGCACGGTTCTTGCTGCGCTTATTGGCGCTGACGTGGGACCGATGATTACTCCGTTCGGTTCTCTGGCAACGATGCTTGTCCTGGCGTTTGCGCGGCGCGATGGAGTTGAAATGCGCGCCGGGCGGTTAGTGCTGCTCGGCCTTTGGGCTGTGCCGATCCTTGTGGTCCTGACGACTCTCAGTTTGGCCCTCAGCTTCACGCTGGTTCGGTGACGATTGAAGGCAAAGCTGCTACCCATTTCAAGGCGAATGAATTTCTCCGATCAACATGCGCGGCAAGTCGGATTCAACCTCATTCGAGGCCATCGCTTCCGTAGCTCTATTTGGATTTCCGAGCCTTGGCGGAATTGGCGCCCATGCCGTCGAATTTCCAATAATCGAAGTTGAAGAGCGGCCCGTGTCCATCTCCTTTGAAGACAAAGAAGAGGTTGTGCTTCCCCGTCGCACCGGAGACCGACGTGGTCTTTGTCTGCCACTTGTCCCATCCGCCCGTATTGGCGACCGGCAGCAACCCGATCACCGGCCCATCTACGCTATCCAGATGCAACTCGATAGCGCCTCCGCTTGTGCCGGTGGCAACGCTCGCGGCAAAGCTAGCCGCCGAACGCGCGCCGAAATCCACGCCACGCACCTCAATATAATCACCGCTGGTGATGTTGGTGACGTACACGCCAGCCTTATCATCCTGTGCTGTTCTCACGCCGGTTGCCCAAACGCCTGTGGCCGGACCCGACTCCCACGCGATCGTTTCCGCCTCTGTGCGGATATACGGGTTCAGAGTGCCGACCTGGGGAACACCTTCTTTGCTCCACCACGGAACCGTTGAGATGGTGCCGTCAGGGTTGTAGTCAAACTTCGCCAGAGAGACAGAACGTCTTTCCCGATGAACATTGGTCAGCGCGAAGTTCAGGGAGTAATTGAAGCCGAATACGTAGGAACTCCCTTTGTAATCGATGATTCCCGGGTGGTTTCCCGACGACCTGCCCTCCGGTTCCATAATCATGCCCTTGTATTCCCACGGACCGGTGGGGCTCGCGCTCATAGCATATCCAATGCCTTCCGGACAGCAGCGGGATGCATAGGCAAGGTAATATCTGCCGTTCCGCTTATAGAACCACGGACCTTCCTGATAGTTGCCTTGCTGAAATGTCTTTGGGTAGGGGTCCACCTTTACGATGTCACCTGAATACGAAATCATGTCCTTATTCAGTTTCACGTACCAGGGATTCGGATTCCCAAAATAAAGGTACGCCTGGCCATCGTCGTCAATGAAAACCGTCGGATCGATGTACCCGACCCCGACCTTGATCAGCGCATGCCCGAGCGCATCCTTGAATGGACCCCATGGATGATCCGCCACGGCAACAGCGATGACGTTGTTAGGCCATCCCGGCACGGTGATCGGAACATACAGATAAAACTTGCCGTCTCGTTCGATCGCTTGCGGAGCCCATGCGCCGTCAGTTTGAGCGGCCCACGGGAAGGTCGCGAGAGATGCAACGGTCCCATGATCCGTCCAGTTCACCATGTCCGTGGAAGAGTAAAGCTTCCAGTTCAACATATGGAATCCGGTAGCATCGTCTTCATCGTGGCTGGTGTAGAGATACACCGTGCCGTTGTACACGAGCGGAGCCGGATCAGCGGTGAAGTTGGTTTGGATGATCGGATTTTCCGCGCTGCAAAGCGGCGTCATACAAAAGGAAGCGACGATGGACAATGCGAAATATCGGAAGCGCTTGCGTGCACTCATGGGTTCCTCAGATCGACAGCCGGCTGCTCAAAGCTTCAGATGATCTTTCGGGGCGGCATTGCCATGTGGGCAGAATTCGCGCCGATCGCCGGGTTACAGTTCCATTGAAATTCACTTCTCGCCCAGAGATACCTGGAGTCGAGAACCACGAGAGGTGACCGTACGATCAACTTTCTCTGTTGGAGCAATTCCTGCACCGTGGGTCTTCGAGACATGCAGGCCCATGGTTGCCGCTGTTGCAGTCGCGCTCGGGGTCGAAATCGGGTTGGTACTCGCATTTGTAGCCACAAGAGGGACCGCCAGGGAACATGAGATTGCCAGGAGAGTTGCAAATCGATCAAGCACGGCCGGTCGGGTGAGCATCGGGTTCCTTCTTGATTAGTCTGTCGAGAAAGATCTGTGGATAACGTTTTCCCAGCAACTCTACTTCTTGTCCCCGCATCTGGTCAAGGGCCCTCCCGACATGCCCAGGGCCGACGCATATAAATGAACCCATCTTGCTATATGCAAACCGAGGCTCAACCGTGACAAGGGGATATGGACAATCCCCTGAAGTATTTTGCCGAGTTGCGTGAT
>Ga0224530_1001090_pt1 | contig 15376 bp, 12 predicted proteins | sample CBST75metaG_FD_179873 | JGI IMG/M metagenome (GOLD analysis project Ga0224530, IMG submission 179873) | Peat soil microbial communities from Stordalen Mire, Sweden - C.B.S.T75 | ecosystem: Environmental > Terrestrial > Soil > Wetlands > Peat | place: Sweden: Norrbotten County, Stordalen Mire...
TGCCAGCGCGGAGACCAAGTATGGTCCCAAGAATCCTCACCTGACTGACATCACCAATCAATTGAAGTCGCTTCACGAGCAAATTCAAAACGAGATCGCGAAGATCAAGCAGCGGGCAAAGAACGATCTTGTCCTTGCGCAGCAGAACGAAAAAGCATTACGCTCCGCCTTCGAAGCGCAAAAGCTCGTGACCAGCAAGATGAATGACGACATCGTGCAGTTGGGTGTCCTCATGGAGCAGGCACGCTCCAGCCGCGAACTCTACGACATTCTCTACGCCAGGCTGCAGGGCGCTAACATCGACGCGGGCAACAGCGCGACCAATGTGACCGTAGCCGATCCAGCACGTCCTCCGGGCCAACCTTGGATGCCGCAGCCTTCTCTATTCATTATCGTTGGTCTTTTTGGCGGTCTTGTATTGGGCGTCGGCCTGGCCTACCTTTTGGAGAGCCAGGATGATACGCTCGCGGACAGCTTCCAGGTGGAGGCGGTGTCGAACCTGCCAGTACTGGGCATGATTCCATATCACCGCATGGAAGCCAAACCGCGCGAAGGTCCCTTGGCCATGGAATCGAGTTCTTTTCTAGTGGCTCCGGAAAGCGCCACGGCTGAATCGTTCCGCAGCTTGCGGTCGGGTCTGACTCTCTCGGGTGTCGGGCTTAAACTGAAGGTTCTATCCATTACCAGTGCTTTGCCGGGAGAAGGCAAGTCTTACACCGTCTATAACCTGGGGCTTGCCTTTGCGGCGACTGGACTGAAGACGCTCATCATTGACGCAGATCTTCGGCGTCCCCGGCAGCACATCCTCTTCCGTGTATCGCGGGAAGATGGGTTGGCGGATGTTCTTGTTGGCCTGAAATCGTTTGACGATGCCCTGGCACCACATCCTGTGGAACCGAATCTGACCCTATTGCCCGCAGGCCGTCAATCCCCGCTGGCCGCGGAACTTTTGGGATCGGGCGAAATCGGAAAGATTCTTGAAGCCGCTCGAAAGCGGTTTGACCTCGTGCTCGTAGACAACCCGCCCACTTTGCCGGTCGCCGACGCGATTATCGTGGCGACTTACTGCGATGGAACCCTCGGTGTGCTGCGCGCGGGCCGAACTTCTCGAAAGGCGTTGCGCCGCTTTGTCCAGACCCTTGCCCGGAACCACATTCATACTCTTGGCATGGTGATTGAAGCAGTGGATATGACCGCAACCGAGTATCGGAGCGTGTATGGCTACAATGTGGAGAGTTATTATGGCAAGACCTAGGATTGCTTTCAGACGCGTCCTTCTGCTTCTGCTCGGTGTTGCACTGCAGCCGGCGATGATGGCAGTGCCAGGGAATGCCCAGGCGGCAGAGGGCGGCAGTTCAATCTCCCAATTGCCGCTTTCCGGAGCAAACCCGGCTTCCTCCATCAACAAGGCAGGAGCCACAGTTCAAGGTGGGGGCCCTGTCATTGTTCCCAGGGATCTCTCGGAGCTGCGCATCGAACCTGGAGACTTGCTGAGCGTCAATGTCTATGACACTCCCGAGTTCACGAATTCGTACCGCGTGGACCCTGCGGGAGATTTGACGATTCCGCTGTGCGGCAAGGTGAATGTCCGAGGGCTGACTTTGACCGAGGCGGCAAAGCGTCTTGAAGATACTTTCAAGGATCGCCAGATCCTGAACCAGCCGCAAGTGAATCTCGACGTGCAGCAATATGCCGGTCAATATGTGACGGTGACAGGCGAAGTGGTCAGCCCTGGACGGATCGCGCTGATCGCTCCCACGAGGCTCGGTGAAATCCTTGCCGAAGCCGGCGGCGTGACTCCGCTGGCGGGCGCGCGCATCAAGATCCGCCACGGCGGCGATGATGTTGCGCCTGATGAGGAGGTTCCTTATTCTCGCTCTCAAGGAAATAAGGAGACAGCCGCCATCCGGGTGCGCCCCGGTGACTCGGTCCTCGTTCCGCGCGCAGGTATCGTCTATGTTCTGGGCGCGGTCTACAGACCCGGCGGCTACGTGATGCAGGAAGACGGAAAACTGAATGTTGCCGAGGCTCTGGCGCTCAGCGGAGGAACGGTTTTGCAGGCCAAAACCGGCGGCCTCCGGGTGATTCGCCGCAATCCAGACGGAACAGTACTGGACTTTCCCCTCTCCTATGATGGCATCGCAAAGGGAACCCAGACCCCACTGGTGCTACAACCGCAGGACATCGTGTATGTTCCCATGAGCAAGTTCAAAGCTACACTTTCTTCTACGGAGGGAGTTATCGGGGCAACTGCTTCTGCAGCCATCTATGCAACCCGCTAGTTCTCTGACCGCTTGAAGTTGTACCAATGCTGGGTGCTCCAGGTCTCGATTTTGAGACCTGGGAACCGCCATCGGCGTTGCAATGCGGAACCGATCTCAACACCGGCGTTCAGGGAGCAGGATGAGCGCAGAAGCCACACTCCGGGAGCGCGTTCGGAAGGTTTTGCTTCGGCAATTTCCGGGGCGGGAAATCTGGGCGCTAACCGACCAGTCCGTTGTCAGCGCAACGAACTTTCTTACCAATGTGATGCTCGCCCGCTTCATGGGCCTCCGCGAGTTTGGAGTCTTCGCGCTCGCCTGGATGTCTGTGTTATTTGTGAACAGCCTCCAGACCGCGCTGATTGTTGCGCCGATGATGAGCATCGGCCCCAAGCAGGAGGAGAAGGACAGGCCTTCCTACTTCGGTGCAGTCGTCTTCCAGGAACTCGTTCTTGTTTCTTTCTGTTTTGTTCTTGTCTTTGCTGCTCTGAGGGTTTCCAGTAGCATTTTTCCAACTGCGGGTTTGCAGAGGCTCGTTCTGCCTCTCGCAGTCTCGGCATTTGCTTATCAAATGCAGGATTTTTTCAGACGCTATTTTTTTGCCACCCGCCAGAGCCGCCGCGCGCTTGCCGATGACACTCTCAGCTATCTTGCACAACTTCCCATCCTGTTTTTGCTTCATCGAACAGGGCATTTGAACAGTGCGACCGCGCTGTGGGCCATGGCGGGGACCTCGCTCCTCGGACTGTTGCTGGGATGGTTCTGGCTGGAATCAGTTGAGTTCGACGGGGAGCGGATCAAGGCCATCGCAAGGCGGCACTGGAAAATCTCGCGCTGGCTCGGCGCGTCAGCCCTGCTGCAATGGACTTCCGGCAATCTTTTCGTGATCGCTGCCCCGGTCTATTATGGAGCAGCCGCCGCTGGCATTCTGAGAGCTTCGCAGAACCTGATGGGTGTGACCCATGTTTGGTTTCAGGGCCTGGAGAACGTCGTTCCCGTGGAGACAGCGCGCCGCCTTCGGGAGGGCGGAGTGCATTCCATGCTCGCCTACACCCGATCCGTTCTGGTGAAGTGGGGCGGACTGACCTTGCTCTTCGCAATCGTCATGGCGGCCGCGCCGGGCTTCTGGTTACACTTGATCTACGGACCTGCGATGGTTCAGTATGGCTACATCCTGCGGCTTTATGCGCTGCTTTACGTGATGATCTTCGTTGGCGGCCCGCTCCGTGCCGGCTTGCAGGCTCTGGAGTTTACCGTACCGATTTTTTGGTCCTACCTGGCAATGACGACCTTCGCATTTGCATTTGCCGTTCCAATGGCGAAGTGGCTAGGATTGAACGGCACGATGCTCGGTCTCATTGCAACGCAGGTTCTGTTTCAAGGTATTGTTGCTGCGGCCTTGATTGTGAAAGCTCGTCGCATCGCGCGCGAAGCAGCTCTTGCGCAATCATCTCCCGCAACTGCGAAATGAGGAATACGTCTTGCGCATTTTAGTTACCGGTGGCGCCGGATATATTGGAAGCCATGCCTGCAAGGCACTCGCTCGCGCGGGTCATCTTCCAATCGTGATGGACGACCTCAGCACAGGGCACGAATGGGCGGTCCGCTGGGGATCGCTGGTGCGGGGAAGCATCGGCGACCGTCCTCTTGTAGCGCGGGTATTGCGCGAGGAGAAGATCGACGCTGTTCTGCATTTTGCGGCCTGTGCGTATATTGGCGAGTCGACGGCGCAGCCCGAAAAGTACTTCCGGAATAACGTCGTCAATACCCTGAGCCTGCTGGGTGCAATGCGCGATGCGGGAGTAACAAACATCGTCTTCTCCTCGACATGTGCCACCTATGGAGATCCTCTGCGTCTTCCGCTCGATGAGTCGCACCCGCAGAATCCAGTGAATCCCTACGGAGACTCAAAGCTCTTTGTCGAAAAGGTACTGCGGTGGTATGGCCAGGCATATGGGTTGCGCTGGGCCGCTCTGCGTTACTTCAATGCGGCCGGCGCCGACGTGGAAGGCGAGATCGGAGAAGCGCACGATCCCGAACCACACCTCATTCCGCTCGTCATTCAGGCAGCCAGGGGGGATCGTCCGGAGGTATGCATTTTCGGAACAGACTACGCCACCCCGGATGGCACGGCAATTCGCGACTACATCCATGTAGAGGATTTGGCCCAGGCGCACATTCTGGCGATACAGCATCTGGCCAACGGCAAGGAAAGTGGAGCCTTCAACCTTGGCACGGGCCGGGGTTATAGCGTGCGCGACATCATCACCGCGGTCGAGAGGCGCGCCGGGCAAAAAGTGCCAACTCGCGAGGAAGGACGCCGCGCCGGAGACCCCGAACGCCTTGTTGCAAGCGCTGATCGCGCAAGCCGGATTCTCGGGTGGCGGCCCGTTCACGACCTCGATTCAATCGTGGCGACGGCATGGACCTGGGAAAGCCGCAAATTGAAAGTTACGCCATCACTTCTCGGCGAGAAAGAGCGTTGATGCAGATCTCCGTAGTGATACCAGCATATAACGCCGCCACATTTATCTCCCAGGCAATTGAGAGCGTGCTCGCCCAGACATGGCGGGACTTCGAACTGATTGTGATCGACGACGGCTCGACTGACAATACACTCGAGATTGCGGAGGGATTCGCTGCGCAGGACGCGCGGGTCAGAGTCTACACCCAGTCGAATTTGGGCTTTGCGCCGACACTGCATCGCGGCCTTTACCTTGCCAATAATGAATGGATTTTTCGCATGGACGCAGACGACCTGATGCGGCCTAACCGCATGGAACGTCAACTGTCCTTCATTGCAGAGCACCCCGAGTTAGCGGTGGCGAGCAGTCTCGTTCGTCATATCGACAGTAATAATCGAGTGATCGGGAAAGACAGTTCATGGCTTATAACCCACGAAGCCGTGGATAGGCTTGTCTCGGCAAACAAGCTGATAGGTTTTAGCCATCCTGCTGCGGCGTTTCGCAAGAGTGCCGTGCTTGCGGTAGGTGGGTATCGAAAACAATTCTGGCCAGCTGAGGATCTCGATCTCTGGAACCGTCTTGTCGAGAATGGCTACAAAGTACTTGTGCAACCAGAGTACCTGCTGGACTATCGGATCCACGGAAACTCGGCGACGATCTCAGGCGCGCGCATGACACGGACTAAGGTTTGCTGGTTGAAGGACTGTATGCTGCGCCGCAGGGCGGGAAAGCCCGAGCTGGATTTGGATTCCTTTCTTCTGAGTCAACGCTCCGCACCCCTCTTGACCCGCTTGAACAGGCAGCGGAAGGATTTCGCCAAGATATTCTACAAGGCCGCCGTTTTCCATTATGCGCAGAGAGAATATCCGGCCTTGATCTTTAAGCTGCTATTGGCAGTATTGCTACAACCAAAACTGACAGTTACACAGGTTACCTCAAAGTTCGCTTTTACCGGTTTCAAGGGTTAAGCACAGGGCCTACGCTAGCTTTTGATGCAATCACTTACCGCGCCGTCCAAATGTTGTGCAAGGGGAGAGCGGGGTTGTTCCCAACTTGCAATTCTCTGCAAATAAGAGAGACTTTTTTCGGATCATAGATAGATAATTTTGAGGGGAGCAAGATGCAGGAAGTCTCGTCGTTGCCGTTGCAGTCTCCGGCTATGCCGTTCGGCGAGTTTCTTGAAACACTGTTTCAGGCGCTCGAAAGGGAGGCAGTGCGCCCCTGCATCTTGAGAAATTATGAAGGATTCCCTGCCACCAATGTTAGCAACGACGTAGATTTTCTGATTCATCCCTTCGAACTGTCAAACGCCATCCACGCGCTCCGAAGCATTCCTGGCATCCGAATTGTCGGCTATGCCGAGCGCGAATATGTGGCGCATGTGTTCGTGGAGGGCGTATCTCGGCCTCCCGGACTCCGCGCGCTACAGGTCGATTTTATCTGGAGCCTGTGTTGGAAGGGACTGCCGTACCTGCAGGCAGACGCAGATACTGTGTTTCAGACGGCAATTCCGCGACAGGCCGGGAGCCTTGACTTTCTTGTGCCGTCACCGGTTCACGAGGCAATCATTTCTTTATTTTCAAGTCTGCTGGTTGCTACGCACATCAAGGAAAAGTACCTTCCTAAAGTGCAACGAACATTTACCGATAAAAAGCTTGAGGTAATTGTCGCTCTATTACCGGCGTTTGGAACGAAAGATGCAACTCGCCTCGTGGATTCGGTGATTGGCGGCGACCGCGAGAAGATCAAGCGCTGCGTTCGATCGCTTCGTCTTTCACTGGGTCTTCGTAGTCTCTTGCGGCGGCCGATTCGCAGCGTCCGGGCCGTTACCGGATACTTCAAACGCGAATTTGCAGTCCGATTTTCTCCGAAGAATCTCGAAACTATCTGCATTTTAGGTCCGCACGGCTGCGGCAAGACTACGATCATCGAAGGGCTGATGCCGATGCTTCAGTCCTCAGCGAAGATTCTGGAAAAGCGCAACTTAAACCCGCGACTACTTTTTCGACGGGTTACGCCAGGAGGGGCTGCTACTTCAGGCTCCCGCGCCAAGCTCCCCGGTAGGTCACTGGTCTCCATGGCGATGCTCGTCGCGCGGTTCGTGGAGGAGTGGTTAAGCCACTTTTCAAAGAAACAAAGCATTGTACTTCGCATCGACGAGAACTGCTATCACGACATGTTCATTCATCTTGAAAGGCACGGCTATGGAGGCCCTGTATGGTTTGTGCGACTCTTCGCAAAGTTATTCCCCTCCCCGGACCTCTGGATATTGCTTGATCCTGCGGCAGAAGGATTGCACTCTAAGAACCAGGATGTTCTCCCGGCGGAAACACTCCGGCTACTTGAAGCCTACCGCTCCTTTGTGAAGACGAGAGAACAGTATGTCATTCTTGACGCAAGCAAGCCGGCCGCCAGCGTCACGGAAGAAGCGTATGCTGCAATCATCGATGCCCTCGCACAGCGCACGGACAGACAGCTCAAGAACCGCTTGTGATGCTCTGCATTCGCAGTTGCAAGTGAGATTTTGTATGATTCTGCGAATGGACGCGCGGAACTACCGCGAGGCTCTTAACCGGAAGGTTTCAACGGCATCTGAACAGTTGCGATCATGAGATCAAAGGAAGGAACCAAACTGAAGATTGTCATTCTCGGCCCCGATGGAGCGGGAAAGAGTTCTGTCGTTCAGGGGTTAATTCGCAGATTCGATCAGGAGGGCCGCGTCGTGACGATGCGCTACCTAAAACCGGATCTCGTCATTTCACGCCGGGGCGAGGCGGCAGTGAATACCGTTCCTCATGGCAAACCGCCGCGGTCGGCGCTGACGTCTCTCGCAAAGATACTCGTCTGGCTCATGGAAGAGTGGTACGCAAATCTAATTTGGGATAAGAAAGGGACGTTGCTCATCTGCGACCGCTACTATCATGATCTGCTGGTTGACCCGAAGCGGTATCGTTACGGGGGGCCGGCATGGGCCGCCAAACTGATAGGAAAACTGATGCCGCAGCCAACACTCTGGATTTTGTTGGATGCTCCAACCAAAGTTTTGCAGGTCCGCAAGCAGGAAGTTACTTTAGAGGAGACTGCGCGGCAACGTCAGGCATACTCGGATTTTGTTCGTAAGCAACGAAAATATGTGATCGTAGATGCTTCGCAATCGCTGGACAGGGTCATTGCCGATGCGCAAAAAGAAATTATGGAGAACATATGAAGATTTTGCTTTCGGCATATGCATGTGAACCGGGGAAGGGCTCAGAACCTGGTGTGGGCTGGCACTGGGCGACGGAGTTGGCACACCTTGGCCACGAGGTTGCTGTGATCACGCGATCCAACAACCGCCCGGCAATCAATAAGGCATTAAAGGAGTCACCAATCTTCGGCCTGCAATTTTATTACTACGATCTCCCCTCATGGTCCAAGTGGTGGAAGCGCGGAAACCGTGGCATTTATCTCTATTATTGGCTATGGCAGCGCGGCGCATATCACCTGGCCAGCCAACTTACACGTAAAATGCAATTCGATTTGGTTCATCATTTGACCTTTGGAGTCTTCCGCCAGCCCTCATTGATGGGCCGTTTGGGATTGCCTTTCGTTGTCGGTCCAATAGGCGGCGGGGAAGTTACGCCTAAATTACTGCGCTACAGCTTTCCAGCCAAGGAAGCATTCCAGGAGATGCTTCGCGAGATTTCCAACAAGCTCGCATTCTGGAACCCATCTTTGTGCGGGATGCTCCGGCAGGCGACACTAATATTTTGCAAGACCCGACAAACTCTCGATATACTTCCTGCAACCTGCCGCAAGAAGTCTCGTGTGCAGCTCGAGATTGGGCTGGAGACGCGCAGAATTAGGCGGGGAATTGTCGAACCGGCGGCAAGCGCGAACTTTCTTTATGCGGGCCGCCTCGTCTACTGGAAAGGGCCTCACCTGGCGCTGAAGGCGCTTGCAGGACTAAGAAAACATCTGCCCAACGCTACTCTCACGATCATTGGAACAGGATCGAGTGAAAAGCGGCTGAAGCAACTCTCCGCGAAGCTGGGGCTTCAGAACTCTGTAAGGTGGCTTGGTTGGATTCCACACGAAGAGATGTGGGCACAATACTGCCGCTATACGGCCTTCGTCTTCCCAAGCCTGCATGACTCCAGCGGGAATGTGCTGCTTGAGGCATTATCGCAGGCCCTTCCGGTAATTTGCCTGGATACTGGCGGACCTGGCACAATCATTCCGCCGTCGTGCGGCATTAAGGTTCCAGTGGGGAATCGGCGCGAGGCTGCGGTTGTTAAAGATCTGTCGTCTGCGATGCAAAAGCTCGCAGACAATCTTGAACTGCGCGCCGAGATGGGCCGCCGAGCACTCGAATTTGTCAGTGCGAACACATGGAGAGACGTCGTGTCCAGCGCATACGCGCAAATTCAGAACAGTGTACATACCTTCGGGACGCACACTGTTCTCAATACTGACCGACCGGACACTGTTGCGGGGGTTGATCACAGCGCGCCTTGATCGTAGGATATTGATATTCATGCTGATTCTTTCTTTACCTCAAATCGCTTTCTGTTCAGGGAACGAGTTCGTCCACGCCGCCTTTTCCGGTCAAGAGCCTCAGTCTTTGACCGTGCAGATTTCTTAATACGCCCTAACCTACGGCTGAGACCATCTAGGTTCGAGGTCAGGAGATTGAAATAGCTCAAAGAGGAAGCGCACCACATGAAGCAATCCGCACGATGGGCAGACGATGATAGGTGTGGAGAAGATGGAGCGCGGCAGTCCAAGCCCCTTTCGTCTTTTAGGTTCTTTATGCGGTATCCAATCTTTCTTCTTGCGTTTGGGCCGCCGATATTCAGACCAATAAAGGGGATTGATGTAACCCAGGGTGTGGTAGACTTCTGGAGCTTCATTGAAGTTGGGTTACTCTGTATGATCACTTTGCGGGCAATCGGTCGCTTATCGGCTGCTAAATCAATCATTATTCCAAAGCAGATCCGATCCATCCTTAAATACGCTTTCTTCCTCGGCCTGTTATACCTTGCTTCTACTGCATACTCTCCCAGCCGTTTTACAACGGCGGCATACTCTATCCTCTATTCCTTTACCATGATATGTGTCGTGGATTTTGTTGCCGATGTTTATCCGAATCCCCCAGATTGGGTGCAATGCTTATTTCAACTTAGGTTTATCGCGATCCTCCTTCTTATCACTGTTCTTTTGACTCTTGTATTCAATCCGGTTCTCGTCTTAATCTTTGCCGAAGGTGGAACGATGCGTCTCCTTGGAGGCGCAGTCGCTCCAATGGCGTTGATTTGTCCCATGATCGCAATCATTTCGGCATACAGCTTTCTACATTCTTTGGAATCTAGAGTTCGCGCCTTCCTCTTCCTTCTGGTCGGTCTAGCCGGAACATTGGCAACACAGGGAAGAGCTGGAGAAATTGCGCTGTTTCTATGCCTTGCTTTTCTTGCAATAGGATGGGCGGGAACAAGCAGGCGTTCCGTGTATCTGTTTATCTCTGGATTTATGGCTTCGATCTTACTGGCCAGCGTTGTCTTTGGAGTCATCGGCGCGGGGCGTATCTGGAACGCCTTTAACCGGGGGCAAGACGCTGCGGGCATTGCTAGTGCCAGCGGGAGAACCGAAGTCTGGGCATTTGTCATCCAGTACTGCATGGCCCATCCGCAGGGGATGGGTTACGTCGCAGGTTTTAGAGTTTTGTTCAGGCAATATTTCTCCTTGAACACGGGGCATCAGCTTAGCAATCTTGGGACTGCCCACAGCATGTTTGTCGATACTTTGGCAGCAGCTGGCTGGCTGGGCCTGGTGCTCTATCTGATCATGATGGCGAAAATCTTTATGATTGCATGGCGTTTCGCGAAGAAGGATACATGCCTGATATCAGCCACCGTTATCGAATCCCGTCATGGGATTCGATGTGCATCTTTGTTGCTTGTTTTCTGCTGTGTATACGGAATGTATGATACAGAGTTCTCCTTTCCTTTGAGGGCAGGCTTCTATATTCTGTACATTGTTATCGCAATGATTCTCGGCTCAGCGGCACAATTGCTGATCGCTTCCCGTGTTGAATCTAATGCGGGGTTGAGATGAAGCCGCTACGTGTTCTGGTGGTTGGCCAAACGCCACCGCCTTATGGCGGACAGGCCGTTATGATCCAGCTCCTTCTTGAAGGTGTATATCAGGACATCGAGTTGGTCCATGTCCGGATGAACTTCTCAAAGAAGTTAATGTCCACTGGTCATTTCCAGGTTTCTAAACTATGGGAATTGTTCAGAGTTGTAGCTGCAATTTACTGGACCAAGATCAGATTGCGGCCGGAGGTTTTCTATTATCCCGTAGCCGGTCCCGATATCTTGCCGGTTATCCGGGACATCTTTATTCTTTCTATGACTCGGCGGCTCTTTCGAGCGACTGTATTTCATTTTCATACTGGTGGACTTTGTGAGTACTCCCTTGGCCTTAACCCTGTGCTGCGGAAGCTTTTCGAATTTGCATTTGCGCGGCCGGATATGGTCATTCGAACAGCCGACGGAGCAGCTCCGGATGGCCCTGCCTTGCATTGCAGAAGAGAGCTGGTAGTTCCGAATGGCATACCTGACTATGCGGGAGAAGGAATTGAAAGAGAGGCCGGGGCTGGCGGTCGAGTCAATATTTTGTTTGTAGCATTACTTTGGGAGGATAAGGGAATTTTTGTTGCGGTTCAGGCTGTCCAGCAATTGTTGGCGGCAGGAATGGATGTGGAGTTAACCTGCCTCGGAGAGTGGCGCTCACCTGAAGTGAAGAGGCGTGTAGAGGCTATGATCGAGCCACAGTTTAGATCGCGCTTTAACTTCCCTGGAGTTCAGATCGGAGATTCAAAATGGGAGTACTTCCGCAAGGCACATATCTTCGTTTTCCCCAGCTATGTTTATGAAGAAACTTTCGGGCTGGTTCTCGTTGAGGCAATGTGCTTTAGTCTTCCTATTGTTGCAACCAGATGGCGCGGGATACCTGATGTTGTTGAGGAGGGATGTTGTGCGTTTTTGTGCGAACCGCAGGATGTTACAGGTTGCCGAGATGCTTTGGCTCAATTAGTTAAGGATCCTATTCTCATGGGCAGAATGGGGAGAGAGGCAAGGAACAGATATCTGCGCTATTTTACGATCGAGGCACATCGCAGGGCGATGGAGAACGCTTTATCTCAATTGAGAGGATAAGTGGGGATAACGTGCGAGTATTCATCACGGGGGGAAGCGGTTTTATTGGGACGCGCGTAGTTGAGGAACTGTTATGTCTCTATCCAGATGCCGAATTGCTCAATGTAGACCTCGAAAAGCCCAAACTTCTCAAGCATATGCCTTATTGGCACAAGGGAGATCTTCTGGATCCGAGTACCTTTATGAATGTCGTCAAAGACTTCCGTCCAACATATGCAATCCACATGGCAGCCAGTACAGATTGCGACGGGCATTCTCTAGATGACTATCGCGTCAACATAGAAGGTAGCGCCAATTTTATCGATGCGATTAAAGCTGCGAGATGCGTTGAGCGCACAGTTTATTACTCGACTCAGTACGTTGTGCGGGCTGGCCCACTGGCGCAGAATGACCGGGAATATCGTCCTGTAAACCTATATGGAGAAAGCAAGAGCGTAATGGAGGAGATGGTCCGGAAAGATACAAGTCTTCCGGGCATCTGGACTATTGTGCGCCCCACAAATATCTGGGGACCATGGCATCCTCGCTATGCGCAAGAGTTCTGGCTTGTCGTAAAGAAAGGGAGGTATCTGCATCCAGGAGGCGCACCGGTGGTCCGCGCCTACGGGTATGTCGGAAACGTGGCTGAATATACCCTCAAAATTCTTACTGCACCACCTGATCTTGTGTCTGGTAAAACTTTTTACATAGGGGATAAACCAGCGGACATCAAGCTATGGGTTTCCGCGTTCACAAGTGCCCTCACAGGCCGCCAGCCCCGCGTTGTCCCGAGACCTATTCTGCGGTGGATTGCCTTCATAGGAGATATGATTCGGTCTACCGGACGGCCATTTCCATTGTTTACTAGCCGTTACAGAAGCATGACGCAAAGCTATCTTGTCGATATGGCCCCGACCATTGCTATTTTAGGGGAAGCGAAGTACTCCCTTGAAGACGGCGTCAAGGAGACAGTTGAATGGCTTAAATCCCTTGGCGGAATCTGGATAAGTTAAGCGGCTTTACTTGGATATATAGCCGTTGAAGCATTTGCATGGTTCATTGCCTTGGAATATGAGCGCTCGGTTGCGACACTGCGCCGAGTTCTTCGGCAACGCTCGCCAGTTGATGCAATGTATAAGCAGTGTGCTGATAACCGCGATGCTTACAGTGGGATTCGAGCTGATCGAGCAGGTAAGCGATCGCGAGCCGCGGCAGCAGTTCGATGTCGAGATCCATCCTGTGAAAGTACTCGGTGCAAATAGTCCTTGATCGAATTGCGGCATAACCTCCAGCTTTTTCGCCGAAAAGGCGGTCGTCGTTAAATTGAAAGTGGAATATGTCGTAGGCGGGAAGGCCGGCAAAGTTGGCCCACTCCCAATCGATGAGGACATAACCAGCTTCCGGATTTTTGCGGAGATTCCATGGCGCAAAGTCCCCATGCACCAACATCGTGGGAACGGCGATATCGAGATCAATACAGGAGAGTGCACGATCGAGTAGATCGGGAGCCATCTTGTCCAACTGAGCCTTGAATGGGCTAAGCCGCTTCTCCATTTCGTCCGCAACCACCGCCAGAGTTTTGCCGCCGCCGCTTTGTGGAAGACGGCACAGGCGATCCATGTATTCCGGCCGAAATCCACGGCCAGGCATCGCGCCTCGGACATATTCCTGTGAGGCTGCCCGCAGATCGGAGTGAACCGATAGAATCTTTGGCGACCAACTATACGGCGCAAGCTTGCCGAGTACTTCAGCTTCATGGAGTACGCTCACTCCGCCTCCATCGGTAAGTCCGACCTTAAGTACCGCGGCAATGCGCTGCGCGTCATCGAGCAGAAATGAGATCAGTTTCCAGTCGGGAGACGGGCTTCCGATCAGAATGACCATTTCCCCGGTTCGAGATCGAATTCCGCACCTTTCGAACCAGCGTAGCGCGCCTTTGCGGGAAGCGGCTACGCTCGATACGGAGGGAAGAAGCCGCAATACGCCGGCACGCGCAGCCATTCGAAGGACGATCCATTTCATTCGGCTTGAGAAATCGTAGGGATGCCATACGCTTAATACAGATGCGGAGGCGCATGGCCGCTCCGGAATCAGCCAGCGAGGGCCATTACGTCCGGGAATCACATAATAAAGTTGCGTATCCTCAGCGGCGAGGCTGTGATTGATCCCCAGAGCATTCAATATCTCTGCAATGCTGAGCGTCTCGCAAGGTTGGGAGAGTTCTGTCGCCATATCCACTCACGATACACTTCGGCTTAAATCGTTTTCAGATTCGTCTCCACTCAGGCTTGCAACCGTTTAGCCTGTTCCTCGCCGTCCAAAACGCGAAAGACCCCCTCCGCCAGGGCCAGCAATTCATCCTCGCCAGGATAAACGTGAATTGGCGCAATCCACCCCAGGGCACCGCGCAGTAGCGTCACCACTCTCTCCGAATGCGCCATTCCGCCGGTCAGCAGTATGGCATCCACTTTGCCCTTCAGCACCACGGCCATCGCTCCGGCTTCCTTGCCAACCTGATGAACCATCGCCTCGAAGATCAAAGCGGCTTCACGATCTCCAGCGTCAACACGGTGTAGAACTTCAACGAGATCGCGCGTACCCAGGTAGGCGAAGAGGCCGCCATCCCCGAAGACATGGCGATCTAGCTGAGCCTGGGTGTACTTGCCACTGAAACAGAGCCGGATGAGCGCCCGCACCGGCAGCCCTCCGCAGCGATCGACGCCGAAAGGCCCTTCCTCGATGGAATTACTGTCGATCATCCGTCCGTCCTGGTGAGCTGAAACGGTGATTCCGCTGCCCAAGTGCGCGACGATCAACCGCATCGCCTCGTAGGTGCGCCCCTGTTCGCGCGCAAACCGCCGCGCCACAGCCTTGGTGTTCAGCGCGTGGCCAACCGACGTCCGCTGAACCAGCGGCGATCCCGTGGGACGCGCACAATCCTGCCACTCGTCCACCGTCGTCGGATCGACAACGTAGGCGTTTACTCCGGCTTCCTGGGCGAAGCGAAGCGCCAGCAGAGCCCCCAGGTTCGATGCGTGGTCCCCATGGCGCGCAAGCCGCAGGTCTTCCACCATCGCATCGTCAACCAGGTATGTGCCGCAAGCCATCGGCGGCAGCATCCCGCCCCGACCGGCTATGGCGGCAAACGCCTTTGCCGTGTACCCCGCCTCCGCAATCGCCTGTTCAATCAGTTCCGTGCGGTAATCCAACTGCGCAAGCACCGGGCATCCGCTGAAACCTGCCAGCTCTTCCTTCCCATGCCGGATGGTACGCACAAGCTCGGCTCCGTCTCTGGTGTACACTCCAAACTTCGTAGACGTGGATCCGGGATTGAGAACAAGCACCCGGCTATTTTCGTTAGTCAAAACCCATCCCTCCAACTACCAGAAAGAGTTTACCCCGTATCCCGCACTTGTCACACGCTTTCGGGGCACTATGCAACCTACTGACCCAAATCGGGACTCTCCCAGGG
>Ga0224530_1001099_pt1 | contig 15288 bp, 22 predicted proteins | sample CBST75metaG_FD_179873 | JGI IMG/M metagenome (GOLD analysis project Ga0224530, IMG submission 179873) | Peat soil microbial communities from Stordalen Mire, Sweden - C.B.S.T75 | ecosystem: Environmental > Terrestrial > Soil > Wetlands > Peat | place: Sweden: Norrbotten County, Stordalen Mire...
GGTTCGTGGTAGCGAATTCCCATTTGGCGCGCGTAGTCGGAGTGGAAACGCCGGAACAGCTGATGGGGTGAACCGACTTCGACTTGTACCCACAGGAACTGGCAGACGCCTTCTATCGAGACGATCAAGAGGTAATGTGGTCAGGTCAGCCTCTATATGACCGCGAGGAAGAAGGATTCGACAGCGCCGGAAACTTGAGCTATGTGCTTACGACAAAGGTGCCTCTGCGCGATGAAAATGGCAAGGTGACCGGTATGGCGGGAGTGGGCCGAGACATAAGCGCGCGCAAGAAGGCGGAGGACGCGCTTCGAGAGGCGGAGCGGAAGTATCGCGGAATATTCGACAATGCCATAATCGGCATCTTTCAGAGCACGCCGGAGGGCCGCTTCTTGAGCGTCAACAATTCCATGGCCTCCACTTATGGCTACGATTCTCCGGAAGATATGATCAACAGCATCACCGACATTTCCAAGCAGTTCTACGTGGACCCCAATCGTCGCCAGGAATTCCTGAATTCGGTAGCTAAACTTGGAGGTGTGCAGAACTTTGAATGCGAGGGGTTCCGCAAGGGTGGCAGTAGAGTGTGGACCACCATGAGTGTTCGAGCCATCCATCAGGACGGCGTGATAGTCCGCTATGAAGGAATGAGTGAAGATATCACCGAGCGTAACCTGATGCGAGAGCAGCTTGCTCAGGCGCAAAAGCTGGAATCGGTAGGTCAGCTCGCCGCCGGAATAGCTCACGAGATCAACACGCCGACTCAGTACATCGGGGACAACGTGCGATTCCTGAAGGACGCTTTCCAGGACCTCAAGGACCTCTTGGCCAATTATGAGCGACTGTTGTTGGCGGCTCAGGACAGTAGCTTGTCCGACGATACGATCGAGAAAGTCGCGGCCGCGGTAGCAAAGGCCGACGCGGGCTATCTTCTCGAGGAGATTCCCAAAGCAATCGACCAGACATTGGAGGGGGTCTCCCGCGTGTCAACCCTGGTGAGCGCGATGAAGGAGTTCTCTCATCCGGGCACAAAAGAAAAGGTCTTGTTGGACATTAACCACGCGATCGATAGCACGATTACGGTGGCGCGGAACGAGTGGAAATACGTCGCAGAAATGGAAAGCGATTTCGATCCCTTATTGCCCTTGATCCCGTGCCAGGTCGGCGAATTCAACCAGGTGATTCTGAATCTGATCGTGAATGCGGCGCATGCGATCGCCGATGTCGTTCGAGAGGGAGGCGCGGAAAAGGGAATGATTAAAATTCAAACCAGAGACTGCTTGGAGTGGGCCGAGATTCGGATCCAGGATACAGGCTCAGGCATTCCGGAAGAAGTACGGACCCGGATCTTCGACCCCTTCTTCACGACCAAGGAAGTCGGCAAGGGAACCGGGCAGGGACTGGCTATTGCACGCTCTGTGGTGGTTGACAAACACGGTGGGACCATTCACTTTGAAACCGAGATGGGCAAAGGCACGACCTTCATCATTCGCCTTCCCCATGATGGCATAACTCTCGCCACCAAGGCGGTTACCACGTGAAACGCATTCTTTTTGTGGACGATGAAAGCAATATTCTCGACGGCATCCGGCGTATGCTATACGCTGATCGAATTCGCTGGGACATGCAATTTGCGATCGGCGGCGAAGCAGCTTTGCGAGCGTGTGAAGCAGGCAGGTTTGACGTCGTCATCTCCGACATGCGCATGCCGGGTATGGATGGGGCTACGCTGCTGGGTCACATACGGGACCTATATCCGTCCACCGCGCGACTTATCCTCTCCGGATATGCGGATGTGAACCTCACGACTAGAGCTGTTGCCGTGGCCTACCGCGTTCTGAGCAAACCGTGCGATGGGCCCGAGCTACAAGCGACGATTGAGCGTGTCTGCACGCTACAAGATTTATTCTGTACACCGGCGATCCGGCGCATCATTGGATCGATCGGCGAACTGCCCTCCCTTTCAAGGACGTATGCGGCCTTGGCTCTAGCGGTGCATGAGCCGGCTGCGTCCATGGCAAGCGTGGCCGGCATCATCGAACAAGACATCGCGATGTCGGCGAAAGTCCTGCAAATCGTCAACAGTGGCTTCTTTGGGCTGGCACAAAAAGTTACCAGTCTTCAGAGCGCTGTCGCCTTTTTGGGCATGGATACGATACAAAATCTGGCTCTGGCTTCCGATGCGTTCAGAGTCTTCGTGCCGGATCCTCGCATTCCAAAGACATTTTGCGAGACCATGCAACAGAGAGCTCGACGCGTGGCCCTTATTGTCCGCACGCTTCCGCTGGACAAAACAGTTCGCGACGTCACCGTCATGGCCGCACTGCTCCATGATGTCGGAATGCTGGTGCTCGCAAGCAAAATGCCAGATGAGTTCTGTGCCGCACTGTCACTAATGCAGGAGCACGGCTGCGGACAAGTCGAAGCCGAAGAGCAGCTACTTGGAATCTCGCACGCCGAGATAGGGGCGTATCTACTTGGATTGTGGGGCATAAATAGTTTGGCGGTTGAGGCCATCGCCCACCATCACCATCCCACTCGAATCCCCCACTCCGGGTTTGACATTTCCGCAGCCCTATATGTTGCAAGTCTGTTAGCGCGCGAAATCGATGCTCACTCGAACGATCTACAAGGAAGGGAAATCAGCAAGTCTGACCTGGCGTGCCTCGAGACGCTGGGGCTTTTGCAGCAGTTTCCTGCATTCCGTGAGTGCGCGCTTGAAAGTCTCAACGAAGACGCGAATTCTGCTACCCAAGAGAATGGGACAAACAGTTTGCTGTAGATGGTTGGATTCGAAAATCCCGTTTGCGACGATTGCCTGGAAGCTGTCTCATAACCGACAATTCGTCCAATTTGAGGCAGATCTCTGGGCCAACATCTCCGTGTTTGCCGGGCCTCCGCCTGACAGCGCTTCACCGCTACCCTTAAGAAGCAGGTTATGAAACACCCCCTGCGTCTCCGGAGACTCATGTAACAAAGGCAAGATCGTGGTCAATAGGGTTCGCATGCAATCTTGCCTCTTGATAGAGGCTCATTCTCCCAGTTGTGCGGTGTGTGCCCGGCGGCCAGCGGAACGATTGTGGTGGCCGGCTGCCAGAGGATGGCTTTGGAATCTTCTCCGTACTCGGCTCCGACATGGGTTCGTTTGCGAGACGCAAGACAACCGCATCAAGCCAAAGGATGATAGGCCGGCGAAGTGCCCTGCGGATCGCCGCTAGAAGCTGGTCAATTGCAACACTCCGATTTTCATACACACCACCACGCTTTCTCATTGCCATGAACAGCTCTTTGTAAATGCCGATAGGGTGAGGACTGACCTGCTTAGAGAAAGGGAAGGAAACGATCTATGCTTCCTGCTGTGAATCACCCTGTCTGGACCCAAATTGTAACGGGAAAGAGACCTGTTGAATCAGGAAAGTTAGCAATCAATCTCTTCGTCAAGAACAATAAAATGAGCCTAGAAAAAGACAGATCTCCGGCTAACGTGCAGCAATTGGCTGCAAGGACGCACGCCTTCTTCACTCAGTACGAGAAGATGTTTGCTGCCGAACTTGAAAAGATCCTCGCGTAACGAAAGTCATCAAAGGAGTGGAAAGCACAGTGCTTACAACCGTCAATTCCGAATTGCTATCTATCCCCGAAGTTAAATCTACGATCGTCGCCGGAGAGTCACTATTTCTGGCTGGTAGCCGGGAGGCCCTGAGCCAGCTTCCGCAGGGTAATTGGATCGGCGGAACCATCCCCTACTTCATGGCGGAAGAAGGCGGCCTCATGTCGGAGGACCGCATCTTCGTGACCAGAGTTCCGGACTTCGCGCTCGAAGTGAAGGCCGCTGATTACGGCCCCGACAATCTGGCCGATCTCTATCGCGAAGCGCCCGCTAACGGCTTTACATTTATGGTATTGCCAGCCTCTAGCGACGTACATAGAACTTTTGCCGAGCAGGCGCCATCTTACGACGGTTTTCTTTTCCGTCCGATGGTTGGCTGGGTCACGGGCGTGCGTGTCGATCAGATCGGCAGAGAGGCGCCTGCAGTCTTCAACGGAAAAGCCGGAAAGTCCTTCGACGCCCGGTGTGTCGCACTTCATGTCACATTGCCAGCAAACAAAGTCGTTGATCTGGAAATTGTGAATATCTTCGAAAGCGGTGGCGGTAATCTGATTCGCTTTGAAGAAGCGGGCTTCCGTGTGGGCAAGTGCCTTATCGACGGAAAACCGGCAAATCTCGCCGAGTACATCACCAGCAAGGGAATCCCGCTGGAGTTTCCGCTCGTCGGGGACTATAACGGCAGCGCCATCAACGTCTCGTTTCAGTCGGTTGATGCAACCACGGGAACTGTGAATCTGTATGCGCCGGTGTTTCCTGGCGTGGACTATCACTTCGCCAAGCCTGTCGGGGATTACGCTGGCGCATTTCGCAAAGCCATTGCTGTGGAAGAGAGCAAGCCGACCTTTGCCTGCAACTGCATTCTCAACTTCTTGTACGGCAAGCTGGAAGGAAAAACAACCGGGCGCATCACCGGTCCGATTACTTTTGGAGAGATCGCTCACCTACTGCTTAATCAGACCATGGTCCAACTGCATCTGCGCGATCTCGAGTAAGCGACAACGACTTTGCTTCTCTTCACGCGCACAGGCAATAGGAGAGGCGGAACGCAATGGATCAGGGGTGTGAGGCGCAGGGGATCGGAAAACCGGGTCAAGTGGCGATTGGCGGCCAAGAAGAATAGCCAAATTGCCGATAAGGTCTATTGGCGCCCACACGCCCTGGCTGTTTTACTCGGGGACGGGTCTTTCTCTGGCTCGAAACGTGCGCGGCATTCAGGAGTGAGCGCGGTGTGCGAACCTGCTCCGTGCGGACATGAGTGTAGTCACAATGGAGCGGCACCAATGCGCTGGCCGTGGGTTAGGCTGTGAGCCAAGAAGGAACACAGTTCAGAGCCACAAGCGGAGAGGAACCGGTCATGCAGAACAAGGTAAGATTTTTGGGGATTGGATGTCCATGCCGACACGATTGCGGTTGCGAATGCTGAGCCGGATGGCGAGGTTCGCAGCCTAGGTACGATTGCCAATCGCGCGGAGTCTATTCGCAAGATGGTGAAGAAGCTGGGCTCGACAGAGCAGTTGCGGGCCTGCTACGAAGCCAGACCAACCGGTTACGTACTCTACTGGCAGTTGGCCGAGTTGGGAATCAACTGCGAGGTGATCTCGCCGACATTGGTTCCGATGAAGTCTGGCGACCGTGTGAAGACGGACCGCCGGAATGCTGAGAGGCTGGCGCGCAGTCATCGATCCGGCGATCTAACGACTGTGTGGGTTCCGGATTCGGGCTCGGAGGCTCTGCGTGACCTGGTATGAGCACGCGAAGCGGCCAATCAGGATCAGTTGCGAGCGCGTCACCGGCTAAACAAGTTCCTGCTGCGCTCGGGCCAGCGTCCGGCGCAAGGGATGAAGGCATGGACGCAGCATTACATGATCTGGGTGAAGCAAATCCACTTCCCGCAAGTGGCGCAGGAGTCCACGCGGCTGGACTATCTGACCGAGGTCGAGCACATGGGCGAACGGGCGGTGCGGCTGGAGAAAGCCATCGAAGAAGCAGTAAAGCTGGCCTCGCCTGAGATACAGGAAGTGGTCAAAGACCTACAGGCACTGCGCGGCATCGCGCAGATCTCGGCGGTAACGATTGCGGCGGAGTTGCGCAACATCTCTCGCTTAGAAGGCGCTCGGCAGCTCATGGGTTATAGCGGCGCAGTTCCCAGCGAGGACTCAAGCGGCAAGCGGCTGAAGCGTGGGAGCATTACCAAGACCGGCAACGCACATCTGCGCCGAATTGCCGTCGAAGCCGCCTGGTGCTATCGGCTCCGACCAGGCATCGGGCCTGTGCTGCGCAAACGACAAGACGGGGTACCGGAAGAAATCAAGGAGGTCGCCTGGAAGGCGGAACACCGACTACATAAGCGTTACTGCAAATTGGCGGCGGCAGGCAAGGATCATAGAAAAATCATCACCGCGTTGGGGCGCGAACTACTTGGCTTCATCTGGGCAGTCGGTACCAAGGCGAAAGCGGCAGTCAAACAGCAACGAGTAGCCTGACGAAAGGCAAGAACAAGGGCAAAAGCAAAAAATTTCCAGAGAATGATAAAGCAAAAACGGCACCAAGCATAAGCAACGCCACCCAATTCGAGGACGGAGCCAGCAGCAGCCCGGGCGTGCACGTAGGAGAATCCTCGGCAAATCTATGCGACAGGCTCAGCCGGACTCGCGACTCTAGTCAGAGGCCTTGGGGGTCACCCAAATCCATCCATAGAGGGGCTCTTCCGCACTTTTGGTGAACCAACTAAGGCACTTTCCTTGCGGGACAATAGGCGCTAAAAGAAGAGCAGCTCTGGCGACTTCCGGTTGAGTCCGATGGAACAGAAGACGCTGGTTCCAGATGCCGGAGAGGTCGAACTGGAAGGCGTGAAGGTCGGAGGACGAGGCCTGCTTCTGATGATGTTGCGGGCTTCCGGGGAGCAGAGCTGTTGTCCTCAGTGCCATTGCTCATCGACGCGGATACATAGCTACTATCAGCGCAAGTTGAGCGACCTTCCATGGGAAGGGATTCCAGTCCGGATTCAGTTAGATGTGCGGCGCTTCTTTTGTGACACCGATGAATGCGTCCAGCGGATCTTTACCGGGCGCCTGCCAAACACCGCGCTTCACTATGCTCGGCGAACTTGCCGGTTAAGCACTTCTATCGAACAGATTGCCTGGGCGTCGGGCGGAAACGCCGAATCGCGTTTGGCACAGCATCTGGGCATTCAGGCCAGCGCTTCGACATTTCTCCGCCAGTTGCGACGTAAGGCTTTGGCTGTTCAAGCGCAGGGTCCGCGCGTGCTGGGGATCGATGACTGGGCGTGGCGCAAGCGTCATCGCTACGGCACTATACTATGCGATCTGGAGCAGGGTAAGGTCATTGACTCATTGCCCGAGCGCAGCGAAAAGAGCACAGAAGACTGGATACGTCGCCATCCGGAAACGGAGTTTGTCAGCCGCGATCGCGCCAGCTTGTATGCTGAGGCTGCAACCAGAGCAGCGCCGCAGACCGTACAGGTAGCCGACCGTTGGCACCTTCTTCACAATCTGAGTGAGGCGCTGATCGATGCTCCGGCACCGCATCATCGCTTGCTCGCCGAGGTTGCCAAGGAGACATCAACCCCGTCAGAAGCAATCGCTGCTGCCACTACGCCACCGGCCAACAGAAACAGACTCCTCGTTCTCAACGACAGCGGATGCGACAACAGGCGAATCGTGACCGCCGCATCGTCCGCAATGAGGCGGTGATGGAGCAGTTATGCCAACGTGTAACGCAGGTCGAGATTGCTCGCCGCCTGGGTCTTGGCCTGCGGACCATTCGCCGTTGGGTTCGAGCGCATGGATTTCCTGAGCGAAAATCAACTTCTCGTGCCACGAAGGCCGACCTATACGGTGAATTTCTTCGCCAGCGCTGGCAAGAGGGTTGCCACAATGCCAGCCAACTCTGGCGTGAGCTGCGCGAACAAGGCATTACAGGACAGCACGCCAGCGTGCGTAACTGGATTCGAAAGTACTATGGCCCACGAAGTTGCCGTAGAGAGAAAAACTCCACTTTTTCGCCGGCGACGCGAGCCTCTCCACGACAGACAGCCTGGTTGTTGCTGAAGCAACCAGAAAATGTCCGTCCGTATCTTGAAGGACTCTGCCGCCGATCTGCACCGATTGCCGCTTGCGCATCATTAGCGCGCACTTTCTGCTATATGATCCGTCAACGAGATGCAACGATGTGGCTGAGTTGGCGCGAAGAAGCAAAGAATAGCTTGTTGGCAGGTTTTGCAAAACATCTCTGTCGCGACGAGGCCGCTCTGCTCGCCGCATTAAAGCAACCTTGGAGCAACGGCCCGGTGGAAGAACAGATTCACCGGCTGAAGCTTATAAAACGATCAATGTATGGCCGAGCCGGATTCGACCTAATACGACTGCGGGTCGTACTTCCTGCCGCCTGATAACAGCTGGCGTAATCATGCACTCCGGCATGCACTGCTTTCACCAAAAGTGTGGAAGAGCCCGTTTTTGCCCACACGATTTGAGGCTCCCATTTCTGCAAAATCATTGGGATTCTCACGATGCCATGAAGAACCCCATTCTGGCACACTGGCTCCGCGATGGCCGCAACTGCTCCTCTAGATCTGCTCCGGTGATCTGGATAGGTCGAAACTTCCCCGTTGCCCACAATCCAGTCATTGAAGCGGGCTCCACCCCATGCGGTGAGGATCTATGGCGGGTGAAGTTACCGACGATCACCATGGATTCCGTGATGAATGAATCTAAGTAATCCGCCCACCATTGAAGCATCCCTGTCCGCTGCTTAGCATATTCCGCACGACTATAGATGCCGGCAATGCCGCCATTTTCATGGCTTAATGCCTTTTCAATCACATCCTTGGATCATCCATTCTGCGAAGCATTCTCGTTGAGCAGGGTCGACGCCGTCCTGCGCTGGTCGTGAATGGTGAAAGGCTCCATGTTGAACGTCACGCCTTCGAGAGCCTTGTTTAGCGCGTTTTTTGCGAATGGTTGGTTTAGCTTGCCCCTTCCAGGTAGCACGAACCGTGAACCTCCAGCAAGCGCTTTCAATTCACGGAACATCGCCGCTACCTGCTCTGACATATAAACGGTATGCTCGCGCTCCTCGCCCTTCTTCCCCTTCATGCGCTCTTTTGGAATCGTCCATTCGCCGGTCGAAAAATCGTCCCAAGTTGCAAGCAGGATCATGGACTTCCTGGCAAGCGTCAGAAGAAGAATGTGTAGGGCGAGCTTGAACTGCCGGCGGATGTTGCTGCGGTAGATGACTTGGAGATACTCGCGAATCTCCTTGGGAGGCAGATACCGGCTACGTCGCGTTGCCTTACCGATGTACCGAGTGGCCACCATCGCCGCCGGGTTCATTGCCGCGAGTTGCAACTCCACCGCGTAGTCGTACATGCGCTTGATCGTGTTTCGCAAGCAGATTGCAGCCGACGGGTGGCCGCCATCTCGCTTTGGATACACGATTGATTGAATGTCGAGTGCGGTGATTTCCTTGAGAGGCCGATCTCCCAGCGCGGGGTACAAATCTTTCTCCAGGTAGCGGAGTTCGCCGCTCGGATCCTTCCAGTTCTTTGCAACTTGTTCGTCGTAATAACGCTGACCAAATGTCCTAACCGTCAACACCTCCGAATCCACGACGCTCGCTTGGCGAAGATGTCGTTTCTCTTCCGCGGGCGATACCCCCTCCGCAACCCGCGCGGCCATTTTGTCGCGCACCTTCCGCGCCTTCTTTAGCGTGAGGTCAGGATAACGACCGATAACAAGCTTGTCCTGCTTGCCATGAAGGCGGTATTCGAGAGCCCAACTCATTGCACCACCATTGGTTACATCTATAAATAGGCCCCTCTCCACTCGCTTCAAATACCGTTTAAGCGATGGCTTTAACGCAATTATTTCTCTGTCGGTTAAGCTCATTTTGAGTCTCCAGATGGCAAGCGTGGAGACTCAAAATGTACCGGCAGTCCTCGAACGCCTCCGAACAAAGCTGAACATTAAATTATTCATAATAATATACTTAAATGGATATTATGGACACTCGCGGGGATCCGCGAACGTCGAATTATTTTCCGATGCAGAAAGTAAGAATACGTCCGGACCCCAGTGTTTATGCTGGTTCTAGCGAGTTCATCTGTTTCTGGAGACTCACTGGAGACTCAATTCTGCCGACCTGCCCGGCTGACAGAGTCCGCGTGACCTGACTCCCTGGGCATTCGGAGGTGCTTTCCGGACCGGTGCCGCCGTTTTTTCAATCACGATGGTCTAACCGGGATCAAGCGCGATTCAGAGTTCCGCAACAGCCTCAAGGCTATCGCGTCGCCCAGTGAACGGCGCTGCGGCAGTTGAGTCGCTCAACTGAAACGCGGCCTACTCTACGGCCAGCGAGCGACTGCGCCGCAGGCGTTGATTCGCAGCGTCGATGGAATAGACCTCCGCGTTGAAGCCCGGGCCGGCCCATCCGCGCATGTGCTCGAACTCCTCGTGTGTTGGGTCAAGCAGGATTTCAAGCAGATCGGCGTAACCGCCGGTTCCGCCGCAGTCTTCCGGTGGGCAGCTTCGCCTGCCCTCCAGGATCCGCGGGTACTGTATCCCTGGATCGCGCGGCAAGATTGCTTCCAGCCGGACATCGTGCTGCCAGTAGTCGCCGAAATCGTAGACGTAGAGTATCTGAGAGCCAGGCTTTGGCAACACACTTGCCAGCCGAGCGCCCACCTCGCGCACAACTTCACCAGGCTCGTCGTACACTGGTTCGGGAGTTCCATAACGCCGCCCGTCGACGATGTACTCATGCAGGTGATAGTTCTCCCACCCCATCGCGATCTGCAAAATGCGATGGAATTGCTTGAGCGTCGTTTGGCTGGAGAGCTCAATTCGCCGCCATATTGCCGGTTCGATTTCCCGGAGCGACACGTGCACTCTGTATAGGTCCATTTCCGCTGCTCCGCCTCAACCCTCTGCTTCCAGTGAGAATCCGAGCGCTGCTGGCTGCTTCGGGGAAGCTTCGTTTCGCTCCTCTGCCTCCGCGGCATCGCCAAAGACCTCTTCGCGAATAATTCGCTCGGTGGCCTCGTTCAAATAGTCGTCGAGCGCACTTGAGATTTCGAGATACTCGGGCCATAAAGTCTCATTGATGAACGACGCGGGAGCGCGCAGGACCACTGTCGAATATCGTTGTCGTGGGTACCTGTAAGGCTTGAGTCCGTAACGGCGGCAAAGCGCAAGGAAAAGACGCCGGCTCCAGCGGTCTGGCAAGCGGAAGCTGGTCTCGACCGCGCGTTCAATCTTCTCCGTGGCGTTCAGCGCGGCACGGACGCGGTCAAGCGCTGCTGCCGCGGCGTTGCGCTCGCCGGAAGTTGTCGCGCCCTCGAATAAGGCGGCAATTTTGCGCAGTTTTTCGCGAAGCTCCTGTTCGGTGGTCACGATTCCGATTCTCGTTTCTGGGATTGATCGAAGAGCGACAGCTTGGATCAAGTCGAGTGTAATCTCACGCGCATGGGCTCTTCCATGAATCGTCAACTAGCGCGGCGTGCCGCAGGCAAATTCCCTTCACAGCCAGTCACCGCACCCACGTTTCAGTTCGTTTGTTCTTCAGAACAGGTGGCACGGGCAACAGCGCAGAGCCGAATCCCGACTTGAGAATCGATATGCGTATCTATATAAGAAATAGATAGTGATACACCAAGGCAGATCAATAGGGCCTTCAGCGGATATGTGATACTATATCGGCCATGGTGTCCGATAGCACAAAGCGTATCAAACCGCTACGGCTCAAAGGCCTCCCGGCCGGCCTGCGCGACCAAATCAAGCAGGCGCGCGCCCAACGAGGGTGGGGCCAAAGGGAGCTTGGCGCCGCCGTTGGACTGCCGCAGCCGCATATCTCGGCCATCGAGTCCGGTGGGATTGTGCCGCGTTACGACACGCTACTCGATGTAGTGCGCGTTCTCGACCTGGATCTTCTTCTCGTGCCGCGCTCACTCGTACCTGCCGTGCAATCCCTTATCCGAGCACAGAAGGAACCGGAGTCGGCGGAGAAATCGCTTTATGCCGCGGACGAGGAAGAATCCGAACTCGGCAAAAGAGACCGCGATGAATTTTGATTCAAAAAAGCTTAACTCGCTCGCTGTCAGCCTGCACGGCCGCCGCATTGGCGTGATCAACCGCCTCGGCGGTGATCGCCACCTGTTTTCGTTCGAGCAGGACTATCTCGATGATGAGAACCGCCCCACCCTGAGCCTGTCGTTCAAGGGACAGGCGGGCGGACTGGTCATCCCGACGCGGGCCGTGGCAACTCGCCTGCCCGTCTTCTTCTCGAATCTGCTGCCCGAGGGACATTTGCGCGAGTACCTCGCCGCACGTGCGGGCGTTAAACAGCAGCGCGAATTCTTCCTCCTCGCCGCGCTCGGCGCCGATCTTCCCGGCGCACTCACGGTTGCGCCGATGGAGCAGGCTGCGCAGTCTGCGGCTGAGTATGCAGCCGAACAGTCTCATCATGAAGGCGAGCCCGAAGCGGCGCTCAGGTTTTCGCTTGCCGGCGTGCAGCTCAAATTCTCGGCCGTGATGGAAGCCTCGGGTGGCCTCACAATTCCTGCCGGGGGCATGGGCGGCTCGTGGATCGTCAAGCTGCCGTCGAACCGCTTTGCCTCCGTTCCCGAGAACGAATACACCATGCTGGCGCTCGCCCGCGCCGTGGGTATTGAGGTGCCGCACACAGAGCTGATCGACATCCGCGACATTCGCGGCCTGCCCGCCGATGCCGGCACCATGGAAGGCAAGGCGCTCGCCGTACAACGTTTCGACCGCGGTGCGAAGGGCGAAGCCGTCCACATGGAAGATTTCGCGCAAGTGTTCGGCCTCTATCCCGATGACAAATATCATCACCGCAGCTATGCCAACATCGCCTCCGTACTATGGGCCGAGACCGGCGAAGCCGGCACCTACGAGTTCTTCCGGCGACTCGTCTTCTCCGTTCTTATCGGCAATGGCGACATGCACCTCAAGAACTGGTCCCTCCTCCATCTAGATCGGCGCACGCCCGTCTTATCGCCCGCGTACGACTTCGTCGCTACCCTCCCGTACATTCCGAACGACAGCCTTGCGCTCAGTTTCGGCGGCAGCCGAAGCCTGAGTGAAATCGGTACCGACCAGGTGCGGCGATTCGCGGACACCGCACGCCTGCCCGCGAGCCCTCTATGGACGATCGTCACCGACATCACCGAGCGCACCGTTGCCGCATGGGAACGCCTTCCCGAGAAAGACCTACTGTCGGAGAAGATGCGTAAAGCCATCGGGGAGCAAATTCTCACCGTCGCGAAGAGCGCCGGACAAGTTCAAGGAAGATCCGCCAGGAAGCGTAGCCGCTCCTGATGCTACGATGCCTAGGTAATCTTGGATATGTATGGTGTAGGAGCCTGGTCTGCCAGGGCGAATCAGCAAGCATGGCGCGGCATTTGTGGATGGGCTCGCAGCGGCACAGAAGCCGCGGCGCTGTATTTCCGCATGGCCAGGTTCACGGTCGACCGGTGCAGCGGCTTCCGTTGCTCGCTGAAATGGCCAACACCATCCTACTGAAGCCAGCACCGATCTGTGTGCGATCCAGACTTCCGGCCCCTTCCTTCGGCGTTTCCCGATACCTATCTCTGGGTTGATGCAGAAGTCAGGCCCATCTAGCACGCGGAGCCTTCGCAAGACGCCGGCCTTTTCAGGGCGTTAATAATTAGTGATTGCAACTACTTGCGCGCCGTAGTGGGCCGCTAGAATATGCCACAATACGCGCAAAAAGGGTGAATCGCGGGTGAATGAAAGCGGGTGGAGGATAACCGGGCGGCACATGTTTAACGGAACGAGATTGCGCACAGGATTCAATATTTGATATCTACTCCTGGCTGGACCACTGAGAATTAGGCGGGAATATCGATTTTTACGTTGATACTGAGAGTCGAGCCAACCCGACCGACTGCGATCTTCAAATCTTGCTGCTTAATTGCGTCAAGGGTCTCCCAAATGAGTGGCAACTGTTCCTGACCTGAAGCCTCCTCGATGAGTTTGGGGAACGAAGAACGGTTGAAAGTGACGTCGCCAATTCTGAGTTCGAAATCCCACAGGTCCATCGCCAAGCCTAGCGTCTTGTGGCGGGGCACTGATTTCCGGTTTAGATAGTTGTGAAATGCCTGTCGGCTCACACGAAGTTCGCGCGCTGCCGCGCTCACGCTCAATTTGCGATCCTTTAAAATTCGTTCGAATTCTACCGCTATGGCGTTGCTAAGGGTCGACATCGCGATTGTTTCCTGTTGCTTAGCAGATTTTGCGCTGTGAGCAGATGTAAAGTATTGCTTGACGTCATGCAATACTTTACACTATGATCTTGAATTATGGTAGAGGAAAGTGTATTCATCGAACGGAGGGGCGGGCAGATGCAAACTAGTTCGGAATATCTGACGTTGGCTCTCGATGTCCGCAATCTCACGGACTCGCTGGTCCGTCTTGTGGAGGAGGATGTAACACCGAGCGATGAATACGCAACTGCGTATTCCGTTGAAGTGGGCACCTGATACCGGTGATGTGGGCAGGCGTCGGAGCGAAGCGACGCTGGTTGAGTTTTACAGTATTCAGGCTGCCCACATGGAGTCAAGAAAAAGGTAAATAAATATCCAGTAGCATCATTTCGTTTCTTGCTTTTCCGTGGGGCGCTTTTGTGGATTCCGCCGCATGTGGGCAGGCATTCCGTTGATGTGGGCAGTTGGTCTTGTGAAGCGGGGCAGTCGGAGACTGCCCCACAGGTTGTGGTATCAGGGGCTGGTTGGATTCGCCTTCTGCCATTGTTGTTCCATCCGTGTTACCTTCGAGCGAAGCGGCTCCCAGTAGCTTTCCGGTATCCCTGGCTCACTCACTTCCCCGACGATGTCGGCGAAGTATTGCAGGCTGGTGATCGGCGTTCGGACCTTGGCGTTGAGCATGGATACATATTTTCGCGCGCATCCTAGCAGGATGGCCCGCGTGACCTGTTCCATGGAGACGCCTCGTCGATACAGGTCCATCGCCAGCTTTTCATCGGCGGCTGAGAAGCTGGCGTGAACGCACGCCGGGGCTAGGAACAGGACTCGCACTTTCTGGACGAACTCCTGCTCCGGTTCAGCTGTGCGGTCTTGGGGCTGTTGCTTCTGGTAGGGCCAGAAGCGGTCGCTGATTTCGATCACGAGTTGTGAGCCGCCATTCCTGACCACGCGGCAGACAGCAAGCGCCTCCAGTTCGTCCAGGTTCAGGGCGACCGCTGTTGGCGCCCTTGTCATCACCCGTGCCAACTCATCAACCGTTGCACTGAGGCGTCCAGTATGGCGATTGCCCATCAAGCAGGCATGGACGTAGAGCTTGAAGGCGCCGTCGGAGAGGATCGTAATGGCCTGCGTAAATTCCCGTCCGGCGGCGAACCAACCGGTGGGCTGTTTGAGGATCAACCGAGGGGCGCTCATGAGCGGCATCCGATCGACTCCGCCGCTGCTTCCTTTTTCTTCTTGCGTATCGACTCGCCATTCATCTCGATGCGGTAGGCGTTGTGAACCAGCCGGTCCAGGATGCTGTCGGCGATGGTTGGATCGCCGATCTGCACATGCCAGCTCTCGACAGGCAACTGACTTGTCAGCACCGTTGAACGCCGGCCATAGCGGTCATCACAGACCTCCAGGAAGCTGCGAC
>Ga0224530_1001116_pt1 | contig 15033 bp, 10 predicted proteins | sample CBST75metaG_FD_179873 | JGI IMG/M metagenome (GOLD analysis project Ga0224530, IMG submission 179873) | Peat soil microbial communities from Stordalen Mire, Sweden - C.B.S.T75 | ecosystem: Environmental > Terrestrial > Soil > Wetlands > Peat | place: Sweden: Norrbotten County, Stordalen Mire...
TCTGCGTTTTCTGGAACGGGTTCGAACGAACAAGATGCACGGCGTGGTACCTTCTCCGCTGCAAGCAGTTCTCGATTTATCAACCACATAGCGAAAAGGGGCATTGTGAAGACAACTTGTGGGTTTGCGCGCGTCGCATGGAACAGGGCCGCATGCACTGGCCGAGTTCCGAAGATGGCCACGTGCAACTGACGCAGACGGAGTTTGCAATGCTTGTCGGGGGCATTGATCTAGCCGATACCAGGAAGCGGAAGTGGCTGCGCCAGCCTCTCACCGAGGCAAGTGTAATGAAGGATCAGGCTCTGCATGCTGCTGAACAGATCATTCAACAACTCAAGGAAGCGCTGCGCCTGGAGCGCATCCGGAAGTACGGCTCGCGATCCCAGAAGTTATCCGATCTCCAGTTGGAGTTGCTAACTTGCGAGCCTGGTGTGTCCAGCGAAGAGGTTGCTGGCGAAGTGGAGCGCGGGCCTTTGCCGGATGTTTCCGCAAGAGCGCAATCAGACAATACACATGCGGCAAAGCCGTCGAGCGCCCGCCACAAGCATCCTGGCCATTTTCTCCATCATGGAGAGCTGCCGCGAGCTTGGCGTACCCGTCCGCCAGTACTTGGCCGATGTGCTCCCCGGACTGGCCGACCGCTCCATCCAATCACTGGCCGAACTCACCCCCATGGCCTACGCCGCAAAAACAACAAAGTCGCCTACCTGCGCACACCCCGAACCCGTCAACCATGCCGTTGCTCGGAGGCGTACAACAACTTATACGTGTCTTCGCCGAACTTCTCAGCAAACTCCCGATGGCGCTGCCCCACAGATCAGGCACCTGCCGTCAGCTCACACTGTGCATAATTTAGGTGTAATGGTGGGCCCCAGCCCCTTTGAATTGGCCGCTGGCTGTGAACTACCGGCTGTGGAGGTGAACGCGAACTGACCAAGACACTTTCCGACCGCCTAGGTGGGAGAATAGACCTCCGGCGATGTACCAATTCCCCCATCCAATGAACAAGACTTCCCACAAATGGATTCTGGTATAATACCAATATTGGGAGTGTCGCTTTCAATTGATTGATTACAAGCGGCTTAAGAAGACGGAGAGGTGGCAGATCCCGGTTGAATGCACCTGACTCGAAAAGTGATTTTGCCCCTCCCGCATCCCTCCGCACTTCCCCGCACTCTTCCCTATATCCCCTTTAATTAATCTAGTTTATACTGATCGCGAGCGAGGCACAGCGCCGCATGCGACCGCACTTTTTTCGAAAACAAACGGACACCAGAACGGACACCGGAGAATTTTTCCGCCAAAATATCCATTATTACCCAAACATAATCCAATACCTTGATCGATCCACCGCGACTGTCCTCTCTTCCGCTGCTGATGCTGGACGACCAATCTCTGCCAAGGCACCCCAGTACCCCAAACAGGAAGGGCGTTCCCCGCTGTTCCGTTGCCGCCGTCATTTCCTCCGCCACCTGTTCATCTACCCCTCCCCAGACAGACCCAAACAACCCCAAACACTCCGAGGTTCACATGAGGATCATTAGCCAAGCTAGTCTGATGGAACGCGTCGCGGTAGCCCGTTCGGGCTGCTGGATCTGGGAGGGTGCCCGCAGCAAGGAAGGTTACGGCGTACTACGCACCAAGAGCGGTCAGCGGTCGGCCCAGCGACTGTTCTGGGAGAGCTTCGTAGGGCCGATTCCCGAGGGGCATCATGTCCGTTCTCGCAAGCTCGCGATCTGTGTGGGCAAAGCCTGCTGCAACCCAGCCCATCACCGCCTGCAAGGACCGGTGGTCGAGACAGAACTCACTGCCTGTAAGCAGGGCCATCTGCTCACCCCCGACAATGTCGTCATCGAAAACCGCAATGGCCGGCCCTTCAAACGCTGCCGCATCTGCCGCCGCGAGGCATGGAAGAACTGGCAAAAGCAGAAACCTCACAGCAACAAGGATTGCAACCCGACATAGGAAAGAAGATCTCGCCTCCAAATGCGAAAGAGCGGCTTGTTCTTGGCTGCATTCCAACGGATGCCTCGGGAGTAAGAATATGTATATTTCGACATCAACAAACAGTTTGCTGTGTTTTTCGACGATGAAGCTTGAATTTCGACGCAAGAGACTATAAGATCACATTTCGACGAAGTAAGGTATTTTGCGTCACTTTTCGATCAAGTATGAGAGGTATTCGACCGTGCAGCTTAATTTGATCCCAGTACGAACATTTCAGGAAAAGACGGTACCGGTTGATGCCCGGCTCTCTGGCTGGTCGGCTCTCGTTCATTCTTTAGAGATACAAGCACCGGTTCGGCGACCATGCGCTGTTTCGGAGCAGCACATCAGCGGCAGCCGAAGAGCAGACGGAGAGTGGATTGTTTTCGACAAGAGATACTGGCCAGGAGACGACTTTGCCAGCCACTTGCAATTCGCATTTCGCCACGAAAACGTGGACCCACTCATTCTGAAGCGGCTGTTTGAAGCTGTACCTCGGAATGCCGTTGAACAATTTGTAGCCAGTGCGCCAACAGGGGTGCCGAGTCGCCGCGCATGGTTCTGGTACGAATTTTTGACCGGCCGCACTCTGGACATCCCGGAATTGCCGTCTGTTGCAGCAATCGATCTCTTGGACGGGAAAACCTACTTTACCGGTGCGCCGCGATTATCAAAGCGTCATAAGGTACGGGATAACCTACTTGGAACATCGCGCTTCTGCCCTATCATCCGGCGAACCAAGCCATTGGAAGAGATCGTTGCACGCCAGCTTCGCGAAAAAGCAAATGAGATTATCGGACGCACGGGTGCGCATGTTGTGGCACGCGCAGCTAGTTTCTTGCTTCTGGCCGACAGCCGGGCTAGTTTTGCTATCGAAGGAGAGCGTCCTCCACGCGGGAGGCTGGAGCGGTGGGCCCGTGCCGTGCTTCAGGCGGGGAAATCTCCACTGACACTAGATGAACTTCTTCGCCTGCATGGCGTACTCATTGAGGATCGGCGCTTCGTCCGCGCTGGACTCCGGCCGGATGGTGTTTTCCTGGGCGAGCGCGATGACCAAGGAGACCCGCTGCCTGAATTCATCGGGGCACGCCCGCAGGATCTCAACGACCTAATGGCGGGAATGATTGCAACAAACGACCGGATGAAGGAGGACGCGATCGACCCAATCCTTCAGGCGGCGGCCACCGCTTTCGGTTTCGTTTATATTCATCCCTTCCAAGATGGAAACGGCAGGTTGCACCGCTGCCTGCTTCATCATGTTCTTGCCGAACGAAAATTTACTCCAGCAGGGATGGTCTTCCCGGTTTCTTCGGTGATGCTTGCTCGGATCGAAGCGTATCGAGACACATTACAGAAACACTCTGGACCGTTGATGAATTGCATTGAATGGCACCCTACGCCGGAGAGGAATGTCGAGGTTGAGAACGAAACCGCTGACCTCTACCGCTACTTCGATTGCACAGACAACGCGGAGTTCTTGTATGGCTGCGTGGAGCAAACAATCGTTCACGACCTGCCGCTGGAGATCGAATATCTTCGCAGGCATGATGAAGCGATGCAGCGCATCATGAATACCGTAGAGATGCCGGACAGGCTGGCGGAGAATCTTCTGATATTCATTCGCAAGAACAATGGAAAACTCGGCAAGAAACGACGCGAGAATGAATTTGCCGCGCTGAAGGATAAAGAGGTCGACGCGCTGGAAGCAATCGTGCAGGACGCATTTGATGGTTTTGCAGGGGGCTGAAGGATGCGGGCCGCGTGTGCAGATCATTACAGTTTTTCAGCTCTGGAACTACTGCGAGTGTAAGCATCTCGATACCAGTAGTTCCAAAGACTACTTTGCCAGTGCTGCGCGCTCAGCCTGTTTCTTCTGACGCCTGACCTTTGCCCAACGCTTCTTCTGTGCTGCTGCGATTGCTTCCCGAGCGCTCGTGCTCAATACTCGCTTCGCAGTCTTCTTGGACGCAACCGTTTTGGTTGCCTTGGGACTTGTCGTTTCCTCTGTCTCTCCGGCAACTGCGAGAGCACGAACACGAGTCAGTAGAGTAATCGCCGCATCAAGTTCTTTAACCAAGTTACTCTTCGCCTTGTGGCCAATCTGTTTCTTTACCATGGTTCTTTCATCTCCTCAATTCGCTGAACGCAAATACCTTCTCAGCATATACCACGCCCGCATCCATCTTCGGACTCTGTCACGGCGCTCATTGCAATGAAACATCCACGGGGTCTGGTACTCAGAAGTCAATCCAGCCCGAGTAGTACGCGTCCTCGATTCCTCGAAAGGACCAGCGGCGCGGTCTGCAAACCGAGTTCCTCCACAGGCAACTGTTCTCCGCTCGCGCGGACCGTTCCAACCTGAACCGATCAGCAGAGCATATCGCTCATTGTGCGAACACCGTCAGAGATCATGCTCTTAGGAAAGATAAATATGGCAGGCCGGCCAGCGATCGTATTCGCTGCCAAAGCAATAAAGCACTCAATGTAACCGCTGCTACAATCTCGATAATATGAAGCGATCGTCTGCATCGAACTCAGCGCTATTTGTCTTCGCCATCACGTGCTGCCTTCACGTGCTTGCGCAAGCTCCAACCGTCAAGCAACCGGTGACTGAGGTCCCGTTTGAGTTTATTCATGAATCAATTGTTGTTCAGGCGACGGTGAATGGACACGGTCCGTTTTGGATGCTGCTCGATACAGGAGCTGATCCTTCTGTCGTGGAACTCGAAACAGCAAAGGGCATTGGCCTGAAGCTTGCGACCAGTGGGCAGCAAGGATCGGGTGGAGGGACGGGCCAAAACCTCGCGTACGAGACTTCATTGCCGCTGGTACAGCTTGGCGGCTTAACTGCAACCAACGTAGACGCATATGCGATGGATTTGTCAAAGCTCAGCTCTACATTGGGACGCCCGATCAGCGGCGTCCTGGGTTACAGTCTGCTCAAAAAACGCATTGTGCAGATCGACTATCCGAATCGCAGGGTTCGCTTCTGTAGGAGCGCGCTTTCTTGTGCTGGCGCCACACGTTCCCATTCTCCGAGGCACACGACACTTTCGTTTCGATACAAAGATGACATCCTGGCGTCAGGTGTGACCGTGAATGGCAAACCGGTGATCACGAATATAGATACCGGGTCAAATTCAAATTTCCAGTTTCCTCCTGCCGCAGTGGATAAGGTGGGCTTGAGCGAGGACGTTGCCCGTGCGCATGCGAGCAACTCGGTGGGGTTCAACGGTAATCTGAAAAATCTCGAAGGTAAGGTGAGCAACGTAACGGTAGGCACGATTTCAGTGAACAACCCCACTGTGGTATTTGCCGGCAAGGGAATGGGTATGGACAATGAGCCCTGGGACTTGCGAATTGGAAATGCATTCCTAAAGGATTATGTAGTCACGCTGGATTACCCCCACGGCCGCATTACCCTCTCCGCACCGTCAAATTGAAGCTGGATGACCGGCTCGAACCCGCGACCCCTGTCGTGACAGAAGTGCTTTTGATCGTAACCCATTGAAACTATGGGCACTGATGGCTAACAAAAGCACCCTAAGTTCTTATAAAAATCGGTAGGCAAACTCTCAGCACCCTCGTCAGCACCCTCGCCGACCTCTGCTTTTTGGTTACAGACCTCTGCCCTCCACAGGCAGAGGTTGCGGACAGGTCAAAAGAGCGAAACCAGCCATAGCAGAAGTCCGGTCCACAAAGCCTTTCTTCTAACTATTTTTCTGCCAGGCCAAATCCCCGGCTCCATCGGCGTTTCTCGTTTCTTATCAATCTTTCGGGAGACAATTGCCTTCACGCGGCGTAAAATCCATGCCAACTGGATAACACTACCTAAGTCTTGACTCAGTTGGTACCGGCGTAACTCACGATGTGTGACGGTCGCTGGTCGGTTTCTCCATCGCATTAGGTGTGTCTTGGGATGAGCTCATGCCGGAACACGATCCTTTGAACTTTATTACTTCCCTCGGCGCGAAGTTGGCGACGCGTTCACGTCACGTTTGCGCCTTCCTCGGAGCAGGTGCCTCACGCGCATGCGGGCTTCCCGATGTCCCAGAATTGCAGAAGCGAGTGTTGGACAAGCTGAATAAGGCAGATCAGAAGGCGCTGGCCGCCCAGCTCTCGGGAAGGAACCTTGAGCAGGCTTTGAGCAGGCTTCGGCGGATCGCCGCACTGCTCAGCGACAAACAGACGATTGACGGATTGACTGCGACTGAAGCCGTTAACCTGGACAAGTCCATTTGCAAAGCGATCGTCGGTGAGCTGGATATAGCAAACGCCAACCTGTCCCCGGCCGTTATGTTTGCCGCTTGGATCGCTCGGAGCAAGTACCATCTACCAATCGAACTCTTTACGATCAATTACGACCTGATCTTGGAGTCGGCGCTTGAGACGCTGGGAGTGCCTTATTTCGATGGTTTCATTGGCGTACTGAAAGCACGATTCCAAACCGAACTTGTTGAGGCCGTGCCGGGGCGTGATCGTGAGGTTGTACCCGCCTACTTCGTGCGGTTATGGAAATTACATGGCTCAGTAAATTGGACCTGGGAGACGGAGCAGCACGTGATTCGGCTCGGGACCCCCGCGGCGAGTGATGATCACGTTGCCGCGATCTATCCTTCTGACGCAAAGTACGAAGAATCGCGGCGTGTCCCGTTTGTGATGCTCCAAGACCGCTTCCGACGGTCGCTGCATGAGAATGAGACCTTGACGATCATCACCGGATATTCATTTGGTGATGATCATCTGAACGAGATGATTTTTGACGCGGCGCTGCGGTGCGAGCGCTCCGAATTCGTGGTTTTCTGCTACTCCACCATACCGGAGGTTCTTGCCAAGAAAGCTGCGCTGACCCCGAACATTCAAGTGGTCACGGGGAAAGAGGCCATTCTGTCGGGACAGCGCGCCTGCTGGAGCCTGAATCCGAACCTACCGCATGGCCTGTGGATTGACGAGCAGTTTGCTCTGAGAGACTTCAAATGTCTCGCAGAGTACCTGGCCAAGAGCGTTCGCCAAGACTCTCCGGACAACAACAAGCTGAGTGAACTTCTGGCTCTGTTGACTAAGACTCCTGAGCCGGCTACGTCACTGGAACCGAAGGAAGAGCCGAAACCAAATGCCTGAGCGTGACCCAACGTGCATTGGACGAGTCCGTCATGTCATCGGCGCTGCTGTGACGGTGGCGCTCGATGCAGATCTGGCAGGCATCGCGCCGATCTATCGAGGCAAGCTGCAGCCGGTTGGCCAGATCGGTTCGCTCGTGCGCATCCCGCAGGGTATGGTCGACCTGATCGCCACGGTGAGCCTTGTCGGAATTGCTGAACTATCGGGGAAGCTGGCACCGTCCGATTCGATCCAACACGGCGAACGCTGGCTACAAGTTCAGCTACTCGGCGAGATTGATTGCGCCACTGGCCAATTCCATCGTGGTGTCGGCACGTATCCCGGCCTGGATGATCCCGTTCACTTTGCAACTGCCGAACAGCTTCGATCTGTCTTTCCTCAACCTAGTGAAACCCATTTACGCTTGGGGCGCCTCGCTGCTGCTGAGGAGGTTCCGGTCTGCCTGGAGGCAGCTCGGCTCGTGGTTCGCCACGGTGCGATCGTCGGCTCTACCGGATCAGGAAAGACGAGTGCCGTCGCTTCCTTGCTGCAAGGGTTTGTACGGGGCGGATGGAAAGCAGCGAACATCGTCGTCGTTGACCCACATGGTGAATACGCACAGGCACTCCAGAGCAGCGCATCGGTGCACAGTGTTCTCGGAGAGGGTGAGAACAGACTTCGCGTGCCTTACTGGGCCCTGCCCGCCGCCGACATCTCTCGAATCTTCGCAGGCTCGACGGGTGGGGCGACCTTCTCTAATAGATTTGCAGAGCTGGTGACGAAGGCGCGTCGAGAGTTTGTAAAGGAAGCCGAATGGCTGAAACTTGACCCGTCTGCGGTCACAGCCGATACACCGGTCCCGTTTGACATCCGACCAATTTGGCACGCGTTAGACTCCGAGAATCGTGAGACGCTGCAAAGCAAGGCTGATCCGAGCACGCGACGTGTAGTAAAGGAGGGGAACGCAGCCGAACTGAGACCGACCGAGTTCGAGCCATACGGTCCCGGCGGCACACCACCTCACAAAGGCCCGTTCCACGGTTCGTACGGAACAACGCCGGATCTTCTGCGGCTTGGACTATTGGACCCGAGGCTTCTGTTCTTTCAGGAGCCCGCGGGTACGTCTAAAGGGGATGACCCGCTAGTCGGAGTCATGCAGGAGTGGCTTGGTCACGAGAAGCCTATTTCGGTTCTTGACTTCAGTGGAGTGCCCGCAATAGCGGCCGATCTCGCGATCGGAGTCGTGCTCAATCTCTTGTTCGAAGTCGTGTTGCGGTGCAAACGCGATGGCCCAGGCATCGGTCGGCCGAGCCCTGTCTTGGTCGTGCTGGAAGAGGCCCACCGCTACCTGGGTGAAAGCGCGAATCCTCTGACTAGGGAATCGGCGAATCGGATAGCGCGCGAAGGACGAAAGTACGGCATCGGGCTGCTACTTGTCACCCAACGTCCCACGGAGCTTCCTGATACAGCTCTTGCCCAATGCGGCACCATCATCGCTTTGAGATTATCGAACAGCGCGGACCAAGGAGCGATTCGATCTGCCCTGCCCGATACTGTCTCAGGTTTGGCCGCGGTGTTGCCGTCTCTGCGAACCGGCGAGGCGATTGTTAGCGGAGAGGCCGTTGTGATCCCAGCCAGGGCACTCCTCGACCGACCGGCGCCAGAGCCGCTGGCCGACGATCCTTCATTGAAACCGTGGAGAGAGGAACCGAAGGCTCCCGAAGTTGGCGACGCGCTGGCAGCTTGGCGCGGCACATACGAGGCAGAAGATGATTGAGTGGATTGAAGTCAGCGGATCAACGCGGATTGTGGCTGAGGCTTACGACGCCGAAAACGAGCGGATCTTGGTTCGCTTTCCTAATGGAGTGGAATGGGCATATTCCGCCTGCCCACCCGACGTTTGGGCCGAGTTCACTGCGGACGGCCAATCGCGCGGCAAGTATATCAGCAGCGTATTGAACTTCAAGCCTCACGGCAGGTACTCCGGCTAGGCTGACGCGAAGCCTATCAGTGCAGGCCGTGGACAGAATCCTGTGCGACATCTTGCGGCATGATGCAACCTTCTCCAGTATCGTTGCACCGGGGAGTTGAATGAACATGCTACCCCAGAATTTGTAATGTTATGTAGGTATTTTGACTGGAATCGTGAGCTCTGCGGCTGGGCTGGTGTCCGAGAAGAAGGCCTCCGGACACTGCTGCGCCGGAATCTGTTCCGGCGCAGCCCCATAGTTGACCACCGAAGATGGGTGAACTGGTTTCGACGACTGGCGCTGCGGCCCCATCTATCGATCCAGTCAGCGCACCCTTCGTACCTTTCTCTTGAAGCCACACCCCCAGTTATGTTGTTTCGAACAGCACCTGCGGAGGGATAGGCTGAATGACAATCGAGCCATATTGGCGCTCCCAAAGCTGAATCCACTTCGTTACGTGCTCCGCCCCTCTCAAGAACAGCTTGTCTTTTGTAAGAGACAGTTCTTGGTCAAGGAGTCTTGGCCCAAATCCGCTGGACGACAGAAGTATTGCGGCGTCCGCGCCTTCCTTTTTCTTTACGGATAAGAGTCGAATTGCCCACCGCATGGTTACCTTGGCGCCGGAGACCCAATGTTTGCATTCAATAAGAAAGCGAGATCGATTACCCTCCGCACTTACGTGTGTCGCGACGATGTCCTTACCTCCATCTTTACGTGGAGGCGTTAGTTCCACATCTTGAAGTCCCAAATCAGACAGTAGCGTCGCAACGAGCTCCTCGAATTTCCTATCATCAATACCATCGAGAAATTGGCGATTTTCCACGAGCCTGCGAAGCAAACGCCTTGAGAAGTCAATCACTTCCACTAGTACGACTGTGATTTCGTCATTTCTTGGCCCGGTGCTTGGAACTTTCAACCTGCCAGCCACCGTATCCCACGACCACAGGTGAATTGGAACTCCAGTGTCGTCTTGAAGGTCCTTTGCCGTTTCCATGGCTCTCGGTGCGATGGAGCCTCTGCCTGCGATGATATATACAACCTTGACAGGGGTTGGAGATAAATGACCCGCTAGGAAACTCCGAACCTGCTGAGTCGCCGAGGTCGCGGCTTGTGTGGCCTGCGATAACGGATGCTTGATTTCAATTGCGCCAATTCCCGCCTGATCTTGCAGTACAAATGCTAAGTCAAGGCCTCGTTCAGACCTGCCGTGGGATCTTATGACTTGGGGGTTTGGAGCGGACTCGGGAAAGATCACTGGGCACACATCCTCGATGAACTGGAGCAGGGCGACTTCACTGGCCTTGGAGTTGAGCAGAGACGTCAAACGGGCTCCATCAGCAGCGATCTCGTCGGCATCGCCGTCTGAGTTGACCTGATCACGTGAAATGCATACTTTTTGCCCGTTTGGCAGTGTCGACCTAAAAAGCCTCATCGTCCATCCCTGTCGTGTGCTCGTCGAATATCCCGGAGCTGAACTTATGATAGTGCGATGCGTCAGCGCTTGAATCTCGATTCCTCGTCGTTAATCTCTGGAAACCGCAAAGACATCACCCGGGTAGAAATAGGTTCTCGAAAGTCGCTATTTCGACTGGAATCGTGAGATCTGCGGTTGGGCTGGTGTCCGAAGGGACCTCCAGCACGGCGGCGTTTTACAGTATTAGTCCCAGCAGAACCGCGGTCCTTGCTGGGCAGATTTGGCGTTTTGTCGAGGGTAAATCGGCGCTCGTCCGGCCCGCGGCGAAGCCAGAAGGCACTTTTGGGTTCATAATTGCTCATATTCCCCGTTTACATGGAGTGCATATGCCTTCTTTTGCCGAAGTACGGGAATCTCTCTTGAACGGAAAGACCTTGAGTTGGGGAACGTTCGGCGGCCATAAGCGCGGAACCATTCGACTCAGCGAGCCAGGCCAACGGCGATTGCTTGCCTATCTACTCAAGCAGAACCCGTCAAGAGTCGTGGACGGCAACGAGGAACTCTTCCCGGGCCTAATAGCTTCGTGGAGCGACCAGGATTCAGACCCCGCTGCAGTAGCAACCGAAAAACAGCCAATTAGCGGGTCCGGGGTCTGGCGACTAAGGCGCGTCGAGGCATCTGGATTTGGTGGTCTCACGCTTTTCGGCGCTGGAATATTCGACCTTTGGATCGACGAGAAAAACTGGTGCATCGAGGGCCAAAACGGCTCCGGGAAGACATCCCTGGCTAGTTCCATAATGTGGGCACTGACAGGCAAGCGCATTCGTGAGCAGGACGGGCCAATCGACGAGGAAGGCGTGCGACTGCCGGTTACGAATAGCGAAGGGGCGAACATCGGCGGCTGGCCGTCGTTTGTCTCCTACCCCGAGAACTCCCAAGCCCTCAAGAATGACGCCGAGGCCTGGGTGCGCCTGACGTTCAGCAATGAGACAGGCGAGCTTGCCACGGCCTATCGCAAAATGACTTGTCCCGTGACAGGAGAACCGGTTACAGAGGAAAAAATAGACCCTAGGCTGCTCGAGGCGCGAGAACTTATCGAGATTGGCGTCGTGATGCCAGCGAGAATTGCGAGGGTTGGGTTTGGCGAAAAAAGCCAATCGCTCTACGAGGCTGTGAAAATGCTCACCGGGCTGGACCAGCTCTCCGATATCGCGGACGGCTGTAGCCGATTTACGAACAGGGCAAGCAGGTTCCTCAAATACGGCAAAGACAATGGAATCGACGGACTAAAAACAAGGTTTGAAGAGAACATGGCGAAGGCCCAAGTGAAGGCAAAGGAATGGGGCTTCGCTATCCCGGAAAAGCGTGATCTTGAAGACAAGGATGTCGCGCAAGTGCTCAAGCAGTCTGCGACCAGTGCATCGGCCGAGGCAGGAACACACCTCGCGACCCTAAAATCGGAAATCGCCCCAGAGATAGACACCGGCACATCCCAAGGCAGACTTCGGGTCCGCAATGCGGTGAGTGAGGCCCGGGCAATCATATCGCAAGCAACGAAGAGTCTCGTGCTTTTTGAAGCCTGGACCGCTCTTAAGGAAGCGTCCGACCATCCACCGCTCAAAAAGCTCCCTGCCCTGATCGAGGCCTCTTCCCTAAAGCTGGAAGGCGCTCTCTCGTGGCACAAGCGACAGGCATCGGACAGGAAATTCCGGCTCAAGGCGTTAGCAGCGCAGTCCTTTGTTCCTCCGCATGAACACAACCAACAAGCGAAGTGTCCACTGTGCTTATCAGCGCTGTTGTCGGAGGAACAAAAAGCCCTGGCAGCGGAGCTCGCGGAGTTACAAGAGTCAGCACTAGAGGCTGAGAGAAGGGTCGAAGATGTCTGCCGAGAATTGGAGCACGAATTGTTACAGCAGCTCCCCGCAGGGCTCGCCAAGCATCGAGAATACTTGTCCGCAATGGATCCTAGGCAGGACTACTCTGACACGCTAACCTGCAAACTCTTGGAGGTACCCCCGTTTAGCGATGTTCTTGTAGGACTCGCGGGGCGCATGAAGATAGTTGTCCTAGGGCAACGCGACCAATTGCCGCCATTCTCCTTTCCCCATCTAGATCAAATGGGGGACGAGCCCGCTGCCGCCGTTAACTTGCGCCGGACCATCCACGAGTTCATGCGCCTTGTTTCACTCTGCGAGTGGTGGGGCGCAAACCGCAGAGAATTTCGCGAGGCTTGGAGCGCCATAGTGGGCCAGAAGCAAGCCGACGGCTCTTCCGCCCCTAATACCTTCGAAGGAGAACTCGATGTGATCGATCAGGCTTTGGCCAAGGCTGAGCCGCTCGACGAGCTGTCTGGCTTCCTCGCGGCAGCCTCAGATTCGGCAGCAAAGTGGGCCCTCATCCAAAAGGAACAGGAGCTCAGGGAAGCAATATCGACGGCCCTCACGCCACTAAAAGATCTGAAATCGTTGGTCGGCGCTGAGACAGCCCGATCCATCGCGACCGTCTCGTCACGCGTACGAGAAATACTATCGCGCATTCACTTAAACGAGCGACTGGCCTATTCAGAAACATCGTTGGGAAAGAAGAGCGTGAACGTGACCGGTGGATTTGATCCGGAGGTGCAGATCGATGCGGCACAAGTGGCCAACTCTTCATGGCTCAGGGCGATTCTGTGGGCATTCGTCTTGGCCTTACGCGAAGAGACCATTGAAGCTATTGGTTCAAATCCGTTCCCGCTGATGGTTCTGGACGATCCACAAACAACATTTGACCCACGAAACAAGCGCAAATGGGCACAAGAAATCGTCCGCATTGCAAATCTGGATTCGGCTTCGGCTGGCGGAGCACAGCTTATCCTCACCACGCACGAAAGGCAGTTCTTCCAATGCATCGTCGACCACGAGAAGCTCGTGGGGGAACAGGCGCTTATCGGCGGCGTGAACAAGACCTGCGGCGTTGCAACGATTGTCAACGGCAGCTGTCTGGAACGCGCATGGAGGAAAGCCGTTGATGCGAATGACGACTCACTAGCCCGCGATTACATCGGAGACATCCGAATATATTGCGAAGACCTACTGAAATTCATGCTCCGGGGCGAAGGCCCAGGCGTCCAGCTTCTTTCCCTCGATGCACTGAAGAAAAAGCTGAGAGAATTCCACGATACTCATGTGGCGCCGTTCGACCGCCCGTCCTTCACGCGCCTACTGAACACACTGGAAGGCGGCGGCGGTAAGTCGATGAAGCATATCAATAACGTTCACCACTCGGACGACGAGTCTATCGGGATAGCAGAGGCACAAGACGCAAAGGTTTTGTGGGAGACGAAACTCCGCAGCCAGATACACGAAACATTTGAGTTGTACGATAAGTTCGAGTCCTACAACGGCGAGCCACGGAGCTTCCCATGGGCGAAGAATGTGATCACTTTCCCGTCAGGCAGAAAGGATGAGGTAAAAGCGCTCAACTTCCTGCAAACCGGCGTGGCCGCCGCCGCCAAGAGCGATGGCATCGCTGGCGACGGAGTAGTAACGGTTGAGGAATGGCAAGATTCTACCCCTTTAACGCTGCCGAATCACGAGGTTTACCAGCTAGCGTCGGCCACACTGGATCCAGTCGCGGAGATCGGAGATCTGCTTATTGTGAGCAACTACGCTAAGGTAAACCCGCGCAACCTCGTCGTCGCGTGCTTTGGGCAGCACTTGTTCGCCCGGCGGTACAACCTAATAGATGCCCATCCGGGGATTGCCGTACTTACCGGCCAGTCAGTCGATCCGACTGTCACACCGGAACCTGTAATTGTGTCCAAAGAAACCGTCGAAATGAAAAAGATTGTCGGGACGGTTTTCACGCGACACATTTTGCCAATGCCGCTGTTCGAAGAAGGTCGAGAAGTTGCACCCATTGGCGACGGGGCCGCACTGAGCAAGCTTCTCGACGGTGCGCGACTTCTGGAGGTAAGAGGACGTAGCGCCGAGCCAATCGCCTTGAATGGCCAGTTTTTGATCACCAGAAATATAATGAAGACCGCACCCGAAATAAAGGCCCTTGACGGCCGCCCAATCGTAGCGGTCGACGAGGACGGGACGCGTTACTTTAAGCGACTTCAGTGTTCAGGCCAAATCGCTATTCTAGAAAGCCTAAACCCGGACGGGACAACCGCGTCCGAGTTGCTCACTTTTGATGACTCGCTGAGCCTGCCGAAAATAACTCACGCCCTTGAGGTGATTGGGGTCCTTTTTGAGCTCCCGTGAAGGAGCGAGTGTTCTGTTTGCTACAGATGCGCCACTCGAACGCTGATTACTCCTAAAAAGTCTTAGTACTGTGTCTGGAGCGCCCCGCGAAACATCGCGCATCTGCACGCTCTCTGCTCATTGATGGAATTCATTTTTGATGCTGGCCACCCGTCCGTAAGGAGGCAAACTAAATGACAGTAACAACTTCAGCGCTTTCCAGAACCAGACCATGCCTGCTAAGCAAAACTGATCCACCCCTCTTGTAACCAAGGTCGGCACGTAGCCGTAGGGCTGGGCGCCGGGATGATGGATCATGTCATCGTGCCGGAAG
>Ga0224530_1001126_pt1 | contig 14966 bp, 7 predicted proteins | sample CBST75metaG_FD_179873 | JGI IMG/M metagenome (GOLD analysis project Ga0224530, IMG submission 179873) | Peat soil microbial communities from Stordalen Mire, Sweden - C.B.S.T75 | ecosystem: Environmental > Terrestrial > Soil > Wetlands > Peat | place: Sweden: Norrbotten County, Stordalen Mire...
TTGCTCCACGCTTCCTCTGGACCCCGCCTCGCGACGACGCCCTTGCGCTTCGCTAACACTTCTCCTCCATCAGGATGTGTAGGGGACTTGCACCCCCAAGCTGCCATTCATGCACGGCGCACATAAAAAGGACCCGGCTTGCGCCGGGCCCTTCAAGTAGTTCGACAATCGTTGCCATTCCAAGCGAATCGCGATTTGCAGCCGTTACTCGGCCGCCATCTCCTCGGCCTCGCCCTCCTGGCGCATCAGTTCCAGTTCGCGCTCGGCGGCTTCAATCTCCGCCGTAACTTCCTGCTGCACGCGAGCCGCCGCTTCCTCCAGCTCCGGTGAGAGCTGCACGTTGCGGTAGTACTCCAGGCCCGTGCCCGCCGGAATCAGACGCCCGACGATCACGTTCTCCTTCAACCCGCGCAGGTTGTCGATTGCCCCGTTGATGCTGGCCTCGGTCAACACGCGCGTAGTCTCCTGGAAGCTGGCTGCGGAAATGAAGCTGTCCGTCGATAGTGACGCCTTGGTGATGCCCAGCAGCAACGGTCGTCCGGTCGCTGGACGGCCTCCGTTGGCAAGCACCCGCTCGTTTTCCTCACGGAAGCGGAAGCGGTCCACCTGCTGTTCGAGCAGGAAGTTGCTGTCGCCCACGTCGTCGATCCGAACCCAGCGCAGCATCTGACGCACAATAACTTCAATGTGCTTGTCGCTGATCGCCACGCCCTGCAGCCGGTAGACTTCCTGAATCTCGTTCACCAGGTAAGACTGCAACGCCTTTTCGCCCAGCACATCCAGAATGTCGTGCGGGTTCAGCGGGCCGTCCATCAGCGGATCGCCCGCTCCCAGACGTTCGCCTTCCTGCACGTTCACGTGGATGCCGCGCGGAACCAGGTATTCCTTCTCGTCGCCGTTGTCCGCAGTCACGTAAATCTTGCGCTGGCCCTTGGAAACTTCGCCGAAACGCACCACGCCGTCGATCTCGCTGATAATGGCCGTCTCGCGCGGCTTGCGCGCCTCGAACAGTTCCACCACGCGTGGCAGACCGCCGGTGATGTCCTTGGTGCGCGTGCTTTCCTTGGGAATCTTCGCCAGCACGTCGCCCGGTCCCACTTCTTCTCCGTCCTGCACCATCAAGTGAGCGCCGCGCGGCAACAGATACCGCTTGTGAGCCTTGGCATTCTTCACCACGAAGGTCGGCTGACGCTTCTCATCCGGCGAGTCGGCCACCACCCAGCGCGAGAGGCCCGTTACTTCGTCCACCTCTTCGTTCAGCGTGATGCCTTCCTGCAGGTCCTTGAACTGCACCGCGCCGCCGATCTCGGTAAGAATGGCGTAGGTGTAAGGATCCCACTCGGCCAGTACCTGGCCCAGCTTCACCTGCGCGCCGTCCTTCACCTTGAGGCGCGCGCCGTAAACCACCTGGTAGCGCTCTTTCTCGCGGCCGCGCTCGTCTTGAATCGCGATCGAACCCGAGCGGTTCATGGCCACCAGCGTGCCGTCTCTGCTCTCCACATAGTTCAGGTTGATGAAGCGCACAAAGCCGTTGTTCTTGGCGTCCAGGCGCGACCTGTCCTGCACGCGGCTGGCCGTGCCGCCCACGTGGAAGGTACGCATCGTCAACTGCGTGCCCGGCTCGCCGATGGACTGCGCCGCAATCACGCCGCAAGTCTCGCCCAGTTCCACCATGCGCCCCGAACCCAGGTTGCGTCCGTAGCACAGCGCGCAAACGCCGCGCCGCGATTCGCACGTCAGCACCGAGCGGATCTTCACCTTCTCCACGCCCGCGGCCTGAATTGCCGAAGCAATATCCTCGTCGATGCCCTGATTCACATCCACCACGATGTTGCCGTCGTAGTCCTTGATCCGTTCCAGGGAAACGCGCCCGATGATGCGATCTCTCAATTCCTCGATGATCTCGCCCGACTCCACGATCGATCCGACGTAGATGCCCTCCATCGTGCCGCAATCGTATTCCGTCACGATCACGTCCTGGGCCACGTCCACCAACCGCCGCGTCAGGTAGCCGGAATCGGCCGTCTTCAACGCCGTATCCGCCAATCCCTTGCGAGCGCCGTGCGTCGAAATGAAGTACTCCAACACAGTCAGCCCCTCGCGGAAGTTCGCCGTGATAGGCGTCTCGATAACCTCGCCCGAAGGCTTGGCCATCAGTCCGCGCATACCCGAAAGCTGACGAATCTGCTGTTTCGATCCGCGCGCGCCGGAATCGGCCATGATGTAAATCGGGTTGAAGGCGCCTTCCTGGTCCGCTCGCTTCATGTTGTCGAACATCTCGTCGGCCACCTTCTCGGTCACCGCCGACCACATCTGGATCACTTTGTTCGCGCGCTCGCCGTTGGTGATGGCGCCGTCCATGTACTGCTTCTGGACTTCGATCACCTTCAGATCGGCATCGTGCACAACCGTGTACTTGCTGTCCGGAATCACCATGTCGTCCAGGCCAACCGACAAGCCGGAAACCGTGGCATAGTGGAAGCCCAGCGCCTTGATCTTGTCCAGCATCCCAACTGTGACTTCCAGGCCCAGGTTCTGGTTGCAATAGTTCACCAGTTGCCCGATACCCTTCTTCTTCAGCAGTCCGTTGATGTACGGCATCCCCTCCGGCAGCGCATCGTTCAGAATCACGCGGCCCACCGTCGTCGAGATGTATTGCTTGTTGAAGTCCACCGGCTCGATGTGCGTCAGATCCTGATCGTCGTATGCCGTTGTCAAATCCAGCACCTGGCCTGTGTAGCGCAGCCGGATAGGCGACAGCGTCTCCACTTCCTTGGCTTCGAGAGCCATCAGAATCTCTTCCGTATTGGCGAAGACCCGGCCTTCTCCCTTGGCGTTCTTCTTCGCCTTGGTCAGGTAGTAGAGTCCCAGCACCATGTCCTGCGAGGGCACCGTGATGGGCTGGCCCGAAGCCGGCGAAAGAATGTTGTGCGTGGCCAGCATCAAGACGCTGGCCTCAATCTGCGCCTCCGGAGACAACGGAATATGCACCGCCATTTGGTCGCCGTCGAAGTCGGCATTGAACGCCGTGCACACCAGCGGGTGAATCTTGATCGCCTTGCCTTCCACCAGCACCGGCTCAAAAGCCTGAATGCCCAACCGGTGAAGCGTTGGCGCGCGGTTCAACAGCACCGGATGGTCCTTGATGACCTCTTCCAGAATGTCCCACACCACCGGCTCCTGCATCTCCACCATCTCTTTGGCCTGCTTGATGGTTGTGCAGTGGCCCGTCTGTTCCAGGCGGTGATAGATGAAGGGCTTGAAAAGTTCCAGCGCCATCTTCTTGGGCAATCCGCACTGATGCAATTTCAGTTCCGGACCTACCACGATCACCGAGCGGCCCGAGTAGTCCACGCGCTTGCCCAGCAAATTCTGCCTGAAGCGTCCCTGCTTGCCCTTCAATGTATCGGACAGCGATTTCAGCGGGCGGTTGTTGGCGCCCCTCAGCACGCGACCGCGGCGGCCGTTGTCAAACAGCGCGTCCACAGCTTCCTGCAACATGCGCTTTTCGTTGCGCACAATCACTTCCGGCGCGTGCAGGTCCATCAGCTTCTTCAACCGGTTGTTGCGGTTGATCACGCGGCGATAAAGGTCGTTCAAATCCGAAGTGGCAAAGCGGCCGCCATCCAGCGGCACCAGCGGGCGCAGCTCGGGAGGAATCACCGGCAGCACGTCCAGAATCATCCATTGCGGCTTGTTATCGCTCTTGCGGAAGGCTTCCACAACCTTCAGGCGCTTGGCATACTTCAGCTTTTTCTGCGCCGAGGTTTCCGTCTTCATCCTCTCGCGCAGCTCGATGCCCAGCTCGTCGATCTGCACGCGCTTGAGCAGTTCCTTGATCGCCTCCGCGCCCATCATCGCCTTGAAGCCCGAGGGACGGAATTGCGTATCCAGCTCGCGGAACTTGGTCTCGTCCTTGATGATCTCGCGTTCCTTCACCGGCGCGTCGCCTGGATCGATCACCACATACGATTCGAAGTAGAGGATGGCTTCCAGGTCGCGAAGAGAAATGTCCAGCAGGTGGCCGATGCGCGATGGCAGGCCCTTGAAGAACCACACGTGCGAGCACGGCGACGCCAACTCGATGTGGCCCATGCGCTCGCGGCGCACCTTACTGACCGTCACTTCCACACCGCATTTGTCGCAGATCACGCCGCGGTGCTTCATGCGCTTGTACTTGCCGCACAGGCACTCCCAGTCCGTTACCGGCCCAAAAATGCGCGCGCAGAAAAGACCGTCGCGCTCCGGCTTGAAGGTGCGGTAGTTGATGGTCTCTGGTTTGGTGACCTCGCCATGCGACCACGAACGGATCTTCTCCGGTGATGCCAGCATGATGCGGATAGCGTCAAAATCGGTAATGGGACTGGAAAGCTCAAACGGGTTCGAACGGAACAAGGCGACCCTCCTTGGCGGGCCTCATCGGCGCCTGCCGCGGCTTTTCCCGGGATTCTTTATGGATTCTTCCTTCCCGGGAAGCGGCGTTTACCGCTTTCAAGAAGAACCCCTAACTTTCTCTGCGTCCGGCCCGAAGTTTTTCTGACCGGTCCAACTCAAAGGACTAGGTGCCGGGTGCCCCAGGTCTCGATTCTGAGACCTGGGATACCTCGTAACTCAATCTGCGACCGCCGCTATCTCCGGCTCGGGAACCTTGCGCACCAGATCGGCCCGCTTGATCAACTCCACGTCCAGGCACAGCGACTGCAACTCGCGTATCAGCACATTGAACGACTCTGGCACGCCCGGCTCGATAGCCGCCTCGCCCTTCACGATGGCCTCATAAATCTTGGTACGGCCATACACGTCGTCGGATTTCGCGGTCAGCAACTCTTGCAGGATGTATGCCGCGCCATAAGCTTCCAGCGCCCACACTTCCATCTCGCCGAACCTCTGCCCGCCAAACTGCGCCTTGCCGCCCAGCGGCTGCTGCGTAATCAGCGAATACGGCCCGATCGACCGCGCGTGAATCTTGTCGTCCACCAAGTGAGACAGCTTCAGCATGTAGATGTAGCCCACCGTGACCGGCTGCTCAAACTGTTCGCCCGTCATGCCGTCAAACAGCGCCGTCTTGCCCGAGGAAGGCAAACCGGCCGAAGCCAGCAGCGCCTTGATCTCTTCCTCCCGCGCGCCGTCGAACACTGCCGTTCCAAACCAGATGCCGCGCTCCATGCCGGCTCCCACGCGCAACAGCATCTCGTCGTCCAGGTCGAGCAACTGGCGAAGCGCCGCGGTTCCGGCGAATTCCTTCTTCATCAGTTCGCGCGTGTAAGCTGCATCCGTGTTGGCCTTGATCAGAGCGGCAATCTTCTTGCCCAGCTCATGCGCGGCCCAGCCCAGGTGCGTCTCCAGAATCTGGCCCACATTCATACGTGAAGGCACACCCAGCGGATTCAGCACAATCTCCACCGGCGTCCCATCGGGCAGATACGGCATATCTTCCTCGGGAAGAATGCGCGCAATCACGCCCTTGTTGCCGTGCCGGCCTGCCATCTTGTCGCCTACTGAAAGCTTGCGCTTCATGGCCACGTAGATCTTCACCAGCTTGATTACGCCCGGAGGAAGCTCGTCGCCCTTTTGCAGCTTCGAGACTTTCTCATTCGTAATCTTGCGCAGCACTTCAATCTGGCGCGAGGTCATCTCTTCGATCTCGTCGATCTGCTCGTTGACTCTGGGGTCTTTGTCGGCGTAGCGGATGCGCTTGAGATTTTTAGTCGAGATGCGCTCAATCGTCTCCCTGTCCAGAATCGCAGCCTTGGTCAGCAAGCGCTTGTTGGTCCGCTCGTCGTGCAGATCGGCCAACACTTCCTTGCCGCCCAGAATGCCTTCCAGACGCTTCAGGCGCTCATCGGTCAAAATACGAATCTCGTCGCCCAGGTTCTTTTCCAGCTTGGAGATGTACTCACCCTCGATCTGCCTCGCCCGCTCGTCCTTGTCCTGACCCTTGCGGCTGAAGATGCGCACATCGACGATCGTGCCCTCGATGCCCGGAGGACAAGTCAGCGATGCATCGCGCACATCGCCGGCCTTTTCGCCGAAGATGGCCCGCAACAGCTTTTCTTCCGGCGTCAGTTGAGTCTCTCCCTTTGGAGTGACCTTGCCCACCAGAATGTCGCCGTGCTTGATCTGCGCGCCGATGCGGATAACGCCGCTCTCGTCCAGATCCCGGAGCGCGTGCTCGCTCACGTTGGGAATATCCCGCGTGATCTCCTCCGGTCCCAGCTTGGTGTCGCGCGCCTCGATTTCAAATTCTTCAATGTGAACCGAGGTGTAGTAGTCCTCTCTCACCAGCTTTTCACTGATGAGGATCGCGTCTTCGAAGTTGTAACCGCGCCACGGCATGAAGGCAACCAGCACGTTGCGTCCCAGCGCCAGTTCGCCGCGCTCCGTGCATGGTCCGTCGGCAATCACTTGCCCCTTCACCACACGATCACCCTCGCGGACAACAGGCTTTTGGTTGATGCAAGTGTTCTGGTTCGACCGCTTGAACTTGATGAGCGTGTAAATGTCGGAGCCAACCTCGCGCGAAAGCTGCGTGGGATGATGCTCGCCTTCTACGCGCACGATGATGCGCTGCGAGTCCACCGAATCCACAATGCCGTTGCGCTTGGCCAGAATCACGGCGCCTGAGTCGCGCGCCGTCACGCCTTCCATCCCCGTGCCCACCAGCGGCGCCTCGGCCACCAGCAGAGGAACAGACTGACGTTGCATGTTCGCGCCCATCAGCGCGCGGTTGGCGTCGTCATGCTCCAGGAATGGAACAAGGCTTGCGGCCACTGAGACCAACTGCTTCGGCGAAACGTCGATGTAATCCACATCGGTGCGGTTCACCAGCACAAAGTTTCCCATGCGCCGCGCATTCACCAGGTCCTCGGTGATCAGGCCTTCTTCATTGAACTCAATGTTGGCCTGCGCGATGGTGTGCTTGTCCTCTTCCCATGCGGAAAGATAGAAGCTGAACGGAATATGATCGATTGGCCGCTTGCCAGCCTTTTTCAGACTAAGGTTCAGCCGTGCCGCTTCTTCCTTCTCGATGTGGTCGCCCACGCGAAGGCCGCTCTCGCCGGCGTTGGCAATCTCCACGAAATCCAGAATCTTCGAGTCCTTCACCTTGCGGTAAGGCGACTCGATAAATCCGTATTCGTTGATCCGCGCAAAGCAGCTCAGCGAACTGATCAGGCCGATGTTCGGGCCTTCCGGCGTCTCAATCGGGCAGATGCGGCCGTAGTGCGTCGGATGCACGTCGCGGACTTCGAATCCCGCGCGTTCGCGAGAGAGACCGCCCGGTCCAAGTGCCGAAAGGCGCCTCTTGTGCGTGATCTCCGAAAGCGGATTGGTCTGATCCATGAACTGCGACAACTGCGACGAACCGAAAAATTCGCGAATCGCCGCCATCACCGGCTTGGCGTTGATCAGGTCATGCGGCATAGCCGTCGAAAGCTCCTGATACACGCTCATCTTTTCCTTGATCGCGCGCTCCATGCGCACCAGGCCGATGCGGAACTGATTCTCCATCAGCTCGCCCACAGCCCTCACGCGCCGGTTGCCCAGGTGATCGATGTCATCCACCATGCCGATGTTCTTACGCAGCTTCAGCAGATAGCGAATGGTCGCGTAGAAGTCCTCGGGCGTCAGCGTGCGATGGTGCAGTTGCGTGGCGTCCTGGTTCTCATACAGTTTGATGTTGAACTTCAGCCGGCCCACGCGCGAAAAATCGTACTTGCGCGCGTCGAAGAACATGCCCTCAAACAGCGCCGTCGCCGTATCCAGTGTCGGCGGATCACCGGGACGCAGCTTGCGGTAGATCTCGATCAGCGCTTCCTCTGGCTTCCTGATCGTGTCGCGCTTCAGAGTGTTGGCAATGATGTTGCCCACATCGTCGCGCTCAGGGAAGAAGACCTCGAAGACCGCCGCGCCGCTGGACACAATCTTGTGCAGCCGGTCAGCCGTCAATTCGACGTTGGCTTCCACCACCACTTCGCCGGTATTCAGGTCCACCACGTCGGCCGCGGTGTGAGCCCCGTCCAGTTCGGCAGTCTCCACTTCAATTCTGTCGATGGCCGCCGCGCGAATCGCCTTCAGCGAGTGGGGCGTTATCTTGCGTCCGGAAAACGCGATCTCTGTGCCGTTGTGTACCACCGCGTGCGCCGGCTTGACTCCCACCAGGTGCGTCGAGCCTTTGCCTTCCTCGACAACCGCCCACTGCAGCTTCCCGTCGGCGATATGTACCCGGTCCACCGTATAGAATGTCTTGAGAATTTCTTCGTCCGAACGCAGCCCCAGAGCCCTCAGGAAAATCGTCCCCAGGAATTTGCGCTTGCGGTCGATGCGCACATAAAGCGTGTTCTTCTGGTCGTACTCGAACTCCACCCATGACCCGCGATAGGGAATGATCTTGCCCAGAAAATAAGTGCGGTTGTTGGCCGTCTCAAAGAACACTCCCGGAGACCGGTGCAACTGCGAAACGATCACTCTCTCGGTGCCGTTCACAATGAATGTGCCGTTGGGCGTCATCAAGGGGATGTCGCCGAAAAACACTTCTTGCTCTTTAATGTCGCGAATCGTCTTGTTGCCCGTCTCCGCGTCCTTCTCATAAATCGTCAGCCGCACCGTCACCTTCAACGGCGCCGAGAAGGTCATTCCCCGCTCCTCGCACTCCTGCTGGTCGTATTTCAACTGCAAGCTCACCGGGTCGCCGCACTTGTTGCAGAAGTCGGGCGTGTTCTTGTTGTACGTGCCGCACTTCTGGCATAGCACATCCCCCGGATGAAACGGATCTGTAATCACCATCGACCCGCAATGAACGCAGGCCGTCCTCAGGTGATGCAGCCCTTTCAAGTGGCCGCACTTGCACTCCCAGTTGCCTATCGAAAAATCCACAAAGTCCAACTGCGAGATGCCGCGGAAGTCTGTAATCGGAAATACCGACACAAACACCGACTGCAAGCCCGCATCATCGCGCTCGTTGGGCAGTTTGTCCATCTGCAGAAATCGCTCATACGAGCGGCGCTGCACTTCGATCAGGTTGGGAATCTGGGTTGCGGTGGGTATCTTGGAAAAATCGAGTCGGCTGCGAATCGCGCGCTTCTCGTTGGGCATGCTTCACTCCTGAGCCTCGTCGCTCCGGCGCCCCGTGTGGGCCCGGGCCAGCGCCTGAGTCTCTTCGGCGCCGGCTGATTACGGTAAGTAAGTCAAAAAAACGGACTGGCGCGCTGCTACTATCCAGCCCCCGCCCCTGCAAGCCCCCAAATTACAATTTGCAGTCAGGCCGCAAACACACCGGGGAATTCCTCACGGCCATGCTCTCCCGTGAGAGTTTGGTCAATAACGCGTAGTGGACATTGCCGCACATCCGGCAGGTGCGCTAAACTGCGCTCAATCGAGGAGGCCAGCACAACCATCAAATCTGTTTACAATTCCGGTACGCACTGCGCAGATATTCCCTCAAGTGCTTCAAAACTCACTCTGCCACAGCTCGGAGACACAAAAAGCCCGCGAGGCACAATGCCTCACGAGCGCGGCCTATCGCCTGTGCTCCCATCCGAATTCATTTGCAATGCTCTCGCCGATCCCAAAGCTCGCTTCTGCCGCTCGCTCGCCAGCCACTCGCAACGTCAACAGTTACCTGCCCTGACTGTCCAAGTAAACCATTGACCCTAAGGCACTTAACTAAAACGCGGACCTCGCCGCCAGAGGGCTTGGCTCTGCCCCGGCCAGCGGACGCTCGCGTGCCCATTCACAACACTACAAGACGCGCCTGCAAAACCAGCGCCATCCCCGGAAACAGGGGAATGAGCCGAAAAGACGCGCAACGAACATTCTAGCGCGTCCCTGCAAGCCTTGCAAGTGGCTCAGCCTCGCGGCCGAGCCACTTGACCGAGCCTACTTGATTTCAATCGTTGCGATGCCTTCAAACTTCTTCTTGATCGCCTCGGCCTCGTCCTTGGTCGCGCTTTCCTTGATAGCCTTGGGAGCGCCATCGACCAGATCCTTGGCTTCCTTCAGACCGAGCGATGTAACCTCACGCACAGCCTTGATGGTGCTAATCTTGTTCGCGCCGAAGTCCTTTAGAATCACTTGGAACTCCGTCTGCTCTTCCGCCACGGGAGCTGCCGCGCCCGCCGCTGCTGCCGCTACTGGAGCCGCAGCTGCTGCCGAAACTCCAAGCCGCTCTTCCAGCTTTTTCACCAGAGCCGCCGCTTCCAACAGGCTCAGGGCCACAATTTGCTCTTCCAACTGCACCAAATCCGCCATTTTCTTCTCCAATCAGAAACGTTTGAAATTTTTATTCCCGGCCTCAAACCCAGATAGAAAGTTTCCGATGCGCCAGACCCGCGCACTTTCCACCTGCACTTCAGACCAAATCCTTTGAAAAACTCTTGGGGTGCCCCACCCTCGCGGCGTTCTTGTTTTTGCCGCTAGGGTGGGATAACACAATGCCAGCGCTACCGGAGCAATGAAAGCGCCCTAGGCCGCAGCTTCGCCGGCAAACTTTTCCTTCTCCACGCCCTGGCCCAGAACCACAGCCAGATCGTGACCCGCCGCGTTGATCACCGTTGCCAGCCTTTGCGCCGGCGCGTTGATCAGGAACAGCAGCTTTGAGAACAGTTCTTCCTTGCCCGGCATCGTCGCCAGCGCCTTCACTTCGGCCACCGTCAGCAACTTGCCGTCCACAATGCCCAGCTTGAACTGGAACTCCGCGTTGTCGCTCGCCCACTTGGCAAAAACCTTGGCCAGCGCCACCGGGTCGCCCGAGGTAAACGCCACCGAGTTCACGCCCTGGAGCCCCTTCAGCGCGGCCTCCACCTGCGTGCCCTGACCGGAAACGGCCGCCAGCTTGTTCTTCACCACGCGGTACTTGCCGCCCGCCTCGCGAATCACCTTGCGCAATGCAAAGTCCTTGGCCACCGTCAGCTTGGAAAAAGTGCCGATAATCGCCGTCGTCGAGCCTTCCAGCTCGCTCGCCAGCAACTTGACCTTCTCCGTCTTCTTCGCCCTTGAAATCGCCATCGTCCTGCTCCCTCAGCCGGTCGCGCCCGCAAGTCTCAAGCCCTCGCCCGCGCTCCACGCTCTTAACTGTTTCTTGAACTCAAGACAGGATGGAAAGGAAGCAAACCAGATCAGCTAGTCCCTTTTCCCTAGTCCCTAGTCCCTGCTTTTAGTGCTTGCCTGCCGCGTCCGCAACCGCCGAATCCAGCGGCACTCCGGGGCCCATCGTCGAGCTCAGCGTCACGCTCTTGATGTATTTGCCCTTGGCCGCCGAAGGCTTGTTGCGCACAATCGCGCCGATGACCGTCGTCGCGTTGTCGATCAGCTTCTGCGGGTCAAAGCTCAGCTTGCCCACCGGCACATGCACCAGGCTGGTCTTGTCGGCGCGAAACTCCACCTTGCCGGCCTTGATTTCTTTCACCGCCGCGGCCACATCCATGGTCACGGTCCCAGTCTTGGGGTTCGGCATCAGACCCTTGGGTCCCAGAACCTTGCCCAGACGGCCAACCACCTTCATCATGTCCGGCGTTGCGATCAGCGCGTCGAAGGCGGTCCAGTTTTCTTTCTGGATCTTCTCCACCATCTCTTCGCCGCCCACAAAGTCCGCGCCGGCAGCCGTCGCTTCCTTCTGGCGGTCGCCAGAGGCAATCACGGCCACGGTCTTGGTCTTGCCCAGCCCGTGCGGCAACACAACGGTTCCGCGCACCATCTGGTCCGCATGGCGCGTGTCCACGCCTAATCTCATGGTCAAATCGACGGTCTCGTCGAACTTGGCGTACTTAACCTGCTTCAGCAAGCCAACTGCCTCTGGCAGCGGATATGCGGGCTTGACCACAGCGGCGCGCGCCTTCGTAATGTTTTTGCTGGTTTTTGCCATTCTTCCCTCGTCTCCCACCGCCTCTGCCAGCCCCGCTTTGCGGAGAGCCTGGCGCCGGCCGCACGGGCAAACTTCTTTTTTGCCCTGTATGCGCCAACTCGAACAGACCCAGAAACCGTGGTGTTATTGACGGCCCAGGGATTTCCCCCGGACACATATTGGAATCATAGCGAAACGGCCACCGAAATGCAAACAGCGTGCAAAAGAGTGCACCCCAGTCAGCGCAAAGCTTCGGCGGAAGCCGAAATCCATCAACCGCCTCCCACCTTGCACGCGTCTTCGTGCCCAACCAAATCCCTGCCAGTTCGCGCATAAACCCACAAATAGAACACGCCCGTGACCAGCAGGATAAGTGGAACGGGAATGACTTGCGCGGCTACGAGAATATTCCCCATCAGCGCCGTCGCGGGAAGATGCAGTTTACTAATAACGCTAAAGAAAATTGCCCACGGAATATCCCCGGTCAACACGAACCCCGCGGTAGTCACCGCCAGCGCCAGCCGCCCGATGCTGCCTCCTTCGGCCCAGAGCATAGCGCAGGCCGGAACCGTGAGCAGCAGAAGCCTCGTATCCACTTGCCGATGATAAACGGGCAGCATAGTTAGAGCCGCGATCGCGGCCAGCGCCAGCCACGTTCTCCGGGGCGAAGGGCGGTTTCGCAGCGTGACCCATCCCCACGCAATCACCAGTGGCGCGCAAACAAGATAGCTTGCCAGGTTGTAGACACCCGGGTTGTCCCAGAACGCGGCGGTGATGGATTGCAGGTTTACGATCATGCCCAGTCCATGAGCGCCCGTTGAGGCAGGGCCAGGGTTCATGCCGCCGCTTGCTATGCACTCCAGGAGGGTGGAGTGAAGCTCCTGCATCCAGTGCGGCGCCACGTACCAGACCCACAGGACTGTCGGCAGACAAATGGCGACCGTTACCATGAGCGTTTGCAGCGCGCGTCTACGGAAAACTCCGCCAGCCAATAAGAAGTACAGCCAAACGAATCCCGTGTCGTGCGGCTTGAGAGCGAGACTCATCGCAAGACATAGGATGCCAGCCAGGACAAAACGCTCTCGAAGAAAGCACCAGACAGCCACCGCGCACAGGCTGATCGCAATTCCGGCCGCATTGCCTGTAATCATGAGCAATTCGCAGTTGGCGAGAAGAAAGCCAGCCAAGACGCCAGAGAGGATCGGCGCGTAATCTGCCCCGAGATTCCACATGAGAAACGATGCGAAGATGAGACTCCCAACCATGAGCGTCATCCAAAGAATGTGCGCAGGCCCCCATGGCAACAGCGCAAAGGGGGCCGTAAAGAAAAAAGCGGTTGGCTGGTATACATACCGCGTCGCGACAAAGCGAACCCCGGCGGTGTCCGATGGTTGGTTTGCCCAATCAGCCTGATAGATGGGCAGCACCTCACTTTCGTTGTACGGGTCATGATGCTGAATAAGACATCGAGCGGGGTAGTAAAGCCCTTTGAAATCCACCATCCGGGCAGAAGTGGCGTTCTCCAGGATAGCGCCCAGCGAAAGAAACACCACGCTACCCAGCAGCATCAAATACAGGCCATCGAGCCGAGCCTTTATCATCTTGAGCCTATTTCCGGGTCAGGAATGGAACAGCGCCGCGCGTAGACCCACAGATAGAAAACGCCCATGGCCAGCAGCGTCAGGGGGACTGGAAAGACCAGCGCGTTTGCCACTATCTGGCCGGGCACGCTCGCCGCGGGCAGGTGTAGGGCGCGGATGAAACCGAGAAAGATCACCCACGCAAGATCTCCGGTCAAGACGAACCCCGCCGCAGTCACCAGCAGCGCGAGCCAGCCGATCAAGCCTCCTTCGGCCCAGAGCATGGCGCAAGCGGGAATCGTAAGCAGGAGCAGCTTGGCGTCATAAATCCGATGATAGACAGGCAGCATGGCAAGAGCCGAGATAGCCGCCAGCGCCAGCCACGCTCTCTCCGGCGTAAAGCGGGAGCGCAGCGTAACCCACGCCCAGAGGAGCAGCGGCGGCGCACAGATGAGATAGGTGACCGGATTGTAAAAGCGCGGATCGTCTCGGAAGACGCTGACGACCGTTTGCAGGCTGATTATCATGCCGAGGGTATGCGCTCCCATGGAAGTTGGACCCGGGTCGTTGAGATCGCCGCGTGCGGAAGCCGCAAGCAGATTGGAGTGCAGTTCATGCGGCCAGTGCGGCGCAACGTTGGAAACCCATAGCAGTGCCGGCAGAGCCAGCGCAAGGGTCACAATCAAAGTTTGCAGCGCTCGCTTTCGATAAACCCCGCCCGCCAGCAAAAAGTAAAGCCATATCGGACCCGCGTCATGGGGTTTGGCTGCAAGCCCAATCGCAAGGCAAAGAACTCCGATCAGAACAAAGCGGTGCTTCAGAAAGCACCAGACAGCAATCACGCAGAGGCTCACAACAATCCCCGCCGAATTGCCAATAATTACGAGCACCTGGCTATTGGCCAGCATGAAGCCAATCAGCAGGCCAGAGATTTCCGGCGCATAGTTCGCCCCAAGATTCCACATCAGGAAGGCAGCCAGGATGAGACTTCCGACCATGAGGGTCATCCACAGCACATGGGCCGGCGCAAACGGCAACATTGCAAACGGAGAGACGAGGAACAACGTAACCGGCAGATTGATGCAAACGAGTATGGAGCGGCGAACCGAACGGGAAATATCGGGGTCCGGTGGAAAGCTGCCTCCATCCGCCTGATATGCACGCAGAATCTCGCCTTCCTTATAAGGGTCGGTATGTTGAATCAGTAATTGCGCCCCATAATAAACTGCTTTGAAATCCGACATCGGGGCGGGAGCGCTGCGCTCCAGGACGATGCCGAGCAATAGAAACACCGCAGCGCCCAGCAGCAGCAAATATAGGCCATCGAGCCGCGCCTTCGTCATCTTGACCATCTCTCTGCGCCAGGGACAGCACGTAAATTCGGAATCATACTCCTGCCGCCTCTTCCGGCGCCTGCCAACAATCCAGCAAATCCGGCGCAATCAATCTCTCACGGGGCCTTCCACGCTCGGCTCGGCCGAGCGCCGCTGCCCCTTTCAATGTACAGCAAGGCAAAGCTCCAAAACCCCTCGTCCATCCCTTGTGAT
>Ga0224530_1001130_pt1 | contig 14894 bp, 9 predicted proteins | sample CBST75metaG_FD_179873 | JGI IMG/M metagenome (GOLD analysis project Ga0224530, IMG submission 179873) | Peat soil microbial communities from Stordalen Mire, Sweden - C.B.S.T75 | ecosystem: Environmental > Terrestrial > Soil > Wetlands > Peat | place: Sweden: Norrbotten County, Stordalen Mire...
TGCGTTGGTCAAGGCGGATGGCTCACCCTGATAGCCGAGGGCGATGACGGAGCCGAGGGCGTAATCCTCTGGGATCTCAAGGGCTTGGCGGGCGGCGGCTGGGTTGAAACCGGCCATCTGGTGAGTAGTGAGGCCGAGGGAGGCGGCTTGCAGAGTGAGATAGGAGGCGGCAGCGCCCAGGTCATAGAGGGCAACGCGGTTGTCTGCGCCGTTATGGCTGAATTTTGTGCTGGACACACCGAGAATCAAGACAGGGGCCGCGCCTGCCCAGCTCTGGTTGAAGGCGTTGAGGGCGGAGAATATCTTCTTGTGGATCAGCGAGTTACGCAGGCCGACAATGAAACGCCAAGGCTGCTCGTTATAAGAAGAAGCGGTCCAACGGGCGGCCTCGAAAACTTTGCGCAGATCGGCGGGGCTGACATCGCGGTCGGCAAAGGAGCGTGCGCTCCAGCGGGCAAGCACGGCAGGCAGGACGCCAGCAACGGCGGGCGCTTGCTTCAAGTGACTGACTTCAATAGTAGATAGTGTCATGCGAGAACTCCGTCAAAGGGGATGAATTCCACCCTGTTTTGATTCGAGGCGCAAGGGAAGGATTCCTGTTCCTAGAGAAAGTTGTTTAAACGGGCACTTTTTGACTTGTACAGGAAGGGATAATCGACGGGAGGATTCTCTGGAGAAGACAGCGAGTCAGTTCCCGCGGAGAAGGAAAGCAAGCTAGCGAGTTAGCGGCGGAAGCGATTCGAGGAGGCGTGAGACGAGGGAAATGGGAAGGCCAACGACGTTGAAGTAGTCGCCTTCGATGCGGGGAATCCAACGGGCGGCGCGACCCTGGATGGCGTAGGCTCCAGCTTTGTCCATGGGCTCGCCAGTGGCGATATAGGCGGCGATCTCTTCGTTGGAAAGGGCGAGGAATTGGACGGCGGTGGATTCGGAGGCGACTCGGGTGTGTGCGGCGGAGATGACGGCGACGCCGGTGATGACGCGGTGGGTGCGGCCGGAGAGAAGACGGAGCATGCGGGCGGCGTCGGCGGGGTTTTCGGGTTTGCCGAGGATGTGGTTGTCCAGGGTTACAGTGGTGTCGGCGCCGAGGACGACTAAAGACTCAGGGTCGAGGTCTGTGCTTTCCCACCCATTTCGCAAAGAGCGCGAAATGGATGGGGCACCCTGCGATGGGCGAGGGCTCGTGCTTTCCCAGGTCTCAGAATCGAGACCTGGGCCACCCGGAGTTCTGTGATTGAGTTCAGCGAAGACAGCTTCGGCTTTTTCGCGGGCGAGGCGGGTGACGTAGGCGATGGGGTCTTCGTTGGGGTGAGGATTCTCGGGGATGTCAGCGGGATGGACCTCGAAGGAGAAGCCGGCCTGGGTGAGGAGTTCGCGGCGGCGGGGCGAGGATGAGGCAAGGACGAGCATATTGGGATTATTGCAGGGGGCGCGGGTTGGCGAGTCAGAGCGGTTCCTCGACTCCCACCCTAGGCGCAAAGACAAAGACGCGCCGAGGGTGGGGCACCCGGTACCCGGCTCTTGCGTCCGCAATTTCGGGGTTGATAGCGGGTCTCCAATCTCAATCGATTTCCAGCCAGATTCTCAGTTTCCTCATCAAACCCGATTTCTGGACAAGCGGGCCTTTGGGACTGGTTCCATGCTCGAATTCCTCCTCTTGATCGGAAGGCGGGAAAGCCTTCAGGAAGTCGTACACCTCCTGTCGAAGAGTTCGTGTAAGGGTTCTCGGCTGGGCCAAGATCGCCAGGCCGCCCTCGGCCGCCTCTCTGGAAAGCGGTGTTTCGGAGAGTAGAATCGGAACGCCGTATGGCTCGCGGTGAATGTTGATGCAGCTCATCACCCCGCATGTAACGCGGCCGGCAGCGCCAGGCCGCTTCTGAAAATTCCATACGGTGATCAGCTTTGCGCTCTGGTCTTCGGGCGACCGCATATCAAACTGAAGATAGGACTCGCCCTTGATCCCGCTTCCCCGGTAAATGACGTTTCTGTCGTTGTTGGCGTCTCTCTGGGAGGCTAGCGCGGCGCTCAAAATTCCCCTGTGGATGATGAATCGGGTTACACGCGGAATATTCTTGTTCAGATCTGGAACCAGGGCCGAATAATACAAGAAAAATTCTCCAAACGCATCCTTGTAGAGAGAATTTTGCCGGTGGCGCACATACACAATCCGTCCAACCGTTCGCGTCATTCTCAACAGAAGCGTGCTGACGCCGCCCAGAATCACCGTGGAAATGATCCACCCGAAAATCTGCTCTTGCGCACTGCCGGTCCGGGTCCAGGAAAGAAAAGCATGAAACAACTCCGAACTTTTTTGCAGAAAACCGCTGTCGATCACGATCCGTTCCTTTCTGCTGCATTGTAAAACAGCCCTACTTGCACCCCCGCTGCGATTCTGAAGCGAAATAAATCCACTCTGTTCCAACCGGCGTGTCGGCGTAAGAAAAAATCACGGCGCCGTCGGCAGGAGCGACAACGGGCGTCCCATTCTTCCGCAAACCAATTGTCTCTCCCGCCCTCACCTGATCGAACGAGGAGAACGGTCTTGCCAGGCGGTCCTCCATATCCTCGCGCACAAATATCCGTTCAAACCGGTAAGATTCGGCAAATCCGCAGGAGACGTTTTGTCCCGTGTCTTCCGTCAGGCCCAGAAATGCCATCGCGCTCAGAATGGCCTCCCGCGCAGTCGCAATCGCGGTCTCGTCAAGATGGTTGCCGCACTCCGCCGTCACTCCGTATCTCCTGCCCAGGGAGCGAAAGTATTCCGTGGTCCCGATTCCAAAGTTGTGTCTGGCGATGTCTGCCTGTTCCACTTTTCCCGGGCCGAGCCGCTTAATGAGGGCCTCTTGTTCCGTAACAAACCTGTCGTAGGCGGCGAGCCACCCGAAAACCATGCGTTGCACGCCCAGAGCCTTGGCAAAGTTCAGCTCTTCGGCGGAAAGATCGAACGGCTCCAGCGCAGTGGGCCTTTCGGGTCCCACGTAGAGAAACGGGGATCCCTGGGCCTTGAAGGAGTGAATATCCAACAGCACGTCGCAGTCGCGCATCGTCTCGCAGAGGGTGTTGACGAAGAAATCCGCGCCCGGTGCAGGTTTGGCGACGGGGCCAAAGTTCCGGTTCAGGTCGCGGACGGCGGCGCGTTGCCGCAACGTGAAGGCGTCGGGGTTGGCCACGGGAATGAAGGTGACCCGTCCGCTGATGATCCGGATTTCCTCTCGCGAAAGTGCGTCGAGAATCTGCCGGATGGCAATCGGGCCGCAGGTCTCGTTGCCATGCACTGCCCCCAAGACAAGAAGATGCGGTCCTGGCTTTGATCCTGAAAACCTGCAAATTTCCATAGGTGTGTGAGGTAACTGTGTAGGCATGCTGACCAGTTCGATTCCGTTAGGCTTGATTAAGTCCATTCTGTCAGACAGACATCCCTCCGGGGCTAAAGCCCGCGCATTATTTTGGGGCATTTGCGGCACGACTGAAGTCGTGCCCTGATACAAAGCGGCCATTTGAAACAGCTTCTACGAGTTTTTCCGCAGCCTGTAAAGCCCGCCATTTTTCCGGCTTTTCGGCACGACTAAGGTCGTGCTCTAGGAAAAAACGGGGTGTCGACGGGACCTGGATTTGAACGGTTAGCGGGAAGGCGCGGCTAGGATTGTGGTTATAAATTCAGCAAGTTAGCGTCCGCTTCGCGGACATGGCGAGTTAGCGAGTTGGCGAGGGCACTGCCAAGGGGAGGTTTCATGCCCCGTGGGTCGGCGAAGCCGGTGGACGACTGATACAACGCAGGTTATGAAACAGCTTCTAGGCGGTAAGGCCGGTTTGGAGACCGTTGGGGGTGGCGAGGCCCCAGGCCATGGCGGGGGTGTTGTGGGCGAAGCCGAAGCGGCCATCGGGACCGAGGAGGATGATGCCGCCATGGCCGCCGAGACGGTTGAAGAGATAAGAGATGGCCTCGCGGGCGGCGATTTCAGGGGCGGTTCCGTTGGCGACGCGGTCGGTGGCCCATTTGCCGAGGACGAGCTTCATGATGGGTTCGCCCCAGCCGGTGAGGGAGACGGCGGCGGAGAGATTGTCGGCGTAGCAGCCGCAACCGATGAGGGAGGAATCGCCGACGCGGCCGGGGGTTTTGTTGAGGGTGCCACCGGTGGAAGTGGCTGCGGCGAGGTTGCCGCGGGCGTCGAGAGCGACTGCGCCGACGGTATCGTGGGAGTCAAAGCCTGGGAGAGAGGGTTTTCCCTCAGGGGCTAAAGCCCTTGTTTCTTTGGGTGATTCAATGTACGGGCTGAAGCCCGTACCCTTCCCGCTGAAGCTCTTACCCTCTTCGCTGGAACCCGTACCCTTCTCGCTGAAGCTCTTACCCTCTTCGCTGGAACCCGTACCCTTCTCGCTGAAGCTCTTACCCTCTTCGCTGGAACCCGTACCCTTCCCGCTGAAGCTCTTACCCTCTTCGCTGGAACCCGTACCCTTCTCGCTGAAGCTCGCACCCTTCTCGCTGGAGTCTGTACCCTTCTCGCTGAAGCTCTTACCCTCTCCGCTGGAGCCTGTACCCTTCTCTGTTACGGCAGTCTCGGGGCTTTTGTCGTCGTCGAGGACCGGGAGCAGAGGCGAATCCAGGCCAGAGAAGGTGTCGTCGCCCAGGCCAGCAGATTCGCGAAGCTTGGCATGGACGAGGCGCTCGCGTTCGCGGTCGAGAACCAGCTCGGAGTTGTCGATGAGGGACATGCCGTGCGTCTGGGCAAATTGCTCGGCGCCAGCTCCGACGAAATAAACGTGCTGGCTGTGTTCGAGGACCAGGCGGGCGGCCTGAATGGGATTGCGGAGGCGCTCGACGCAGGCCACGCCGCCAGCCTTCATGCGGCCACCGTCCATGAGGAGGGCGTCAAGCTGGACGCGGCCGTCTGAAGTAAGAAAGCTGCCACGGCCGGCGTCGAAGGTGGGGTTGTCCTCGAGAACGGTGACAGCGGCTTCAACCGCATCGATAGAAGATCCGCCGCGAGACAGAATGGCATAGCCGGTTTCAAGCGCGTTGCGGACACCGGCCTGGTGGGCAGAAGCCGCGTCGGCGGGGATGGCCCATGCGCCTCCGTGGACGAGCAGAGTGGGAGTGTGGTGGGCGGTAGAGGTCACCGCAATATCGTAGAACATTTGGCGAGGGGCGTGTGTGGCGCTGTGTTTTGGGTGGTGTTTGCTCTTGTTCCAAACAGGAGAACACAGGAGTGGCCGTAGTAGTTTGACATTTACGGAAGTCGCTCCCGATTTGCGCATTTGCCTTCACCTCGCAACACCTTCGCAGTGCGCAGAGCACGAGCGTCGTCCCGACAGGACTCTGGATGAATTGTTGGTTCGCCCACCCCACGCTGAAGCGCGGGGCTGACTAACATTGCGCCTACGGCGCGGGCGACGGAATGCTGCCAGCGTGGAGCGCTTCTGCGCAGGCCTCTTTGAGGGGCCGCAAACCATAACCATAAAGCCTCCCCTTTTGCCGGAGGAGACTTGCTCGGGCTTCGTGTCAAAGAATTGGGGATAGAGATTAGAGGTTAAGTCGTTGAAATAGATAGAGAAGATGGGTTGTTTTAGATTGCAGGAAATTTCGGTGAGATTAGTTAGGCTAAGAACATTCAACGAGGAATAAAGAGGAATGAGACGGCAGGGGAGCGAGGATGAGGCTTTCCTGTGACGGGATCTGGAAGATGGCAGAACATTTTCCGAGTTGACGCGGAGTTGCGAGGGCTTTGCATGGTGGCTTTCAGAGAAGGACGAAGCTGCTGAGGATCTGCGGTTCGCGGCGAGACTGATTCGGAGGATGCGGGGGTGGTTCCCCAAAGGAATCACCCCTTTTCCTTTCTACGGAGAAGAACGCTGGGCCGTGCGGTGGTGGGACGGGATCGGCGGACAGATGGTGTTGGGAAGACAGGGGCAAACGGTGCGAAAGAGATCGTCAGGGACAGGGCTTGAGAAGAAGGCAGTCAGCCGCGGAACAGCAAAGATGGCGGCGGCGGCGGACAAGGCTCTGGAAGACAACAGCAAAACGATAACGGACGCCTTGACCGAAAACGCGAAAAAGGGCAATGCAACGTGCGCAAAGCTGCTGCTTGCGCTTGCGGATGGGCAAATCGATTGCGAGGACGAAGTGGTGGTGCAGCAGCTTTGGACTTATGCGCAGCAATTGGGTGCGGAGCCGCCATGGAAAGGCCCTGATGCCGAACCGGACGAGGAGTAGGGCATCGGGTGACACGAAGCGAAGGGCTGATGATTCGGCTGGATTGAACTGCAACGGAAATGAACAAAGGCGGCGAGTTGGCCTCCGCTTTGCGGAGTTAGCGAGTTGCCAAGTTGGCTAAGTGGAGTTGGGATTCGTGGATTCCCACTCTAGGCGCAAAAACAAAGACGAACACCCCACAGACAAAGACCTGTCCGTGGGGACCCCGTTGCGCCGAGGGTGGGGCACCCGGAGTGTTGGCGAGTCAACGAAGTGGAGTTGGGATGCATCGATTCCCACCCATTTCGCAAAAACGCGAAATGGATGGGGCACCCGACCATCCGCGGAGTTAGAGGAGTCAGCGAGTTAGCGAATAACTCTTTGGCGGGATTTCAGGAAGAAAGAAGAGAGACGGATGAAGCTCACAAATTACAAGTGGTTCAGTGCCGGCGGATGGATGGGATTGTTGTCGATGGCGGTGTGCCTGATGGGCGTTTTGCCGGGATGGACGGCGGGCGCGCAGGCGATCAGCACAACGACCGTTCAAGGGACGGTGTATCTGGCGAACGGTCAGCCGGGCACTGGAACGCTGATGGTAAGCTGGCCATCGTTTACGACGGCGAGTGGGCAACTGGTGACGGCCGATAGTACGACGGTGACGATTGCGCCGGACGGATTTGTGAGCGTGAGCCTGGCAGCGAATGTTGGGGCGACACCGGCGGGGTTGTATTACACGGCGGTCTACTACATGAGCGACGGCTCGACGAGCACTCAATATTGGGTGGTGCCTGCGGGAGCGCAGGCGACTCTGGGGCAGGTGCAGGCGCAGGTGATGCCGGCGACGCAGGCTGTACATGCGGTGAACAAGGCGTATGTCGATCAGGCGATCTCGGGGCTTTCGAGTAGCTTGCTGACGGCATCGGGCGGGACACTGACCGGGCCGCTGACATTGTGCTGCGATCCTACGCAGCCGATGCAGGCGGCGGACAAACATTACGTGGACGAACAATCCGCATTAGCTGTGCCGCTGACAGGCGCGACGATGACGGGTCCATTGACGAGCGTGGAACTGGGAGCGCTGTATCAGGTGGACCAGTTTCCGGGAGCGGATTTTGGGGCGAAGCTGGGCGCGTGCCTGAGCGGGCTGAGCCAGACGAATGGCGGAACGTGCGATGCGCGGAATTTTACGGGTACGCTGGCCATGGGATCGAATCTGACGATCTCGACGGCGAATGCGACGGTGATGCTGCCTTGCGCAACGATTTCGACGGGCAATCAAATTATTGTGACGGCGGGAACGAGGAATGTGTCGCTGCGCGGGTGCGCATTGCGCGGGACGAGCACGGCAAGTGGGAGCCAGGGCGGCACGGTGTTTCTGTATTCGGGCGCCAAGGCGATGGTGCAGGTGGGAGATTCGAGTTATGCGGTGGACACGCAAGGCTTCCACCTGGACAATGTGGCGATCAATATAACCTCAGCGAGCAGCGCAAGCGCGCAGGGGTTGACGGCCTATCGCACGCAAGAGATGGATCTCGAAAGCTTGTACTTTCTTGGTAACTCGAACCAGACGGGCATGACGCTGGACGGAACCGGGAATTACACAGGAGGAACGTTTCTCGATAACGGATTCGATGGATTCCTGACGGCGGTGAACGCGATTGGTCACCAGATATCGAATTCCGCGACGACAGACTGGATGAACGCTAGCACGTTCTTGCGGTTGCACATCGACTGCCCGACGAGCGGAGGAAATCCGATCAGCGGGAGTTATGGAATCAACCTGCAACAGGGCGATGGAAACACGTTTACCGGCGGAGATATTGAAGGATGCGCGACGGCATTGCATCTGGGAGCGAACGCGCAGAATAACACGATTGTCGGATTGCGGAACGAAAACTCGACCAACCAGATTGTGGCGGATGCGGGCAGTTCGTACAACAGTTGGATGACCGGCGGAACGATGTTTACTGGGCAATTGACTGACAACGGGACGCGCAATAGTTTCCTGGATACATTTCACCGGAGCTTCAACGGCTTGAATGGCGATTGGTACGGGAGCCAGACGGACGCGACGCTCACCAATCATTATCGGCTGGGAATTGGGGCGGGAAACGAACGCGGGCTGCTGAACGAGATTCAGACGGATTATGGATACCGCTGGCTTGAGGGGTATTCGGACGCAACGGCAGGGGAGCAGTTTTATCAGATTGAAGATCTGCTGAACAATGTAAACCGGCTGTCGATTGGGCAATATAACAACGGGCAGTCGAGCACCAACAACCAGACGGCGATCAATTCGGCCGGGACGGGCGCTGTGGTGCTGAACGGGTCGGCCAATGCGGGAACCGGCGGGGTGGTGATCGGATCGGGCGGCGCGAGTGAAAGCACTGTGGCGACGATCAGCGGCGCGGGAAATGCGCAGTTCAATGGAAGCTTGCAGGTGGGAGGAGCTTCGACGCTTGCCGGATCGGTGACGGTAAAGAACCAGGCTGACGCGGAGATCGATTACGTTCTTCAGGCAGGAGCAACAACGGGCAAGAAAGAATCGCTCATCTATAACGACTGGAACGGAAACAGCCAGTGGTACATGGTGAAGAACGAGACCAATGATTGGGCGCTGAATTCGGCTACGGGCGGACTGGACAGCTTTATGGCCTACCAGAGCACGAACAGCGGCGATACTTACGTGAACGCTTCGAAATCCGCGGGAGTGGTGCGGATCAACTATGAGAGCGGAGCCGGAACAGGGTTCAAAGTCTACGGGGGCAACAGCAACACACTCTACGCCAGCTTTACAGGAATGACAGCAATTCAGTTTCCGGGGCTGGCGGCGAGCAGCGGCCACAATTGCCTGCAGGTGGACAACTCGGGGTACATCAGCAACACGGGGGCGGCTTGTGGCACAGGAAACTCCAACGGCACGGTCAACGCGGGAACGAGCGGGCAGATTGCCTTTTATAACGGCAGCGGTACGGCGCTCTCGGGCACGAATACAGTTTCGGTTTCGGCGGGTGGGACGGGAGCTTCCACGGCTTCAGGGGCGCTCGGGAACCTGGGCGGAGCAGCAATTACGGGAGCGGCGTTTACGGGGCCGGTGAGCACGTCAAGCACCTTGTCGGCAAAGAACCTGGCGAGCATCGGATCGCGCTATGACGTGACGCAATTCGGCGCTGTGGGCAACGGCGTGACGGACGATACGGCGGCGATTCAGGCGGCTTTCAATGCATGTTACAACGGCGGGGTTGCGCCTTACGGCGGTGTGGTGGAGTTTCCCGGCCCGCATAGCTACGTGGTTTCGTCCACTATCTCGGCGTATGACTCATGTCAAATCGAGGGGGTGGTGAGCAGCTCGTCAGTGGCTAATGCTCCAGTGCGCATACTGTGGAACGGCGCGGCCGCAGGGACGGTTTCGGCTATCACCTCATTCAGCGTTACATCGGGAATGGCTACTTTCACCGCAGCGAATACGTTGACTGCCGGGCAGTGGGTGGATATTGAAGGCTTGACGACCACTGGTGGCGTGCAACTGAACCGGAACATTGCGCAGGTATCCGCGACGGGACTTTCTTCTACGCAGTTTGAGATTCCAGTCAACAACGGGGCCACAACATTAACTTCAGATTCGGGCACGGCGACAACGGTGAATGTAATGCTGGCGCTGGACTCCAATGCGCGGTATGAGCAATCGATCAGCAATGTGGAGTTTGCGCTGGCGCCGAGCGCAACAACCGGGTCGCTCCAGGTGGATGTGTACTTCGGCGGCAGAGTGGACACTGGCACTCATGTTTTGAATACCTGGGCGCAACAGGCCACGGAGTATGGTTACTACTTTGCCAATGGCGGCATCAATGTTGACTTCGACAAGGGCTGGCGCTGCGACGCGGTAGGAATCAGTTGCATTTACTGGAGGGTAGGCGCACAAGACTCCTTCGGGATTGCCAATGGGACGGTAGATAACGCGAGCAGCGCCGGCGGCGGGTCCGTCACGCTCGACAATGCTACCTGCTCGAATAACTCTGGCATTCATTTCACGTCCAGAAATATGAAGCTTGAAATTAACACATCCATTTCGTCAGGGCTGGGCGTGTTCACGATGTACGATTGCCCGTCCAATAGCGGACTAGAAGCATTTTGGCTGGACTTTGAGAACACCTGGGTCTCGCCCGCTTCCAATGCGGCGGGATTCAATTACCCGTCCTTCGTGATGTCGCCGGCAAACGATGCGGCGCTGAGTTTGACGATTGCGAACGGAACGTTTCCAAACGGCTCCGGATCGAATACGACAGCGCGGTGGGTGGGATTGCCAGCTTTAAGCAGACAGGACACGCTGAGCGGTGCAAGCGCGGTTATACCGTTTCTGAGTTACGCTCCATCGATAAACAGCAGCGGACTGTATCAGGGCTTTTCTTCGCCGATCTCGCTGCTAGGTGATGTGAATCTTAGCCAACTGTGGCAGTACAGCACCAAGGCATCCGCTTTTTTGTATTCAGACACAGCTTTTGCCGCCTTGCCGAACGCCACGACGCTCTATGCAGGGCAGATTCTAGCGCCTCCGGCCTATTGGAACGGGGCCAACGGCGCTCGCTATGCTCTGGACGTCGTATATCAGACGGGGACGACCGGCTCTCCGAATAGCGGCGCTAGCACATGTACAGGAACCAGCGGAACGAGCATACTGACCTGCACCAGTGCAAAGGACCTCTCCGCTGGACAGAGAATCACCATTGGGACGGATACAAACAAGAAGATCAGTTACGTGGACGCGACAATTGCCAGCGCGGCGCTGGTGTATCTCGCGAGCAATCTTGCGGCGAGTTATTCGACTGCGACGGCGCTTTCCTTCTCTGCTCCTGTACTTGATCCGGAGATTCAGATGGCGACGAAGTCTTCCGCCGCGCCGACGACATTGGCTTGGTCACGAGGGGACTTTCAGCAGAACTCGGGCGCGGTGGCGAATGGTATCTGCGGGTGGGTGAACGTAGCTGCCGGCACGCCGGGAACCTGGACGGCGATTCCATGCGCCAACAGCAGCGGCCAGATCACCGCCGCTCAGATTGCGCCAGCATCGCTTCAAGGAACAGATGCAAAGTTGCTCACAGCGGGAACAGTGTCGGGCACAGGGGTTGCACTTTGCACGGACTCGAACGGCGGCGCGACAACTTCCGGCTGTCCTGCCAGTAGCGGGACTCCGGCAAATACACCGGCATGGCTGCAATATCTCGGCACAGGCGCAGATGGAGCGTACGAAGCTACTGCCGCAAGCTGCACAGCGAGTGCGCCCTGCTACTTGACCGGAGATAGGTATTACACGAGTTTCAAGGTAGATTCGGGAGCTTACGTCTATGGGAATACGGCGGCCACAGGGTCAGGCCTGACTATTCACTCACAGGGCGCTTGCACGATCTGGGGGACCGTCCTGATGAACTGGGTTAACAACGGAGCGCCATCCACGCAAAATGGGTTTCTTGGGGGTTCATCCGGCGGCTCAGGAGGTGGGACTGCTGCGGGCGCCGCTGGAAAGTACACCACGGCTTCTCTTGGGGGCTCTCAGGTGGCCGCATACCCCGCAGGCACGGCGGGTGCAGCAAGCGGAGGCAACGGAACGAACGGGACGGGTCTGGAGTGGTCACCCTATCTGCAACGCGCAGCGGTTAATACATCGGCGAGCAGCCTGGATGGTTTGGAGCTTGTCGGCGGCGTGGGGCAGCAAGGCGGTAGCTCAGGAGGGATGGGCGGCCAAGCAGGCGGCGGTTTTGTAGCTATGTGCGCGTCGTTGGATGGAACAGGCGGAGTGATCGACGCCAGCGGCGGACCAGGCAAACCTCCAGCGGCTAATTCGACCGGGGCAGGAAGCGGGGGTGGCGGCGGTGTAGTGATTCTTTCATCGCAGGCTACAGTCACGACTTGGCCTGCAGTTTACGTCGCAGGCGGTCCTGGCGGACTGGTCACGGTGCCTGAAGCTGTGGCGACCAGCGGCACCTGCACTACGCAGCCGAAAGCCACGCTGGGAGTAACGAGCGGAGCGTTCAGCGGAACCTGCACGGTGGTCCAAGCCGGTGCGGGGTGCGGAACGGGGACGGGCGTGGTCTGGAACATTCTCGGCGTCGGGGGGACGGCTGGAACCGCAGTGGTCAATCCGACGTGGAGCAGCGGCACGCTGGCGAGCTGCACGGTTACGCCGGGAACAAGCTCAGGTTACACGGCTGCGACTTATACGACGGCGGGCACGGGCGGCGACGGCGGAAACGGTTGGTATGCGGAGTTTGCAGGGTGGTAAGCCACGGCGACCTTGATGCTGTCCAATAACTCGGATTTGGGAGAAGAGTACGGGATTTAGCCCCTGAGGTATGCTTTTGCGGCAGTTTGCATTCCCTCAGCGGCTAAAGCCGGAAATCAAGAATGGGCTCTCAACGTACGGGCTGAAGCCCGTACCCTTCAAGACATGTTTTTTGGACAGATTCTTAGAGCGGTTCTCCAATTCACGTGTTCTTGCTAGTTCCGTGCGAGGTGGCTTTTTCTTAAGGAAAAAGCCACGCAGCGGATGTGCTTTCGGGGCATAGCAATAGGAGAACCTCTGTAGCGGCGAGAAACGAGGATAGCTTACTCTCTCACGAGCCGAGAGAGTGAAGGCTTTGAGGGGCACGAACGCTGGAATTGGTGAAAGGTCGTGCCTCGTTGGAGCATCAATTGATGACAAAAGTGGCAAGTTGGCTCCGCTTTGCGGAGGTGGCAGGTTAGCGAGTTGGCGGGCTTTTGCGGCAGGGTTGGTCTGTTCATCCCGCGGGTTGCTTGCGGTGACTCCCCGCGCGAGGCGCCCTGTTCAGGATTCAGTGGACGCGTACTAGTTCTCTGACCGTATGAATTCGCTCTTTTTGGCATTTGCGGTATTCCACCCTTTCGCCAGGAAAAAGGCGAAAGGATGGGGCACGGAGTTGGTACAAAAGCAATTGGTCAGAGACCTGGCTGGACTGAATCAGTCGATTTACTTACCCGGTTGAGATGGGGGTTCCGTGGCGGAAACGGAAGAGGGGCAGGCGGTAGTTGTTGAGAAGTTACGCTTTTGTCCGGAGAAGCTGAGCAAAGGAGAACTAGAACTGTTCGGAGGGATTCTGGATTATCATCCGGTGAGCCTGCGGGGACGGACAGTGTTGATGGAATTGACCGAGAAGCTTTTGCAGGTGAGGACGCGGGAGGGAAGGACGGCGCCGCTGAAGCCAAACAAGGCGCAAATGATGTTTGAGCGGCGGCGAGGCGAGCGGAATATCGTGCTGAAGGCGCGGCAGATGGGGTTGACGACGTGGGCGGCGGCGCGGTTCTTTCTGAAGACGATTACGCGGCCGGGGACGCTGACGCTGGAGGTCGCACATTCGCAGGAGGCGGCGGAGGAGATATTCCGGATTGTGCATCGGTTTGTGGATATGTTGCCGGAGGGACTGCGCGAGGGGCCGTTGCGGACTTCGCGGGCCAATGTGCGGCAGATTGTGTTTCCGGAGATGGATGCGCAGTACAGGGTGGTGTCGGCGGGGGACAGGAATGCGGGGCGCGGATTGACGGTGCAGAATCTGCATTGCTCGGAGCTGGCGCGCTGGCCGGGCGATCCGGCGGAGACGCTGGCGGGGCTGCGGGCGGCGATGGCGCCTGGCGCGGAGTTGATTCTGGAGTCGACGCCGGACGGAGTGGGCGGTTTCTTTCACCAGGAGTGGCAAAAGGCTTTGGAGACGGGGATGGTGCGTCACTTCATCCCGTGGTGGATGGAGCGGGCTTACCGGACGCGGGCGGTGGATGAGGCGAGCTTGACGTTCGAAGAACGGGATCTGATGGCACACCGCGGACTTTGCCTGGAACAGATTGGCTATCGGCGGCAGATACGGGCGGATTTCCGCGGGCTGGCGCGGCAGGAGTACGCGGAAGACTGCGACGCCTGCTTTTTGGCCAGCGGAGATTCAGTCTTCGAGCTGGAAGCGATTGAGAAGCGCCTGGCGACGATGGCAGAGCCGGTGGAGCAGCGTTGGAATGGAGAGCTGGAGGTGTGGCTGCCGCCCATCAAAGGAAAGACATACCTGGTGGCGGTAGACCCGGCGGGTGGAGGGAGCGAGGGCGACTACTCGGCGGCGCAGGTGTTGGAGTTGGAGACGGGGTTGCAATGCGCGGAGTTTGCCGGGCATATGGGCGGGTTGGAGCTGGCACGCCGGGTGACGGAGCTGGCCGCCGAGTACAACAACGCGTGGCTAGTGGTGGAGAGGAACAACCACGGCAGCGGGGTGTTGGCGCTGATTGAGGCGGTGTGCGGCTACGGGCGAATCTACCGGCAGGGAGGGCAAGCTGGTTGGCTGACTACTTCGATGAGCCGGCCTGCGACGTTGGGGCGGCTGGATGCGGCGTTGGTGGAGCGGCCGGAATGCTTTCAGAGCCGGAAGCTGCTGGCCGAGTGCCGGAGTTTCGTGCGCTTGCCGAACGGCGGGTCGGGCGCGAGGCCGGGGACGCATGACGACCGGGTGATGGCGATGGCGATCGGGTTGGGAGCGCGGGCGGAGCTTTTGGGGAGAAGCTAGTGGTCAGTGGTCAGTGGTCAGTGGTCAGTGGTCAGTGGTCAGTGGTCAGTGGTCAGTGGTCAGATGAATTGTGTAAGCCATTTTCTGGATGTCAAGCATTTCTTCAGACGAGCAACTGGCCCGCGCCATCGACGCGGAACTAACCACTAACA
>Ga0224530_1001133_pt1 | contig 14870 bp, 11 predicted proteins | sample CBST75metaG_FD_179873 | JGI IMG/M metagenome (GOLD analysis project Ga0224530, IMG submission 179873) | Peat soil microbial communities from Stordalen Mire, Sweden - C.B.S.T75 | ecosystem: Environmental > Terrestrial > Soil > Wetlands > Peat | place: Sweden: Norrbotten County, Stordalen Mire...
GTGGTGGCCATTCTGGTGGCGGCGGCTTTGGCGGCGGTCACGCGGGTGGTGGCGGCGGACACGGCGGCGGCGGACATCGGTAAATTTTGCGGCTTTTCCCAAAAAAGGCCCGTCTGCTTCGGCAGACGGGCCTTTTTCGTTGGTTTGTAAACCGAAACCAAGGGGTTGCAGAACAAACGAGAGTTATTGGGGAAGGATTTCGATGCCGGTCACGGTTGCATAGCCCTCGACCGGAACGAAACTCAGAAGCAATTTGCCCTGAGCATTCGGTTCGAGGCCTGTAAACCTGCGAATAACCACATCCGTCTGGCGCGCCTCTGTGACCGGGTCGAACTTCTTGAGGAGCGCATTTCCATTGCAGAAAACATCGAAGATATGGGCGACGGGAGTCCTGTTTTCGCCGGGTGCGGATGAGGGCTGGTCCCAGTCGCCGTGGCGCACCGCGAAGTGCAGCGTCACGGAGTATTTTCCCGGCGAAACGGGAATTGCATAGGAGAAGTTTCCCCAGCGCTCGGTTTCATAGAGTTCAGGATCGTCGGTCCCGCTTACCGGAGCCGTATAGCTTGCCAGTTGGCCGCCTTCGAAGTAGTTGTCGGGACTCCACCAGTGGCTATCGTTGGAGTAATAGGGGCTCTGGCGGGCCAGCACGCGCACGGGCCGAATGTGCCCTCGGAAACCGGGCAGAATCTCGATGGCGGAGAGAATGGCCGGCTTGCCGTCGCCGCCGGAAAACTCAAGATGGAGCTGCCCATCTGATGCCGGCTCAATCCCCGCGAACACTTTGACGTCTGCGGTGCGACTGGCGCCAGCATCGGCCACGATATCGAAGCGGGTCAGCAGCTCTTTGCCGTTGGCGCGCACGATCATGATACGGCTGCCTTCTCCGCCGGTTCCGCTGGACTCCGGACCATAGACCGTCTCCGCAAAGTACAAGTGCAGTTCGTAGACGCCCTGTTTCAGAGGAATGGCGTAGCGAAATTGCCCCTGCCGGCTGGTGACGTAGAAATCGGAGTTCTGCGTGCGCCAAATCTGCTGCGCGGGGCCCCTTACAGCCGCGCCTCCATCGAACCACGCATCGGCATTCCACAGCTTGCCGGCATGATCGACAAAGCTGCGGCTGGAGCCGGCCAGGATGCGGACCTCTTCCCCGCCGGGCGGGCCAAGCTGCGCTTCTGCGGGCGGAGCCGGCTGGTTCGGCCGTGCCGACGGCGCGGCTTGCTTGATGTGCCGGGCAATCAGGAGGGCGCAACCCAAGCCGAGGGAGAGAAGCGCGAGCGCGGCGACAAGCCACCAGATGGGGCGGCTGGAAAATCGAAGCATGGGTTCTGTCAGCCGGGTTATGGCACCCTTGATCCCCGAGGGCGGCAAAGCCGTGGCATTAGCGGGGACCAGTTTCTCTGGATGAGAAACCGCTGATTCGAACCGCGGAATATATTGTCCCAGAGGAATGGTGATGTGGAGGTGGTGGAATGCGCCTTCTTCGGCATAGTACGCAGCCAGGCGCTTGCGCAAGCGGTTGGCCTCCACGCGCACAATCGAGTCGGAATCCTGGTCAAAGGAGGGCGGGCGATGGAAGACCTCGACGCCGACGGAATATTCCTTGATTTGGCCGGATTTGCCTGCAAAGAGGTTCTCACATAAATAGGACAGAAGATGGGCAAGTGTTGGAGCGCGGGTAAAGAGCTCGGAATGAAGCACGGCCTCCAATTCCGCGCGCTGGGCTTCGATATCGGTCAACTCCTGACTCACAATTGCCATCCTATCTACCTTTGTCCATCCTTATCCATGCTCGGACTGATTGTAATGTAGCGATGCCGTATCTCCTTCTGGCAAGTGCTTAACGGTTGAGGAGACAGCGGAAATTGGCATGTAACGGCGTGTAACCCCAGGCGCCCAATGCCCGGAAGGTTGATTGTGCCGTATACTCAAGAGCCGTAAGTAGAAACAGGACTTAGAGTTCGGTTAATTCAGGCGGATGTTTAACCCGGCGCAACGGGCGGGTAGCAGGTATAGCGTTGTGGACTGGCCGCAGGTGCTCTTTACTGGGATGGATGCGAGGCCAGACCGGAGTAGCAAGCGCAACCGCCGCTCCACAGAACGTGCCCGCGCAGGAGAGGTGAGATATGAAACGACTGATGATGATGCTGGCGGCAACGGCCATGCTGATTTGCGCGGCCCCCAAAGGATGGGCGGACCCCGCGTCGGACGAGGCGAAGACGGACCAGGCTGACAAGGTCAAGACGCTGGAAGAAAAGGGAGATCTGGCGGGCATTCACGGCGATTATCAACGCGCAGCCGCTTATTACCAGACTGCCCTGCATATCTCCCGCCAGGATGCCGCGCTATATAACAAGCTGGGCGTTGCCGAGCTCAAACTGGGCAATCGGGGGGATGCGCACAAGGAATTTGGGCGGGCGCTGAAGTACGATCCGCAGCTCACGTCCGCGCTGAACAACCTGGGAGCGGTGGCCCTTCTGGACAGGAAGTACAAATCCGCCATGGAGTACTTCAAGCAGGCGCTGGCGATGGATGAGTCGGTTGCAGCCACGCATATCAACCTGGCGGAAGCGTGGATCGGCCTGGGCAAGATGGATCGCGCCATGACCGAATACTCCCGCGCCCTGGAACTTGATGCAGATATTCTGAGCGATAGTAACAATGGAGCTTTCGCCCAGGTAAGCACGCCGGAGCAGCGCGCCCGCATTTCCTTCCTGATTGCCAAAGCGTATATAAAACGCGGCAACGTCGAAGGCGCCCTGGAGTATTTGCGCCGTGCCAAGGAAGGGCACTATTCGGATCTGTCGAAGGTATATGAGGACAAGGATTTTGCGCCGCTCTGGACTGATCCGCGCCTCCAGAAGATCGTCAAGCGGTAAGCTGCGCGAGGGTTGCGAGGCGGCTGGCGATGCGCTCGGCGGCGGCAGGATTGGCCTGGGTGCGGGCCGCCGTGGCCATCGAGGCCAGCCACTCCGGGCTGGTGAGCAGGCCGGTGAGGGCCGTTAGCAGCTTGCCGGGCACGCCGAGGTCGGATTCGTCGAGCAGGACGGCGGCTCCGGCCTTGACCATCTCCTCGGCGTTGCGCCGCTGGTGGTCGTCGGCGGCGGCGGCAAAGGGAACCAGCAGGGCCGGCTTGCCGGCTGCGGCAAGTTCGGCCACGGTAGATGCGCCGCTGCGGGAGATGACCAACGTGGCTTGGGCAAAGCGGGCGGGCATGTCGTCGATGAAAGGCCGGACTTCCCACCGGCTGGGGTCGGCGCCGCTGGCGGCGTAGGCCGCCTGGGTCTGCTCGAAATGACGCTGGCCGCTCTGGTGAAGGACGGTGAGGTCGGGAACGGCGCGTAGTAGATCAACGATGATTTCGGGCAAGTGGACATTGAAGAGGCGAGCACCCTGCGAGCCGCCGAAGATCAGCAAGTGAGGCGCGGTGGGAGCCGTGAGGGTGAAGAACTCTGGACGCACCGGGATGCCTGTGACCTCGGCGTTGCGGAACCACTTTGCGGCTGAGGGAAAATTGACGGCTGCGGCTTGAACGCGCTTGCCCACCAGCCGGTTGGCGAGGCCGGGCATGGCGTTCGGCTCGAAGGCCATCGCCGGAATTTTGAGCCACAAGGCCGCGGCCATCGCGGGGCCGGAGGCGTATCCGCCCACGCCGAAGACAACATCGGGCTGGAACTCGCGGATTATCCTTTTGCAAGTGAAGATGGCTCGGGGTAGCGCGAAAAGCGTACGCAGGCGGGTGGCGAACGATACATTCTTGAGCTGGCCCACATCGACCAGACGCAGATTGAAGCCAGCCTCGGGGACAAGCCGGCTCTCCATGCCGCGCGCGGTGCCGACGAAGAGGATCTCGGCGGAGCGGCGCGCAACCAGTTCGCGAGCCACGGCCAGCGCCGGAATGATGTGACCTCCGGTGCCGCCGCCGGCGATGAGTACGCGTAGGTTTGGCAAATTCGTTCCTTTCCAACACTAATGCGATTACGTTCTTCGCATCGTAACTAAATAATTACCTGCAAGGTTTTGAAAATATAAAGGGGGGGGTAGGGGGGTAGCCTTCTTGTGACCGTTCGACCGACTTCGTCACTCGACCTTTGCTTGTCATCCCTGCCCATCCCGTGCTGTGAAGATTGTGCGCCAAATGGCGGTAATTGTCTGCAAATCCCGCGCCGGAATGATGTGGCATGCGGTGCCGCCGGCGGCGATGAGTACGCGCAGTGTCGACAAGCTAGTGCCTTTCAGTGAACGGCGGTAAAGCGGATCCCCTCTTCCAGATGAGCATTTTGCTGTGACCAAACTGCACTTCATTGAACGAGTCTGGAACCGTCAATTCAAAGTTTTTACCCCAATTTGAATTTGGCTTAACAAATCCGGACATGCCAGCATGAGCCAACACGATGAGCGCCTGACCTCTCTGCTTTGTGGTGATAGCTCGCAAAACAGCGGCGCTAGAAAATGGTTGAATCGATATATTCAATATTGTGGGATGGGTTCCTGGAACTTCTTCAACGTTTAACTGACGAACATCTCTTGGTTCGAGTATCTCGTTATATAGCCCTTCGTACAGCTTAAACGCGACCAAACAGCCTACTAACGCAGGGATGCCAAACAGGATGAGTACAAAATTGCGATTTCTCTCTGACATCTCAATCCACCTTCCTGCTGATGTTGAGCAGGATGCCAATGCTGGCCAGGGTGACGGCGATCGAGGTTCCTCCGGAGGAGATCAGCGGCAGGGGAATGCCTTTGGTGGGCAGCAAGGCGAGCACTACGCTGATGTTGAAGAAGGCTTGCAGAACGACGGCCACGGTGATGCCGAAAGCAGTGAGGCGGCCAAAGGGGTCTTGCACGTGAAAGGCGATGCGCAGGCCGCGCAGGGCGAAGGCCGCGAAGAGCAGCACGATGGCGATGGCGCCGATGAAGCCCATCTCCTCGGCGATGTTGGCGAAGATGAAGTCAGTGTGCGCTTCTGGCAGGAAAAAGAGTTTCTGCACGCCCTCCATGTAACCGCGGCCGGCCACGCCGCCTGTGCCAACGGCGATGAGCGACTGGCAAACGTGGTAGCTGGCGGCCGGGAGTTCCTTTGCATCGCAGTTGGGATGAAGGAAAACCATGACGCGCGCCAAGCGCCAGGGCACCCAGATGAGCAGCGCGGCCAGAAAGGGCAGTGTGGCGCAGACGACGCCGGCCAGGTACTTCCAATTCATGCCGGCGAGGAACAACATCATGACGGTGACGCCGGCCAGCACCAGAGCGGTTCCCAGATCAGGCTGGCGCACGATTAGGATGACAAAGACCGCCGGAATGAGGATGGCGCGCGCGAGGGTGTTCTTCCAATCACGCATTTTGTCGAGCCGCGTGGAGAGAAACCAGGCGAGGAATAAAACCAGCACGGGTTTCGCGATCTCTGACGGCTGGAAGGTGAAGAAACCGCCAAAGCGAATCCAGCGGTGGGTGTTGTGCGAGCCGGGAATGAGAAAAACCGACACCAGCAGAAGGATTGTGACGGAGAGCGCGGGATAGATGAAGCGCGGAGATTTATAGATGGTGTAGTCGATGTGCGAAAGGAGCAGCAGCGCCGCCAAACCGAAGAGAGCCCAGAGGGCCTGCTTGCCGACAAAGGTGTAAGGCGAGTGATAGCGCTCCTCCGCCATGATGGCCGACGCGGAGAAAACCATCGCCAGCCCGGCCACAATCAGCAGCACGGTGATGAAGAACATCCATTTATCGACCCCTGCGCGCTTTGCCATTCTTCAGTAATCTCCCGGACTGATGGAATGGCTCCGTTGCATTCGATTCCCTCAGGGGCTAAAGCCCATTCCTGGTTGAGTCCTTGATGCATGGGCTAATGCCCGTACCCTTCAAACTAACCCTGTCCTTGATGCATGGGCTAATGCCCGTACCCTTCAAAGTAATCCTGTCTTTGATGCATGAGCTAATGCACGTGCCCTTCAAACTAATCCTGTCCTTGATGCATGGGCTAAAGCCCGTACCCTTCAAACTAATCACGCAATGCCTTGACAAGTTCCTTGAAGACACGCCCGCGCTGCTCGTAGTTTTCAAACTGGTCGTAGCTGGAGCAGGCGGGGGCGAGCACCACGACCTCGCCGGCGCGCGCTGCCGAGGCTGCGGCGCTGACGGCCTTGTCGAGGGTTTCGCAGGAGAGGATGGAGACGACACCGCGCAAATCCTTCTCGATTTTGGGTGCGGCGACGCCGATGGTGTAGACGGCGGTGACGCGCTCACGCAGCAGATCGGCAAGCACGGTGTAGGGAGAGCCCTTGTCTTTGCCGCCTAGGATTAGATGAATGCCGCTACTGAAGGAGGCGACGGCCTTAGCGGTGGCGTCCACGTTGGTGGCTTTGGAGTCGTTGTAATACTCGACGCCGTTTCGGGTAGCCACGTATTCAAGGCGATGCTCGACGGCACGGAAATTTTCGATGGCGCGGCGAATGGCTTCAGCCGGAACACCGGCAAGACGGGCGGCAACCACAGCGGCCAGCACATTCTCGACGTTGTGCGCGCCTTTAAGCGGAATCCCTCTCGAAGGAATCACATATTCCGTGGCCGCATCCGGGGCGGGGCGATAGGCGACTGACCCCTGCTCCAGCCATGCTCCCTGTGGTACTGGATGCTCGATTGAAAACCAATAAACCCTGGCTGCCGCACGCGTGGCTGCCTCTTCGCAGGGAGTGTTATCGGCGTTCAGGACGAGGCAATCCTCGGCGGTTTGCGCGGCAAAGATGCGCTCTTTGGCTCGAATGTAGTTTTCAAAGCTGCCGTGACGGTCAAGATGATCCGGCGTGATGTTGAGAATCACGGCGATGTTGGGATGGAACTCCTCAGTGGTTTCCAGCTGGAAGCTCGATACCTCGAGTACCGACCAGCTTTCGTCGGAGCTATCGTCGATGAGCGCCACAACCGGGACGCCGATGTTGCCGCCAACCAGGGTGGGCAGGCCGCCAGCGTTGAGAATCTCGCCGAGCAGCGTGGTGGTGGTGGTTTTGCCATTGGAGCCGGTGACGGCGAGCGTATGGCCCTTGAGAAAACGCGCGGCAAGCTCCAGTTCGCCGATGACCGGCAGGCCGAAGTGCTTGACCTGCACCAGCTCGGGAGTGTCAAGCGGCACGCCGGGGCTGACCACGATCAAGTCCTGGCGGCGGAAGGTGAGCAGGCCGTGGCCGCCGGTTTCGACCATGATGCCCGCTTCCATGAGGGCAGGGATCTCCTTGGCCAGCGCCTCGGCGCTCCGCACATCGGAGACAGTCACGTGTGCGCCGCGCCGGCGGAGAAACAACGCTGCCGCGAGACCGGATTTTCCCAGTCCAACAACCAAAACTTTTTTGCCTTTGAGTTCCAACATCGAGTCTTTTCCTCTGGCCTATTCGACCTTTTTATTGTGCGCCGATGAGTTCAACTTCTGGCATTGTTTATCGCAATTTCAGGGTGGTGAGTGCAAACAATGCAAACACCAGGGCGCCGATCCAGAAGCGCACGATGATTTTGGATTCGCTCCAGCCCAATTGTTCAAAGTGGTGGTGCAAGGGGGCCATTCTGAAGATACGCTTCTTGTTGCGCAGCTTGTAACTGCCCACCTGGAGAATCACGGAGGCCGCCTCGATGATGAAGATGCCGCCGATGAAGGGCAACAGCAATTCCTGGCGGATGAGAACGGCGACCGTGCCGATGGCCCCGCCCAGAGCCAGCGAACCCACGTCACCCATGAAGATTTCCGCAGGATGGGCGTTGTACCAGAGAAAGCCGATGGAGGCACCCACCATGGAACCGCAAAAGACGGTCAGCTCGCCGACCATGGGCATGCGCTGGAGTTCGAGGTAGTCGGCAAAAACCACGTGGCCGCTGACATAAGTGAGCACGGCGAGGGCGGCTGCTGCGATGATGGTGCAGCCGATGGCCAAACCGTCGAGGCCATCGGTCAGGTTGACAGCATTGGAGGATAGGGCGAGGAAGAGCGTGACAAAGATGATGAAGGGCAGAAACGCCAGCAAGCCCAGATGAGGGATGGAGCCAAGCCAGTGCCATTCGAGATCGGGACGCCAGCTTTTGATGAACGGCACGGTCAACTGCGTGGAAAAGAGCTTGAATTGCTGAAGAATGACCAGGAAGACCGCAACGGAGGCTCCGGCAACGCCCTGCCAGAAGAGTTTGGCGCGCGCTGTAAGGCCCAGGCTGCGGCGCTGGACAACTTTTATATAGTCGTCGGCAAAGCCGATAGCTCCGAAAGCGAGAGTGGAAAACACAGCCACCCAAACGAAGGGGTTGGCGAGATCGGACCACAGTACGGTAGGCAGCAAAATGGCAATCGCAATGAGCACGCCGCCCATGGTGGGTGTGCCGGATTTCTTCAGGTGCGACTGCGGCCCGTCATCGCGGATGAATTGGCCGATTTGAAATTCGCGCAGCTTCCTGATGACCCAAGGGCCGATGAGCAGCGCAATCAGCAGCGCCGTGCCCGAGGCGAAGGCGGTGCGGAACGTGAGGTAGCGGAAGATGCGAAAAGGGCGAACGAACGGAAACAGCTTTTCGTAGAGCAGCCAATAAAGCAAAGGGCCTCCAGAGCCGGAACGAGGCGGGTTTCATGTTAATTTTACTAGGCCGGAGGGCGGCAGGATGCGTTTGCACGCGAATTTAGCTGGGTTTCCGCAGCCGTGTAAGCCCCTCGATTACCCGCTCCAGATGCACACCGCGCGAGCCTTTGACGAGAACCAAGTCGCCCTTACGCAAATTCTGCTTGAGCCAGCGGCCGGCGGCTTCGGCGTTGGGCAAAAAGAGCGAGGCAACACCGCCAGAGCAGGCGGCGGCGGCCAGATGCTCGGCATTGCCCTGGACTCCGGCGACCAGATCGAGGCCAGCTTCAGCGGCGGCACGTCCACACTCGGCGTGGAGCGCGGGGCCGTGCTCACCCTGTTCGAGCATCTCGCCAGCAATGAGAATCCGGCGATTGGCGGGCCGCGCGGCCAGCGTGCGGATCATGGAGCGGAGCGCCTCGGGGTTGGAGTTGTAGCTGTCGTTCAGAATTGTCGCGCCCTTGATCTCGATGACTTCGCCGCGCTTGTCTCCGGCGGTGAGAGTTTCGAGAGCTGCGACAGCCGCATCCAGTTCGACGCCCGCCTCCAACGCAACAGCCAAGCCGGCCATCACGTTCGATGCGTTGTGCGCACCCAACAGTTTGAGGGTCAGTTGGCCCTCGCGCTGCCCAGCGCGATAACGCACGTGCAGGCCGGCAAGGTCTTCCGTGGCCCCAAGAATCTGCGGATCGGCGCAGGGGCCGGCGCCAAAATAAACCACGCGGCCGTGAAAGTCGCGACCAAACTGGGAAAGGTATGGGTCGTCGCAGTTAAGGAAAGCAACGCCGTTCGCCGGTAGAGCATCAATCAACTCGAATTTGGCCCGGGCTATGCCGGCCTGGCCGTCAGGGAAGTTCTCAATGTGCGCCGTGCCCACGTTAGTGACCACGGCCCAGTCGGGCGAGGCGATGCGGGCCAGGGCGGCGATTTCGCCGGGGTGGTTCATGCCCATTTCGATGACCGCGATCTCGTTCTCGGGCGAGAGCCGCAACAGTTGCAGAGGCACTCCAAAGGCGTTGTTGAGATTGCCATGGGACTTGAGCACGTTGAACTTTGCGCCCAGAGCCGCGGCAATCGCTTCCTTGGTCGTGGTTTTGCCGGCCGAGCCGGTGATGGCCACCACGCGCCGTCCCCATTGGCGACGAACGTGTGCGGCCAGGGCTTGCATTGCGATAAGCGGGTCTTCGGTTATGAGGAGCGGCGCGGCGAGCGCGGCGTCAGGCAAGGTGGCGACACGCGCACGCGAAACCACCGCGGCCACGGCCCCGCGTTCGATGGCCGCGGCCACAAAATCGTGCCCATCCAACCGATCGCCGCGCACGGCAAAAAAGAGCTCGCCCGCGGCCACGGTGCGCGAGTCAATCGAACAGCCGGAAACAACCAGCGCCCCGGCATTAGCCGCGCTGGCCGGCGCTTCGAGCACCGCACCCGCGCCAATGGCGGCCTCTGCAAGTGTGAGATTCATTGCACACCACCATAACCCATTTCACCCAACGCCGAAAGGGCAACCTCAACGTCGTCAAAATGTATGACGCCAGTGGCAAGGATTTGCTCCTTCTCGTGGCCTTTGCCTGCAATCAAAACCACATCGCCGGAAGCGGCCTCCTTGAGCGCGAGATGAATGGCTGCGGCACGATCCGGTTCGATGGTATAGCGGACATGGGTGGTCTTGAGGCCCGGCTCGACCTCAGCCAGAATCGCCATCGGCTCCTCGGAGCGGGGATTGTCGCTTGTGGCTATGACGAAGTCGCTTCCCTCACCCGCTGCCAGACCCATTTTGGGGCGCTTGGTGCGATCGCGGTCGCCGCCGCAACCAAAAACCGTAATCACTCGCTTGCCGGATTGCGCGGTCATCTGCCTGGCCAGCGCGGTCAGGTTACGCAGAGCATCGTCTGTGTGGGCGTAGTCCACGATGACGGTGAAGGGCTGGCCCGCATCGACGGATTGAAAGCGGCCGGGAACGGGTTGGAGGCGGGGAATAAATTCGACTAAATCGGCAAACGCCACGCCGCGCGCGTGTGCTGCGGTAAGCGCAGCCAGCAGGTTGAGAATGTTGACCTCGCCAGCCAGCCGCGAGTTGACTCTGGCTGCGCCTGCCGGGGTTTCCAGTTCGAGGGCCGCTCCAGACGGAGTAAGCGTGTAGCTGGCCGCGCGCCAATCGCCCTGGCCGATTCCATAGGTCCGGACCTCGGCACCGGCCTTGCGCGACGCTTCGGCCAACTCATTGCTGCGCGGGTCGTGCGCATTGATCACGGCGACGCGCGGAGCCGGATAGACTGTGCCGTCGAAGAGCAGGCGCTTGGCGGCAAAATACTTCTCCATCGTCTCGTGATAGTCGAGATGATCGCGCGTGAGGTTGGTGAAGACGGCAACGTCGAAATTCAAACCGGTGGCCCGGCCCTGGTCGAGGCCGTGACTGGAAACCTCTGTGACCAGCTCGGTTGCTCCGCGGGCAACGCCTTCGGCCATCAGCTCAAAAAGGTCACGCGACTCTGGGGTGGTATGCACCGAGGGACGCACTTCGCCAGCCACGTGATATTCGATGGTGCCGACAAGAACAGACTTGCGCGCAGCAGCGTTCAGCAGCGATTCGACCAGAAAAGCAGTGGTCGTCTTGCCATTGGTTCCGGTAATCCCGGTAGCGGCGAGCCGCCGTTCGGGATGGCCGAAAAATGCGGCTGAGGCTTGGGCCAGCGCACGGCGGCCATGTTCGACTTCGAGCACAGGCAGGCCGGCCTCGAAGACCAGCAGGTGGTCGAACTTCTCCGGCGAGTCGGTAATGACACCCAGTGCGCCCGCGGCGATGGCTTTCTCCACGTAGCGGTTGCCGTCGGTTGAGCCGCCCTTCATGGCGACAAAAACCGAACCTGGCTGCACTCGCCGCGAGTCGTATTCGACTCCCGTCACCGGCCCGTCCGCACCGCCGCCGGAGCCAACCGCGCTCACTTCTGCAATCAATTCATTCCAGTTCATCACGGGTACCATTGTAGTTGGTCGGGTGGCGTTCAGTTTCAGTGGGCCTCAAGGCAGCGTTTTCAAAGACTCGATATTCTTCATCGCCTCGCGGCAACTCAGCGTACTCAGACGGGTGCGGTTGAGCCGCACATATTTCTGTATCTCGGCTGGGTCAGTCCAGGCGTACTGGCGCAGCGCCCAGCCAATTGCCTTCCGAAGAAAGAATTCCCGCGAGCCGATTGATGGCTCGATACAGGCATAAAGCAACTCCAAGTCAGTTTCCTCCTTGAAGCCGAGTTGGCACAGAATCGACGTGCGCCGCTTCCACAGATTGTTCGACTTGCTCCAGGTGAGCATCTTGCGCCGCATCGGCACGGGATAGTCCCTCAGGATCGACCCAATACGGTGCGATGCAATGCCGTCGACGTAATCCCACCATGCACCGATGACGATCAACTCTTCATACATCTTGATCGCGGACAAAGTCTGGAAGGGCTGCGCGCGGTTGTCTCCTGCCAGGGACAAGGCCGCGTACCGCTCTTCGCGGAAACGAGCGTTGCGCCAAATTTCCAGGACCTGCGCCTGCCAATGCGCCGCCGAAGCGAACTGTACGTCTGCAAACGCCGCCTTGCATACCTTGCGGAACAATGGCGCCGGAACTCCGTGATACGGCATCGCAGACTTCATGTACGCTTGCATGGCGAGTGCCCGGTCCGGGTCACCAGCCTGCTGCAATGCTAGGCGCAACTTTGGCAACAACATCGACGCCTCCTTTCCTTGATGCCGATTGAAGTATGACTCTCGCGCTGCGTCTTAGAAAAGAGCAGGTCTGCAAATTCCATTTCAAGAGAAACATATTTGCCCTTGACATGCAACCAAATGGTTGCCTATTATGATTTCGATGAGCGCGGATTTGGACAAGGTCTTCAGGGCTCTGGCAGCTCCGGAACGCCGTCTGCTGCTGGACCGGCTGCGGGCAGATAACGGGCAAACGCTGGGTCAGCTCTGTGCGCATTTGGAGATGACACGGCAGGCCGTGGCAAAACATCTCAGGCTGCTGGAAGAGGCCACGCTGGTAGTCACGATCTGGCGCGGCCGCGAGAAGTTGCACTACCTGAATCCGGTGCCCATTCACGAGATTGCCGAGCGTTGGATTGACAAATATGAGCGGGGCCGTTTGCGCGCCCTTGCTGAGCTCAAATCAAAACTGGAGGGGAAAAACGATGGCTGATTCTCAATTTGTTTATGTGACGTTTATCCGCACCACGCCGGAAAAGTTGTGGCGGGCGCTGATCGAGCCGGAGTTCACGCGGCGGTTCTGGTTCGACACAATACAGAAGAGTGATTGGAAACCGGGAGCTTCTTGGCAGATCGCATTTTCTGACGGGCGCGTGGGCGACAGCGGCGAAGTAGTGGAGATTGATCCGCCCAAGCGGCTGGTTCTGAAGTGGCGCAATGAGATCTTTCCCGAGATGACCGCTGAAGGCTATTCGCGCATGACGTATGAGCTAGAGCCGGCTGGCGAGACCGTGAAACTCACTCTAACGCATGTGATGGACAAGCCCGATTCGAAGTACATCAAGGCCGTCTCGAATGGATGGCCGATCATCCTGTCAAGCTTGAAGAGCCTTTTGGAAACTGGCAAATCGCTGGAAGCTACCCGCAGTATTCCGAAGGGAATTTAGAAGCTGTTTCATAACCGGGTTGGCGCTTTGTGCGAGATTCCCTCAGGGGCTAAAGCCCGAGATTACCTTTGCCCTCGATCGGCACGGCTGAAGCCGTGCCCTTTCAAAACCAGGTTATAAAACAGCTTCTAGTAATTTTTCGTTGCGAAGAGATTTATCACCGCCCGCAGCGCACAACAATCCTGGTTCCAGGCGCGACCATGGTTCCCGGCACGGGGGCTTGCTCGCGCACTGTGCCGCTGCCGTTGATTTCCACTTCGAGACCGGCGGCGGCGGCCTGTTCGATGACCTTACGCACCGGTAAACCAATGAGCGAGGGAACGCGCAGGGCTTTGCCTTCGGAGATGGTGACGGTATTGGAAGTCCGCGGCTGCTGTTGCGTCGTGGCGGGGTTGGCGTTCGCGGGCTGCGCTTTGGTTTGCGATTGGACGCTCGTGGCGGGTGGGCTTGCAGGCGGCGCCTGAGTTGCGGACGTGCGCAAAGGGTCGTCGCTGGGCAGATCGTTGGCGGCAGCATAGAGGGCATTGATGTCACCGGTCTGCTCGTGGCTGTCGTCTTCGGCCATGCGCAAATCAGCCTTGGATAACGCGTGAGGACGGCGGGCGTCAATGTCATGAGGCACGGAGAGATATTCGAGAACCTGTTGCGCTACCTCGGCAAAGACCGGCGCAGAGACGGCGGTTCCATAGTAGGCTCCCTTGGGTGAATCGAGAACCACGGCCACGGCGATCACCGGATTGTTAACCGGAGCAATGCCGGCAAACGAGGCGATGTGCATGGTCTTCGAATAGAGATGGGTGGCCGGATCGATCTTTTGCGCCGTGCCGGTCTTGCCGCCGGAGGAGTAGCCATTGAGCTGTGCGGGCTTGCCGGTACCGAACAATACCACGCCTTCCATCATCTTGCGCATCTGGGCGGCCGTGAGCGTGGAGAGCACGCGATGCGCGCCGGCAGGCAGGGGATTGGGCAGCTCTTCCCCGGGCTTGAAAGGCGATGCCACAGGCGTTTGAGCATTGTGCGTCCCATCCACCTGGCCGGGCATGAGCACGCGCGGAGGCAGATAGACGCCTCCGTTGGCGATGGTTGAGACCATGGAAACCAACTGCAGCGGCGTGACGCCAACTTCCTGGCCAATGGCAATTGAGCCGATGGACGACGGGCCCCATTTGTTCACCGGGCGCAGCAGGCCGCGGGTCTCGCCGGGCATTTCTGCGCCGGAACGGCTCCCGAAGCCGAAGTCGCGCACGTACTGGTAAAAGCGATCAGGACCGACCTTGAGTGCGAGCTTGACGGCGGCCACATCGCTGGAAACCTCAAGCGCCTTATGAACCGGGATGACGCCAAAGTGCTCGCCCTGGTTGTCGTGAATGACGCGGCCGGCGAGGGTAATCTTGCCGCCCTGGCAGTCGATCATGTCGTCGGGCGCTGCGACGTGCTGCTCCAACGCCGCCGAATAGGCGATCAGCTTGAAGACCGAGCCCGGCTCGTATACGTCACTGACCGCGTGGTTGCGCAACAGCTCCGGCGTGGTGTGGCGAAAGTCATTGGGGTTGAACGTGGGGCGGATGGCCAAGGCCAGAATCTCGCCGGTATGCACGTCTTGCACTACCACAGTGCCGTTGGCCGCCTGAGTGCGCGCCATGGCGTG
>Ga0224530_1001134_pt1 | contig 14865 bp, 10 predicted proteins | sample CBST75metaG_FD_179873 | JGI IMG/M metagenome (GOLD analysis project Ga0224530, IMG submission 179873) | Peat soil microbial communities from Stordalen Mire, Sweden - C.B.S.T75 | ecosystem: Environmental > Terrestrial > Soil > Wetlands > Peat | place: Sweden: Norrbotten County, Stordalen Mire...
ATTATTTCTGAACAGAAAGGCCATGCCACTACGGCATGGCCTTTCTGCGTTTACGGGTGAAAGTGCCGATGAAGCAGATCGGACTCGGCGATCCAGTTCGGGAGAGCCGGCCTTCAGCTATCAATTGGCTTTTTCAAGAACAACCCATGGTGCGGTCGCATCCAACTCCTTATGTGGAGGCTGGCCTTATGCGTCGCGACTGGCAAATTGGGTTGTATGGGCTGGGTGTTCTCGCATTGAGCGGAATCGGCGCCGGCTGTGGTGGGGGTATGGGAGCCAAGAGTACCGCCAGCACTCCTGATTTCTCAGTCTCGGTCAGTTCTCCGACCCTTAGCCTGGCGGCAGGTGGGTCTTCGCAGACGGAGACATTCACCGCAACGGCACTGAGTGGATTCTCAGGGATCATCCAGGTGGTGGTGAGCGGATTGCCCGCGGGGGTTGTCGCGTCGCCTGCGAGTTTCAGTCTCGTACCTGGCACGCCAAAACAGGTGAGCTTTACGGCCGCGGCAACGACGGCGGCCGGTGCCACAACACTCCAGTCTGTGGCAACTTCGGGAGCCATCAGCCACTCCGTGCCGGTTCAAGTGAGCGTGAGCGCAAAAGCCGCCGGATCGAGCGGAGACGTCGTGACCTATCACTATGACGTGGCGCGGACGGGACTGAATCCGAACGAGAACACTCTCACCCCCGCCAATGTGACTTCATCCAAGTTCGGGCTGCTGCGGGTTCTGGCCGTGGATGGAAAAGTGGACGGCGAACCGCTGTACCTCTCAAACCTGGGGGTGGGGGGAGTGCAGCGCAATGTCGTGTACGTGGTCACGGAGCACGACAGCGTCTACGCATTCGATGCGGATACCGGGGCGCAGGTTTGGAAGGTCTCGATCCTGGGCGCAAATGAAACCACAAGCGGGGACCATGGGTGCTCCCAGATCACTCCCGAAATCGGCATTACGTCGACTCCGGTGATCGACCGGCAAGCAGGGCCCCACGGTACGATCTTTGTGGTGGGGATGTCGCAGGACTCATCAGGCGGTTACCACCATAAGCTCCACGGACTGGATGCAACCACCGGCGCAGAGATGGCGGGAAGTCCGTCCGAGGTGCGTGCGACCTATCCGGGCACCGGCGCCAACAGTTCCGGTGGAAACGTAGTGTTCGACCCGGGCCAGTATGCGGAACGCGTGGGCCTGTTGCTGCTGAACGGCACGATCTACATGGGATGGACATCGCATTGCGACCAGGAACCTTATACCGGCTGGCTGATGGGCTATAGCGAATCGACGCTGGCGCAAACCAGCGTGCTGAACTTGACTCCGACCGGAAGCGAAGGGTCGATATGGATGTCGGGTACTGGCCTGGCCGCGGATTCGGGCGGAAACATCTACTTCCTTGACGCCAACGGAACGTTTGACACCACGATGGATGCAAACGGATTTCCGTCTCAGGGAGACTTTGGCAATGGGTTTCTCAAGGTGTCAACGGCGGGCAACCGTCTTGCTGTGGGCGACTACTTCGAGCCATTCGACACGATGGCTGAATCGGCGAGTGATGTGGATCTCGGTTCCGGAGGAGTGCTGATTTTGCCGGATTTGCAGGATGCTTCTGGCACGGCCCATCACCTGGCAGTGGGCGCCGGGAAAGACCAGCGGATCTATGTGGTGAATCGCGACTCGATGGGGAAGTTCAACCCGCAGAGCGATGCCGCGATCTACCAGGAGATCGATGGAGCGATTCGCGGAGTGTGGTCGATGCCGGCTTACTTCGATCACACAGTGTATTACGGAGCAGTTGGCGACACGCTGAAGGCTTTCCCGATTTCCAACGCCAAACTGGCGACGACGGCGAGCATGCAAAGCGCGAACAGCTTCCCGTACCCAGGGACCACGCCCGCGGTGAGCGCAAACGGAACGACGAATGGAATTGTGTGGGCGGTGGAGAATTCTTCACCGGCGGTGTTGCATGCTTACGACGCCACTACGCTGCAGGAGTTATATAACAGCGGCCAGGCGGCGAATGGTCGCGACCAGTTCAGCAACGGCAACAAGTTCATGACTCCGATGATCGTGAATGGCAAGGTCTACGTAGGGACGCCGAGCGGAGTAGCTGTGTTCGGATTACTGCCGTAAAGCGGAGGCAGGACGGCATATCTCGGACTGCGCCCAGCGGTGGTGTTATCCATATCACCTTTAGAGAATTGCACAAATGGGCGGCTTTATGCGTTCATTGACGCGCGCTATCAGGGCGCGAATCCTCGTTGCGGTGTGCAATGTTGAACAGCTGGCGGTGAGGTCGGAACCGTACACTCGGCCAGCTAGACAGGGACTTGGCCGAGGCAACGACCATGACTGACAGCTCATATATCCTTCCTGTTTCCGTAGGTCTCTTCAAACAGATAGACACGCACACGACCGCCCGCGACTATCTGAACAATGAGCAGATCTATGTTCAAGGCGAAAAGGCGGATGCAATGTTCTATGTCCGCAAGGGCAATGTGAAACTGACATCGAAGTCAGAGAGCGGGAAGAAAGCGGTCGTGGCCATTCTGCACCAGGGCGATTTATTCGGTGAAGGATGCCTGGCCAAAGGGGCTTTCCGACTCTCCACTGCCACATCGATCGACACCTCGAATATCGCCCGGGTGCCGAGGTTGGATGTCGCCCGCATGATTCGCCAGAATCCTGCATTCGCACAGCTCCTCATCTCGGACCTTGTCCTTCGCATTGCACGCATTCAAGGGGACTATCTGGAGCAGGTTTTCTGCCCAAGCGAGATGCGGCTGGCCCGGGTACTGTTGCGGATGTCCGGATTCACAGGAAAAGGGAAGGGAGAACCTGCCCTTTTGAAGGTGAGTCAGGTGACGCTGGCGGAGATGGTGGGTACTACGCGGGCCAGAGTGAGTTACTTCATGAACCGATTCCGAAAGCTCGGACTTATCGACTATAACGGCAGCGTGCAGGTACATCCCGAACTGCGCAGCTATCTTGAGAATTGCTAGTTTCCGGCCGCACAATCGGGTGCGGCGCGACGGAGTGTGGAAGCGTCTCACTCCAGGCGCAGAACTCCACCCTGCAAACGAATATTTGCGGCGGTTGCGGAGGCTGGTGGTTTCCCGCCTCCTCCCGCAGAAAACGCCTGAAGATGTGGTGGACCTGCACCCGGAAACATGAGAATCCCGCGTCTGCAGAATGGGAAAAATCACCCGGGTTTTTGAGCGAAAAAGGCCAAAATCAGGGCAAAATCGGGTCAATTTGCCCCGAAATTACAGAGATACGTGTTGATTCCATTGGACTTACAAAACCGTGGTAACGGTTCCATAAGCGAGATTTCGAGAAGTACGAGATTCTTCAAGTTGCAGAAGATAAGAAGCTTGCTTTCACTCACGAGAGACAACAGCGAACAAAAGGCGAACGCACCCCCCCCCCAGGGGGTACCCCCAATTCGGGGAGCACGGAGCGGTCACGTTCCTTGGAAATCCCGCCGGGGACGTGGCTCCAGTTCATGTTTTCATTGTGCGCGCAGGGAGGGTAATTCTCTGCAATCACCTGCGCCACCTTGCGGTGGGGCTAACCGCATTCGGTCGGTCCGCTCCAGAAGGAAGGCGCGGGAGCGATGGGGTAGAAGACCGATGGGGCGGACTCCAGAGAAGATCCAGAGTTATTGTGTACTGCCGAAGGCTGTCCAGGGATGCACTCCTGGTGGCCGTGTCAACTTGAGCGGATTGCTTTTCGGGCGTCATCGACTCGGGTTTCGCTCTAAAATGGGTCCCCGGAGGCTTTGAGACGTATGAGATTCCCGCTATGAATAACTGGTGTGCTGGTTCTCATGAGTTCAACGACAGTTATAGCTCAATCCACCTCACCTTCACCTTCGCCCTCTTCCGACGCTCTAAGTTTGCTCCAGCGAGTCGCCCAGCATTATGCAGACGCCAAGTCGTACTACATCGAATCGACGGAGGAGATGTCGGCCACCGGCGAATACGACCGTAACTGGCAGAAAAAGGTTCTGACTGCAGCCGAAGCGGACGGCAATCGCGGCTATTTTGAGGGGCACGGGAACATGGGCAGCGCCATCAAGGTTGCGGATGGCAAGACGGTTTGGAGATATCGTCTCGACGAGCATCGCTACACGGTCAAACCAGCGAGCGGCGATGGCGCCGATAAGCCTGGACCGGTCGCGATGACCGAAATGGTCTCGTTTGAGGCAGAGAACCTTCGAAGAAGACTGGGCACCCTGGCCAAGTCTCTGAAGTCGGCGGAGTTTCTTCCGGAAGAGACACTTACCGTGAATGGCCAACCGGTAAGGTGCCTGGTTGTGCACGTTCGAACCTCCGACGAGAAGCGCGTGCGCGGCAGTTACCCGTTCGACAAAGCAATCTGGATCGACAAGCAGCGTGAAATCGTTTTGAAGGTTGTCGAGCACTCTCATCCCGTTTGGATGAACTCTGCGGCGCGCATGACTGTAGATCGGGAGACGACGACCGTGTACACGAACACGGTGCTGGACGGTCCGGTGCGCGAGAGCCTTTTCCGCTTTGTTCCTCCGGCGGACGCGCACCAGATTCGGCAGTTTCCTGACCCCACGGAAGGCATGAATGGGGGAGGCATGACAGGAGACTCGATTCCGCCGTTGAAGTTCAAAGGCGCGGACGGCAAGGTTGTCTCCATTGAGTCCTATCGCGGCAAGCCGGTGCTGCTGGATTTCTGGGCGACGTGGTGCGGCCCGTGCGTGGCCGGGTTCCCCAAGCTTGCCGAGATTTACCAACAGGCCAAGGAGAAGGGGTTGGAGCTGATTTCGGTGGACCAGGATGAGGATGCGGCCACCGCGGCCAACTTCTTTGCGAAGAAGGGGTACACCTGGCCGGAATTTCACGACGGCGATGGGGAGATTGAAAAGCTGATGGGGTCGACCGGCATTCCGCGACTGGTGCTGGTGGATGCCGAGGGCCAGATTGTTTACGACGGCGGAGGGGATGAGGACAAGCTACGCACCCACCTGGCGAAGCTGGGGCCGGAGTTTCAGGAACTGGCGCCCAAGCCGGTGGCCGCTCCATGCGTTTCTTCGAGGTAGGGCGGGCGAGCGGAGAAACGCCAGAGCGTTGGCGGAAAATCAAAGTGCGCAGCCGCCCAACGGGTGTAGTATGTGCGATGCGCGATGACTGTCGTGCGAGATCGCCGGCGGGCAGGAATCGATCCCGGACTTGATCCCCGAGACTGGCATCGATCGGCCTTTAGAGCTTCCCGCAAGCTGGGCTGCCCGCATCCCCTTCCCCTTCACTGAGCACATGGAGAGAGTATGCGCAAGGTACTGTCGGGTTTCTTGTCTTTGGCAGTTCTGGCCGTGGTTCCGCAGGCAGTGCGGGCCGCTATTCCCACCTACGACAACGTCTACGTCTTTGGCGACAGCTACTGCGATGTGGGCAATCTTTCCATCGCGACGAAGGGCATCGAGCCTGGACCTTACTATTTTAACGGCCGCTTCTCGAACGGACCACTCTGGGTGGACCACGTGGCCGGGTTCCTGGGCGTGCCGATGAAGCCGGCGCTGGCGGGAGGAACGAATTACGCCTTCGGCGGAGCCTGGGTGACGGCGCCTCAGTCGTTTCCCGGCGGGACGATTCCCAGCGTGCCGCAGCAGGTTGAGCTTTACCTGAGCCAGCATGGGAACAAGGCCGACCCTAATGCGCTGTACGTATTGGAGGGCGGCGGAAATGACATTCTGGGAACCACCAGCGGCTCACCGGAGCGGCTGGGATTTGAGATTGCCCTCGGCATTACGGACAGTGAGCGGATCCTGCGGCAGGCGGGCGCCAGAAACTTTTTGATTCCCAATCTGTTCGACGTCGGGCTGTTGCCTGCGGCGGCGGGGAATGTTGCGTTTGCCAAGGCGGCCAGCTATGCGGCCAACGAGGCGATCGATCTATTGCTGGAGTTTGAGCCGCAGGGGCGCGTCAACCTCCTTCGCATCGACGTCTTCAGCCTGATGAATTCCATTGAGACAGACCCGACACACTTTGGATTCGTCGACATCACGGACCCCTGCCTGACGACCAAGGTTTGTGCCGACCCGGACCACACTTACTTCTGGGATGCGCACCATCCGACCGAGTTTGGGCAGGCATTCTTTGCTGTCACGGCGGAGAACCGTTTGGCGACACAGGAAAGGAAAAGATAGGTCAGTGAGCCGCTGGAAAGGTCATGATAGCTGAAAGCGATCCCAGGCTTCCACTGCGGTGGGTCGAACCTGGGATCGTCAGCTTCCGCGTCCCGGGGTTCGCAGACCGGAGATGCCGCGGAATTCGATCCCACGGACGCCGGCGCTGCTAAACTGAAGGCTCATGATTCTCCCGTTTGTCCGTGAGGTATTTGCGGAGCTGGAGCACTCTTCGGGGTTTGAACGCGTACGAAGGCATCTGAGCCTGGCTGCGGGGCGGAGACGTGTCTCCGGGCTGACGGCCACGGCGCGGGCGCTCTACATTCCCCTGATGGCGCGGGCGGCGCGGCAACCGGTGATTGTGGTGGTGGCCGACAACAAGGCCGCCGAAGGGCTGGAGCCGATGTTGCGCGCCGGCTGCGAGCTGACCGGGGCCATTGACCCTGCGCACGTGGTGCGGCTGCCGTCCCACGACGTGCTTCCCTTCGAAAATCTCTCTCCCCATCCGGATGTACAGGAACAAAGAGCGGCAGCACTGTGGAAACTGGCCACCGGGGCGGTTTCCATCTTGATTGCGCCCGTGGAAGCGGCGGCGCTGAAGCTCTTCGATCGCGACTACTACGCCGGCCTGACCGTGACGTTGAAGCGTGGCGAAGAGGTGGACGTGGAGGTGCTGACCGCGCACCTCGCTTCGGTCGGCTACACGCAGATCGACCTGGTGGAGATGCCGGGGCAGTTCACGCGGAGGGGCGGAATCCTGGATGTGTACTCGCCCGAGTCCGACCGGCCGGTGCGCCTGGAGTTCTTCGGCGACGAGATTGAAACCATTCGTAAATTCGATCCGGAGACGCAGCGCTCGCAGAGCGGACTGGACGAGACTGAGTTACTGCCTCTGACCGAGACGCCGGTGACCGAGCGGTTGCTGGCCGCGGTGCATGGGCGGTTGAGCCGGCAGCGAGTGGAAGGCGAAGAAGAAGAGATGGCGGCCGAAGTTGCGGCGGCCGGCGGAGTAAGCGTGTTCCCGGGCTGGGAGTTCTTCTCCGCGGTGGCCGGAGCGGAGAAATCGCTGCTGACGCTGGCGCCCAAGTGCGCGCTCTTCGTGGTGGAGCCGGGGATGGTGCGCAACCAGATCGAGCGCTGGTGGACCAAGGTCGAGCAGCGCCACGAGCGCTCGGGGATTGGTTCGTTGATCACGCCGGAAGACATTTATTTGCGGCCGGAGTTGTTGCAGGCGCAGCTCGAATCGCATATGGGGCTGGACCTGGATCAGTTGGGCGCGGTGGACGTGCTGGACGTGGACAATACGCTGGGCGAGATCGAACTGCCCACGCGGCCGACGCTCAGGTTTCATGGGTCGATTCCGGCGCTGACCGAGCAACTGCGCACGCTGATCGCGGCGGAGACGCACATTGTGTTGGCCGCGCCGAACCAGGGCGACGTGGAGCGGCTGGCCACGGTGATGCGCGAGTACCAGATTCCTTACCGGTTGGGCAGCCGGGTTGCGCACGCGGGCAGCGAGACCATGCTGGAGGAAGCGAGTTACATCACCGGCGACATGCGCGTGCCGACGATTGTGCGCACGCCGCTCGCGGCCGGGGTCAGCTTTGGCGAGACGAACCTGATACTTTTCGGGGCCAATGACTTATCCGACGACGCGGATGTGGCGGCCCGTCCGGAGCCCAAGCGGTCGAAGACGGCGGCGTTTGTTTCGGATTTTCGCGATCTCACCATCGGCGATTACGTGGTGCACGTCGAGCACGGCATCGCGCAGTACCAGGGCCTGAAAGAGATTGTGCAGGACGGCTTCGCGCTCGAATTCATGATCCTGGAATTCGCCGAACAGGCCAAGTTATATGTGCCGCTGACGCGGCTGGACCTGATTCAGAAGTACCGTTCAACCGATACGGGGCCTGCGCCGGTGTTGAACAGGCTCGGCTCGCAGCAGTGGGCCAAGACCAAGGCGCGTGTGCGCAAGGCCATGGAAGACATGACCGCCGAGCTGCTCAAGTTATATGCCGAGCGGACCACTGCGGAGGGCGTGGCCTTCACCAAGGACAATGCGTTTCAGCGCGAGTTTGAAGACTCGTTCGACTATCGCGAGACAGACGACCAGTTATCGGCGATCCGGGCCATCAAGTACGACATGGAATCGACGCGGCCGATGGACCGCCTGCTCTGCGGCGATGTGGGCTACGGCAAAACGGAAGTGGCCATGCGCGCGGCTTTCAAGGCGGTGCAGGACGGCAAGCAGGTGGCGGTGCTGACGCCTACGACGATTCTGTGCTTCCAACATTTCGAGACCTTCAAAAAGAGGTTCGCACAGTTCCCAATCAACATCGAAATGATCTCGCGCTTTCGCACGGCGAAGGAGCAGAAGGCGATTGTCGAGCGGGTGGAGACAGGCAAGGTGGACATCCTGATCGGCACCCACCGGCTGCTGTCGAAGGACATCAAATTCCAGGATCTAGGCCTGCTGATTGTGGATGAGGAGCAGCGCTTCGGCGTGCGCCACAAGGAGCGGCTGAAGCAGATGCGCAAGCAGATCGATGTGCTCGCCATGAGCGCCACGCCGATTCCGCGCACGCTGCATATGTCGCTGGTGGGGCTGCGCGACATGAGCGTGATCGAGACACCGCCCAAGGATCGCATGGCGATTCAGACGGTGGTGGCCAAGTTCGACGAGAAGATTGTGCGCTCCGCGGTCGAGGTCGAGTTGGAACGCGGCGGGCAGGTCTACTTTGTGCACAACCGCGTGGAGTCGATATACGAGCTGGCCGCGCGGATTCAGGAACTGGTTCCGGCGGCGCGGGTTGCCGTGGGACACGGGCAGATGAGCGAGGCGGAGCTGGAGCGGGTGATGCTGGCCTTCATGCGTCACGAGTACGACGTTCTGGTGGCCACCACCATCATCGAAAACGGTCTCGACATTCCGCTCGCCAATACTATCCTTATCAATCGCGCGGACCGGCACGGGCTCAGCGAGTTATACCAGTTGCGCGGGCGCGTGGGGCGTTCCAACCGGCGTGCTTATGCTTACCTGCTGATTCCACCGGAGCAGGAGCTGACGGATATAGCGCGGAGGCGGTTGGCGGCACTGAAGGAATTCAGCGACCTGGGTGCAGGCTTCAAAATCGCCGCGCTCGATCTGGAGTTGCGCGGCGCGGGGAACATGCTGGGCGGCGAACAGAGCGGGCACATCGAGGCTGTGGGATTCGAGTTATACACCTCGATGCTGGAAGCTACGGTCAAGGAGATGAAGGGCGAGAGCAGCGAGGACCGGCCCGCCATGCAGCTTAACCTGGGAATCGCGCTGCGCATTGACGAGAGTTATGTGCCTGAAGAAAACCAGCGGCTGCGGCTTTACAAGAAGATTGCCGGAACCACCTGCGAGGCGGCCTTGGCCGAGGTGCGCGCAGAGATGGAAGACCGCTATGGTGCGCCGCCCGATGCGACGGTGTTCCTGCTGGAGGCTGCGCTGGTGCGGCTGGAGTGCGAGCGGATCGGCATTGCGCAGATCGACCGCAAGCGCACCGAACTGCACATTCGATTTACCGAGAAAGCAGCCGTCGATCCGCAGCGGTTGATGCGGCTGGTGGCGCGCAATTCAAAGCGCGGCGCGCAGTTCACACCGCAGGGGTTGTTGAAGTATCCTTTGGTTGCCACGCGCTCCGACGAAGTGCTGCTTGAAATTCACGAGCTGATTGCCAACCTGGCCCCCGCGCCGGTGAGTGCTTGAGAACCCAACCTCGACTGAGAGAGGCACAATGAAGAGAGTTATCACGTTGCTTGCGATGGGAGCCTGTATGTCTTCTGCGATCACCGGCTATGCCGCGAATGAAAACTGGAAACAGCAATTCCAGAAGGTCTCCGACGAGTACTTCGATCAGGTGTACTTCCATTACAGCCCCACCGGTGGAACGCTGGTCGGCTATCACCAGTACGACGCGCAGCTCGAGGATTACTCGCGCAAGAACATCGACGCCGAGATTGCCGCGCTGAAGGTCTTCGAGAAGCGGATCGAAGCGATTCACCCGGACGATGCCGCTGCGGATTTTGTGCCGCGCAGCGATCGCGAGATGGTGCTGGGAAATATCCGCTCCGCACTGCTGACTCTCGAAACCATTCGTCCCTGGGAGAAGAATGCGGATAACTACTCGGGCACCGCGGCCAATGGCGCGTTTACGCTGATGGAGCGCAAGTTCGCCTCGCCCGACGACCGGCTGCGCTCGCTGATTGCGCGCGAGAAGCAGATGCCCGCGCTATTCGCGGATGCGCGCGTCAACCTGAAAAATCCGCCGCGTGTTTACACCGAGATCGCCATTGAGCAGCTGCCGGACATTGTGGGCTTCTTTGAGCACGATGTGCCGCTGGCCTTTGTTGACGCCAAGGATCAGGCGCTGAAAGCCGAGTTTGCCCAGACCAATGCGGCCGTGATTGCGGCCCTGAACAGTTATCTCGGCTGGTTGAAGACGGATCTTCTTCCGAGGTCGAACGGTGACTTCCGCATCGGCGCGGAGACCTTCTCAAAGAAACTGGAATACGACGAGATGGTGGATCTGCCGCTGGACAAGCTGCTGGAGATTGGCTGGGCCGATCTGCGCAAGAATCAGGCGCACTTCAATCAAATTGCGAAAGAACTGGAGCCGGACAAGGATCCGCGTGCTGTGCTCGTGGAACTGGGAGAGAACCATCCCGCGCCGGACCAGTTGATGAATACCTTCCGCGCCACTTTCGATGGCCTGGTGAGCTTCATTCAAACGCGCCACATTGTCACTATTCCCTCGGACGTCCGGCCCATCCTGGAAGAGACGCCGCCTTTCATGCGCGCTACGACTTCTGCCAGCATGGATACGCCGGGGCCGTTTGAAACGCACGCGACGGAAGCCTACTTCAATGTAACTCTGCCCGATCCCAAGATGACGCCCGCGGAGGTCGAGGGTTTCATGCACTCGTTCAACGTGGGCACGGTGATTTCGACGGCGGTGCACGAGACGTATCCTGGGCATTACATCCAGTTCCTGTGGGTGCCGCAGGCGCCGAGCCGGGTGCGCAAGCTGCTGGGCGCGAGCACCAACGTTGAAGGCTGGGCGCACTACACCGAGCAGATGATGCTCGACGAAGGCTACGGACAGCCCGGAGTGGGCGCCAAGAATGAGCGCGAGTCCAAATTCCTGCGCCTCGGCCAATTGCAAGATGCCCTGCTGCGCAACGCGCGCTTCATCGTGGGAATCCAGATGCACTCCGGCAAAATGAGTTTCGATGAGGCGATCGCGTTTTTCCAGAAGGAAGGCTATCAGTCGAAGGAGTTAGCCACGATGGAGACCAAGCGCGGCACCAGCGATCCAACTTATCTTTATTACACGCTGGGCAAGCTGGAGATCATGAAGCTGCGTGAGGACATGAAGAAGAAACAGGGCGCTGCCTTTTCCTTGGAAGATTTCCATAACAATTTTCTGCGCCAGGGATTCCCGCCCGTAAAAATTGTGCGTGCGGCAATGTTGGGGGATAACTCGCCGACATTGTGAACGGATGGCTCTTCATCTTTCTTGCATGGAATGCTGAATGGATGCGCCAGTAACGGGATGTGCGCGTTCATTCAACGCATACCACGCAAGGTGTAGAGTGGAACCGGGTGTGACCTAGTATGCTGTGAGCGAAAGTTAGAGCGGCGCAAACGTCGCAGCTATTGAAGCGAGGGCACGAAATGAATAAGCCGGTACGCAAGGCGGTCTTTCCTGCAGGCGGTCTGGGAACGCGATTTTTGCCTGCAACCAAGGTGATTCCCAAAGAGATGCTGGCGCTGGTCGACAAGCCCATTATCCAGTATGGCGTGGAAGAAGCGATTGCGTCGGGGATCGAACACATCATCATCATTACCGGCCGCGGCAAGGGCGCGATGGAAGACCACTTCGACACTAGCTTCGAACTGGACGCGAATCTGGAACGGCGGGGCAAGCAGGATTTGCTGGCGGTGTCGCGCGGCGTCTCGGCACTGGCGCGCATCAGTTACGTGCGGCAGAAGGAGCCGCTGGGGCTGGGCCACGCCGTGCTCTGCGCCAAGAACCTGGTGGGCGATGAACCCTTCGCCGTGATGCTGCCCGACGATGTGATCGATGCACCGGTGCCCTGCCTGAAGCAGATGATCGATGTCTTCAATGAGCGGGGCGGATCAGTTCTGGCGACGCAGACCGTGGAAGGGCCGGGCATCAGCGCCTATGGCGTTCTGGCCGGCTCGCAGGATCCCGATAACTGGCGGATCTACAACTGTACCGGCATGGTGGAGAAGCCGAAGTTTGAAGATGCGCCTTCCAAGCAGGCGATCATCGGCCGCTATGTGCTCACGCCGCGAGTCTTCGAGTTACTGGAGCAGACCGAGCCCGGCGCTGGCGGCGAGATTCAACTTACCGACGGGATCAAGGCTCTGCTGAAAGAGGAGAAGGTCTTCGGCTATACCTTTGAAGGCAAGCGCTTCGATGCGGGCGACAAGCTGGGCATGTTACAGGCGACTGTCGAGTTTGCGCTGAAGCGCAGCGATCTGGGTCCGCAGTTTCGCGAGTATCTGAAGGGGCTAACGCTGTAGAAGGCGGAGTTAGCCGCCGCTTCGCGGCAAGTTAGCGGAGTTGGCGGAATTTGCATTTACGCTAGCCCTGCTAACCGCGCTAACTCCGCTAGCCCCGCTAACCGCGCCAGCCTTATTGCCTCACGCCTTCCACTTGATGTTGCAGCCTATCGACGGACGCTGATCGGGGAGCGGCGGCTTTCCGGCAAGCACCGTGTCGATCGCGGCGCGCAGGTCCTCGCCGGTCACAGGAATACCGTTGCCGGGGCGGCTGCCATCGAATTGACCGCGATAGACAAGGCGCAAATCGGCGTCGAAGAGAAAAAGATCGGGCGTACAAGCGGCCTGGTAAGCGTGCGCCACGGCTTGCGTCTCATCGTAGAGATAAGGGAAACTGAAACCCAGAGTTTGCGCCTGCTGCTTCAGCCCGGCAGGGCTGTCGTCGGGGTGAGTTACTGCGTCGTTACTGCTGATGGCCACGATACTTATGGGCTTGCTCTTGTAGTCGACGACCAGGGCTGCGAGTCCCTTCTCAATGTGCTTGACGTAGGGGCAGTGGGTGCAGATAAACATCACCAACAGCGCCTTCCGGCCGCTGAAGTCGTCGCGGCGAACGGTCTTGCCGGTCACGACATCGGGCAAGGCAAAATCGGGTGCGGTGGTGCCCAGTTGCAACATGGTCGATTCGGTAAGTGCCATGATCTTCCTCCTTCTCCTTGGCGAGTCAGCAAGTCAGAGGTTGAACTCGCTTAGAACAGGCCGCCTTGCCTTCCCGGCATGGACAGGCCAAAGTGCTCATAGGCCAGGCGCGTGGCGACGCGGCCGCGGGGCGTGCGGTCGAGGAATCCGATCTGGATGAGGAAAGGCTCGTAGACTTCTTCGAGCGCGTCTTCCTCCTCGGCCAGGGTCGCGGCCAGCGTGCCCAGGCCCACGGGCCCGCCGTCGTACTTCTGCATGATGGTCAGCATCAGCCGGCGGTCGATCTCGTCGAAGCCGTGCGCATCCACTTCAAGCATGGTGAGGGCGGCATTGGCGGTGGGCCGGTCGATCTCGCCATTCCCGCGCACCTGGGCATAGTCGCGGACACGGCGCAGCAGGCGGTTGGCGATACGCGGTGTGCCGCGCGAGCGCAGGGCGATTTCCGCCGCGCCGTCCTGATCGATGGGGATCTGCATCACCTCGGCCGAGCGCGTGACGATGAAGCGGAGCTCGTCTTCGGTGTAGAACTCCAGGCGCAGCAGAATGCCGAAGCGCGACCGGAGAGGCGAAGAGAGCAGCCCGGGGCGCGTGGTGGCACCGATGAACGTGAAAGGCCGGATCTCCATCACGTGGGTGCGTGCGGCGGGGCCCTGTCCGATGATGATGTCGAGCTTGTAGTCCTCAAGCGCGGTGTAGAGCTTTTCTTCGAGCACCGGCTGCATGCGGTGGATTTCGTCGAGGAAGAGCACCTGGCGCTCGCGCAGGTTGGTCAGGATGGCCGTGAGGTCGCCCTGAATCTGCAGGGCTGGGCCGGAGGTCTGCTGGAAGCCCACGTCGAGTTCGTTGGCGATAATGGTGGCCAGCGTAGTCTTGCCCAGTCCCGGCGGCCCGAAAAGCAGCACGTGGTCCAGCGCCTCGCCGCGGGATTTGGCGGCTTCCAGCGCAATGGCGAGCTGCTCCTTGGCCTTCGACTGGCCGATGAACTCCCCGAGCCAGCGCGGACGCAATTTCAGCTCAAAACCCTGCTCTTCTTCAGCGCGCGAGGCGCTGACCAGCCGTTCCGGAGTGTTGTCGTGCGCGATGGCCATGCTGAGGAGAAGTGTAGCGGTCTCAGGTGGAGGCTGCAACCGGGAGCGGGCGGGGGCGGCGCTCAGGCGGGCAGATTGACCACGCCAGCCACCAGCTTGTAGTGGAACCCATCGAAGGGTTCGCTGAGGCTGATGGTGAGCAAGGTTCGGGTCGGTTTATTCCCGCAGATGAGGGCGTTGGGATGGATTCCGGTAGGGAGGAGGTTCAGCATATTCAACATGGCAGGATCTGTAACCGGAAGGTGTGCGTCCAGTGAAGGCTGGCATGATCAGTGGGTGGAAGTCCCACCGGGGTAAAAGTCCAAGCCCCGTAGCTTGAATAGCAGGGCAGAGAGGAAACTTTCTGTTCTGAAGCCTATTGACGAAGTC
>Ga0224530_1001136_pt1 | contig 14847 bp, 8 predicted proteins | sample CBST75metaG_FD_179873 | JGI IMG/M metagenome (GOLD analysis project Ga0224530, IMG submission 179873) | Peat soil microbial communities from Stordalen Mire, Sweden - C.B.S.T75 | ecosystem: Environmental > Terrestrial > Soil > Wetlands > Peat | place: Sweden: Norrbotten County, Stordalen Mire...
GCGCGTGCTGAGTGAACCAAGCCTGAGTTGGTCGAGTGGAACGTTGAGAGCAATGAGCCCGTTTTCTGGAGCCAGGAGCTTGCAACTCTGGCCAAGACTGCTGCCCGCCATTGCTCCTGTGGCAAAGAAGAGGAAGGATCGCCCACGAGTCGAATCTTCTGCGGGAACGCCCTTCACAAGCTCTTTCGGAAAGTTCATCCATATGCGCAGACGCCGGAAAGGGCGCTTCGGGTATTGAGCTTCCAGCCTGCGGAAGAGCGTCTCCTGTGCCGCACTTACAGCCCCCTCGCCAGCATGGCTGACGAAGAGCGGGTTGCGTCCCTTTTCCAAAGCATCAATGGCGCCGATGAGGCTGTCTAGGCCGCCGGAGAATAGAGAAATGCCATCGAACGGCGGTTTCGCCACCAAAAGCGGTAGGGGCGCGACGATTCGCTCGAAGCCCTGAGGACGAACTCGAAAGTCAAGAAACCACCGGTCTCCAGTCAGGAAATTCAGCATTTGCTGCAAGAGGCCAGAAACACTCGTCCAACGAGCGACGTCGCTCACCGGAACCACCAAACGGATTTCTCGAGTCCAGTTATCCTGTGATTCCGTATTACGTGAAATTCGCGTGTCCGCCGCATGGATGTGGGCAGCCAGCACCAGCAGATCCACGCTGAGCTCGGAGGGGTAAATTCCAATTGTGGCCAGTTCGTCGAGAACATTCCCTATTCCGTGGTCGAGTCGCTTCGTGGCTTGAACAAACTCTATCCTCACCCTCTAGCCGACAATCCTCATCCGTCGATTTCTTGTGGATCATTCAGCACACTATGTAAGTATGATGCTCCCTTACTTGCGATATCCATGGGCGACACAGCACATTCGGCCCAAAGCGTGCCCGGAGCGTCCTTGACATCGGGTAGGAACCCGAAGCCCTCGATCATCAGATAGCCTTCGTATCCAATCCTTCCGAGCGAATCCAGTATCCCGGGAAAATCCACATGACCCTGGCCGATCACACTGCGGTCGTTCTCGCTGATGTGCATATGCCGGAGACGATTGCGCAAAGAAAGGACCGAGACGGCAATATTCTTTTCCTCGATATTGGCGTGGAAGGTATCGATGGTGACGCCGACCCGGGGATGGCCGACAGCTTCGCACAGTGCCAGGGCTTCTTTTGCCGTCCGCAGGAAAAAAGTTTCGGAGCGATTCACGGGCTCAATAGAGAGCGTGACGCCGCAGGCATCGAGAGTTTCGCCGAGCGCTTGAAATGCCTCGGTTGCCCACTGCCACTCGCCGGCCGTGGGCCGATGGCCGGTGAAATAGCCAATCGGCGCATACAGCGGACCTCCCAACAGTTTCGCTCCAAGTTGAGCGGCGGTCTCCACGCACCGCTTCAGGTGGTGCATCGATCTCTGCCGAACGCCGGCATTGTGACTGATCGGGTTGATTCCGGAAGGAAGAATTGCGCAGACCGTACACTCAAGGCCGCTCTGCTCGAACGCCCGCCGGATCTCCGCGACCGGCAGCAGCGCTGGATCGAACATGGGAATCTCAAAGCCGTCCAGGCCCAGATCCCGAATCGCAGGCAGCAGATCGAGCAACGATGGCTCCATCTTTCCCGCCCACGCGAATGCGCTCACTCCAAGTTTCATGTGTTGATCTTAATCCAGCGCGCCGCAGAAAATCGCACGGCATCTTACAACGGCGCACCAAAACAGTCTCTCAGCGTCGAACTCAACTATGTCGTTAGCCGGTCGCGGGAAATGGGAGTGAAGTGCCATACAGACAGGCTAACCAGACCTGCCGTCGTTCCCGGCCACTTGAAGCACAGATCACGATCGTGGCCGCCGGCAGAGTAGAAACGCTTGACCCACGCCGCCTGATGGTTGACGAACAACTCCATAACGGAACCGTCGGCATAGAGATGGATCTCGAGGTCTTCGTCTTCTCCCAACTCGAGTGGGAGAGAGCGCCCATCTACATGGAACCGGTCGCGACAAGTCGGGTCGTACCTCAGCGCGAGCCAGGGAGCGAGATTGGTCTCCCCGCCGTGCAGTATCAGTTCGAACGGCTCGCGGCCTCTTCGCGCCCGCAAAAGGACTTCGCCGCAACAACCCTCCACACGGATGGACCCGATCCGTTGCCGGAGTTCATCGTTGTTGCCGGAAATCTCCAGGACTTGTTCGCGAGAGCGTAGTCGATTCACTTCGCCGGTAACCTGGAAGCGCAATCGGCCGTTGGCGGAAAAGGAAAGCACACGCGGCAAGGACATCATGCCAGCCCAGCCCGCCGCCTTGAACTCCTCCAGCGGACACGTCTCGGGAATCCATCCCCAGAGGATACGGTTGCCATTCTTGTCCAATTGCGTTTTCGCCGCATAGTAGGCCCCGTAGTCCAGAATGCCTGCCTGCTCTGCGTGAAACGTCATGGCGCCGGTGTCGAGCCGTCCGGCCTGCCATTGCGCCTTGCCTCCGGCCGAATAGATCAGGATATGCCGATCCCCCAGCGGGAAAATCTCCGGACACTCCCACGTCTCCCAGGGATCGAAGGCCGCGGCGTGCTGGCGGCGGGCCAGGATGTGCATGTACTCCCAGTTGCGCAGATCGCGGGAACGATAGAGAAGCACGGCCCCGCCCTCTCCGGCGATCCCGGAGCCGAGCACGGTATACCACCACTGCCCTTGCTTCCAAGGCGAGGGATCGCGAAAGCCATTAACTTCCATGCCGGGCGGAGGCGCGGCAATCACCGGGGCCGCCGCTTTCTCCCACACCATCAGGTAGGCGTCTCGCGCCACAGCCAGGCATTGCGTTTCCTTGAGAGGCGACGAGCCGTCCTTGCTTGTTGCCTCGTCCAGAGACACGGAGCGTGCGCCGGTGTACAGAATAGTTACTCGCCCATCCTGTATCACCGCAGTCCCCGTAAAGCAGCCATCCGCGTCGGGCGAGCCCGGCGTGGGAGCTAACGCTACGGGAAGATGCCGCCAGTGAACCATGTCGGGGCTGACCGCGTGTCCCCAGTGCATATTGCCCCAGTAAGCTCCGTCGGGATTGTACTGGTAGAACATGTGGTACTGTCCGTTCCAGTAAATCGGGCCGTTGGGGTCGTTCATCCAGTTGGCGCGCGGCAACAAATGAAATTGCGGACGCAGTGGATCCTCAGCCAGCGAGATGCGCTTTGCTGCCGAATTTTCCTCAGACGAAGAGGCAGGGGATCGCTCCCCAGCGGCCTGAGCCGGCGCCACGGCGCGCAGGAAAGGCAGCGCCGCGGCTCCGGTCAGCGCGGCCAAAACATTGCGGCGACCGGTTTTCATGCCCATGCTCCTCGCTTGCGGCAGGCGCAAGCCCGATTCCAACACGAATCTTCCACCCAGGAAGCGAATTCTTCTGGACTGGCTCTCGTAAATTGGCGTATTCCAGAGTCACCTCAGCGCTCGAATCTGCTCAGCACAAAAGCATCCGCCATAGCCTGATTGCCAATGTCATTGGGATGGATGTGATCGCCGGAGTCGAACTCCGGCCGCATGCGTTTCGGGTGTGCTGGATCCCGTTCGACGGCATCGAAGTCAACGACCGCATCGAATTCGCCGCTGTTTCTAATCCACGCATTCACTGTTTGGCGCGTGGCCTCGCCCACGGGGCCAGCCAGCCAAACTCCCTCTTCAGGCGTGAGCGTCGCGCCCATGATCTTGAGTTGGTCCATGTGAGCACGAGCGATGAGCTGCTTATAGCCGGCGATGAGATCGTCCGCGGTGAGTGCTCCCGGACCCGCGATCTGACCATGAAGATTGATGTCGTTGATTCCTTCGAGCAGGACAACCCAGCGCACGCCGGGCTCGCTGGCGACATCGCGATCGAAGCGCGCCAGGGCGCTGACCCCGGCACCGTCACGAAGAACCTGATTGCCGGAGATTCCCGCGTTGAGGACGGCGATTCGAGGGCCTTGCTGGCGCTCGCTGAACCGCTTGGCTAACAAGGTGGGCCAGGCCATGTTGGCATCCACGGTGGTGCGAAACCCATCGGTGATCGAGTCACCCAGGCAGGAGATTGCGAAGCTGCCGGCGGGCGCAACGACATCGACGCTGCGCAGCCATACATAAGATGAGTTGGTTGTGGGATGGGGCATGGTCGCGGATGCACTGGTGTCCCCCGTGGAGACATAGGCGGTGTGCAGGCCCGGAGTGTGGTTGGTGGGCGTTCCTTCGGCCTTGGCAACATAGAGAGAAACGGCCAGGTCGGAGATCGATTTGAGGTCGATATCCACCGGATCGCTGACGATGACCTGTCCGGGACGGATGTCGACGCTCTTGTTCCCGCTGAAGGTCAACTGGCGGTCCGAGTTGCTATCTATGGAGGATCCGGTTGTGCGGACGGCGACATGAGCTTCTCCGATGGAGACGATGCCTTTACCGAAGGCGTTCGAGAGCTCAATGCGGATCTTCTGGCCCGGGATGCTGGCGTGGACAATCATCCGCACCGTCTGGTTGTTGGTGATGATGGGAATAGCGGGCGGCCCTTGCACGCCCTTCATATGCCGGAAATCGGGCATCTTGACGTTGGGCCGGAGGACCGGCCTGTCTTCAGCCGTCACGGCCATCTGCTCGGAGGCGGCCCAGGTTGCAACCCAGTGATCCTGCGCTCCGGAGTTGGGCTGCGCAGGCACGATAATTATTGAGAGAGACAAGATGCCCGCAATCGCCAGCATCCGAAGCTGCTTCGTCATTCTGCACCTCTTGAGTATGGAATCATGTTTGCACCGCCGGCCTGGTGGACTTCCGCTTCCAGGTTCCATCTGCCCTTTGTCAGCCACCCACAGGTGTTTCCGACCCGCTGTGCAGGAAACGGTAGCGCCGGCCTTCCGGCCGGCTGTAGCGTGGACCTCCCGGTCCACGCTTGTTTTTCTTTCGCCTCATTGGGAATCATCGCATCGACCCAGCCGATTCGAAGCTTTTGCCCTTAGCCGCGCGGAGCTTGCCGATGTCGATGGCTGCCGCCATCGCTTTGTAACCCGCGGCATTCGGATGCAGATGGTCTCCCGATTGGTAGTCGTCGCGGAACCGTTGCGGATGACCGGGATCGCGAACCGCCGCATCGAAGTCGATAACGCCATCGAAGGCTCCGCTGGTGCGGATCCAATGGTTCACCGCCTCGCGAACAGCTTCGCTCTCGGGGGTAAAATAATCAGCGCCTTGATAGGGAGTCATGGTTGCGCCGAAGATTTGAATACCGTGAGAGTGCGCGCGCTCGATGATCTGCTTCATACCCAGAATCAAATCGTTGGCCGTCACAACCTGACCGGCAAACGGGTTCTTCGGCATCGTGCCATTCGTCATGCGGGGCGGTTTCATATTTGGCCAGCCGATGTCATTGATGCCCTCGAGAAAAATCATCTCGGTCACGCCCGGCTTGGCAAGTACGTCGCGATCGAAGCGAGCCAGCGCGCTGACGTCGGCGCCATCAAACAAGATGCGATTGCCGCCAATTCCTTCATTATCGACAGCAAAGTTTGGAAGGCCCGGGGCCTGCGCGAGGCGATCTGCTAGCTGGTCGGGCCAATCCTGATACTCGCCCGGCTTGGCGCCAAAGCCATCCGTGATCGAGTCACCCAGGGTCACAATGGCAGTAGTCTGTTCCGGGGCCCAGAACTCCAGATCGGACAACCAGTACCACGAAGTTGTCTGCGTGGCGCCAGGAATACTTTCCGCGCTGCTGAAATTGCCAGGACCTGAGATATAGGTGGGCCGCTGTCCGAGTAAGTGGAAAGTTGACGGAGTGATCTGCTGCGGCATATAGATGCTGATTGCTACGTTTGCAAAGGCTGGAATCTTCAGGTCGATCGGATCGCTCAGCATGGGCGCGCCCGCGGGGATCTGCACGGCGGCTTTTCCGTCGAAGGTCAGTGGACGATCGGAACCGGAAACAATGCTTCCATCTTCCTTCGCCAAGGCGACATGCGCACCGCCGAGAAAGAGTGGGGTTGTGCCAACTTCATTCGAGAACCGAATGCGGAGACATTCCCCTCCGATGGTAGGTCGAATCGTCTCACGAATGGTCTGATTGTTCAGGGTGATGGGCGGAGGCATGCCGGGGAAAACCATTGGAGTGTGAACCGCAGTGCTCCAGGCGCTCACCCAGTGCCCCGCATTGCTCGCACTCTGAGCCGCCGCGACAGCTACAAAGAAACTGGCGGCGAATACAAAAGCCGCGCATCTCGAAGATAATGTTCTCATGATTTCGTTTCCCGACTCTGGCCACCCGGACCTAAGAGTCCGGATGGCTTCGGTGAAGATCGCGTGCGGCCGGCTTCTTTGGCTTTGTGCAGAGCGTCACTCGAACAGTTCAGGTTTTTGCGCGCTAATCCTTCCCTAGGTGGCGATCGAAGAATTTGATCATGACATTGAATGCGTCGCGCGATTCCGGCACATCGGCATTGTAGAAAAAGCCATGGAAAAGCCCCTCCCATACATGTAACTCTGCGTCGACGCCCAGCTTCACCATCTGCTCGTGAGTATAGATGGCTCCGCTGTAGGCAAAGTCGCGCGTTCCCGTTATCAATAAAGTGGGAGGAAACTTTGCCAGTACTGCAGGCGAATCAAGCGGCGACACCAGCGGATCATGCATTCTGGCAGTGCTGAAGTAGTCCAGCGCCGAGGCGCTCGGAGGGCCGGCGGGCGGCATGCGCGCTTCACCAAGCGGAAATGCCGTATAGGTTGCGTCCCCACCGAAACTGCCAGCCGATGCGCAATAGATGCCAATTGCGCCTGGTGCGGGAAGGCCGTGCGCCTGGAACCAGGCCATCGACATCGCGGTCAGCATGCCGCCCGCCGAGCAGCCGTATATTCCGATGCTTTTCGGCTTGTAAGTCTTCAGCAAGTCAGAGTAAACGCTGGCAACGTCTTCGCTCGCAGCCGGGAACTTGTTGTCCGGCCCCTCGCGGTAATCCACTGTGATTACTTTGATGCGCATCAGCGCCGCTATCGGGATTGATTCAAGTTCGGCGCAGCCCGGCCAGCAGCCTGAAAAGCCCCCGCCGTGAAGATTCACGAGAACCCGGCCTTCGTTGCTGAAAGAGATTCCGTCTCTCGGGGTGTACTCATACACGTGCACGCCGCCGATTTGGCTATCTTTTTTCTCGACAGCGAACAGCGTGTTGTCGCGCTCGATGTATGGCTTCAGAAAGCGTGGAACACCGTGATCCTGCTTGACGAGTTCCGGATTTTGCATCTGGATAAGATGCTGGGCGAGGTATGACTTTGCCTCCGGACTCAGAAAGCTTGAGACGGGAACAACGAGGGGCGGAACATGCACTGTGCCATCGGCGTCTACAGTCACCTTTGCGGGGGCAGGAGCATTCTGAGCCGTCGCATGCACGGATGCGGCGGCTAGCATAACAACAAGCGCGAAGACGGTGCGCAGGTTCGGGCGGAGTGCAGCGGTAATCATTATGTGAGCCTCCTTGGTAAGTCTATCAATGCCTGGAAAAGCGGCCGGAACAGTATGTTGCGCGGTATCGCGGCGCCTTTGGATCGAGTTACAAACATGCGGTACAGAGGAATCGCATTTAGCGGTGGAGGTATCGGTCAAAGAACCTCGCAATTGCATCGTAGGCCTCTCTAGATTCTGGCAGATCGGAGTTATACCAGAAGGCATGCGGCAGCCCGTCCCAGACATGCAACTCGGCCACTACGCCGGCATGGTTGAGTGCGTTGCAGGAAACGACTGCCGACGAGAACTCGAAGCCGCGCGTGCTGGTGATGAACAGCGTGGGCGGAAACTTCGCAAGCAAGCCGGGTGAATTGATGGGATAAACAAGCGGATCATTGGGTTCGGCATTACCCAGGTAAGCGGGGAATTCGATCGGCGGCGCCGCAACGCCCGGGTGGGGAGCTGGCGGCGCCTGAATCCCCATGAGCGGTCCCGCCACTTGCGCTGCGTCACCGGCAAACATGCGGCCGAGCGATGCACATAGAATCCCGATGGCAGCAGGGTTGGGAAGATTGTGCTTCTCAAACCACGCGATGGACATTCCTGTCAGCATGCCTCCTGCCGAGCATCCATACAGGCCGATATGCTGAGGGCTGTAATCTTTGAGCACCTCTCGGTAGACTGCCGCAACATCTTCGCTGGCGGCCGGGAACTTCGACTCAGGCCCCATCCGATAATCGATGCTGATGACCTTGATCTTTTCGATCGATGCTATGGGGATCGACTCAATCAGGGATGCGGTTCTGGCGCCTGAGACAAATCCACCGCCGTGTACGTTCAGCAGCACTCGATCGCGATTCTTTACTGCAATTCCGTACTTGGGAGTTACGATCTGCGTGAAGACGCCGCCAATTGTCCTTTCCTCAATTTTCACCGGATAGCGGCTTTCGATCGGCCCCAGAAACCATCGCATGATTTCGTCTTGTCTGGCGCGATAGCCTTGAATGTTCTGCGCGGCGCTTGGACCACCGTCGAAAGGCTTGTCGACAAGAAGATGAACCATGTAAGCCCGCGCTTCAGGACTCAAAAGGTTTGATAAGGGGACAGCAAGATGGTCGATGACAACCGTGCCCTCGGATTTGACGTAGTTGGCTTTCTCGGCCCACATCCACCCGCAGACGCCGGTTAGGCAGATCAGGCCTGCGGCCATCCCGGTAAAGATTGCAACGCGCCGCATCATAGAGAACTCCGCTTTGGCCTTACTGAACGCCCACTGGCTACGAATGAGATTGCTGGCTTGCGGATGAGGTCTGTCGAATCGCATTGCGTGCGGAGGCCCGATGCTGGAAACGCCAATTCTCGTCTCCGCAGGCCGACATCGAACGCCTTAGTCGAATCGAAGAACAGATTTAGGAACCTATCCAACAAGAGAAAACCTATAGCGGTGGAAGAGTGAAAAGCGGGCTGATGCATATCTGGGACTGCATCAGCCCTGGTTGAAACTCGTGCTTTAAGTTCAGGAAAGTCGGGATACAGGACTTTCCGCCGATTTTAGGTTTGCAGACGATTCAGGAAGTCGGGCTGAGGAATCTCAGAACGTGATCCTTCCTTCGAACTGCGCTGTACGAGGAAGATTCGCCTGCGTAGTTACCTCTCCGAATCCCGGCACGCCTACCTCACTGTTAGGCAGGCCAAACTGCGGGTGGTTGAACAGGTTAAAAATCTCTCCCGAAAACTTGAAGGTTGCTTCGTGCGGCAGAGCAAAACTCTTGCTGAACACAGTGTCGAAGTTGGCTTGTCCGTTCGCACGGATACCGCGATCAACACGAGGCTCGTTACCGAAGCTGAATTCGCCTGGCTGCTGGAAGCACGAGGTGTTGAACCACTCTGCCGCACGCTGGGCACTATGCACTGAACCCGATCCGGCTTTGCTGCAGCCGGCGGTGTACTCGGGCCGAATGACTCCCGACTGTCCGGGACCAAAGGGCGCCGTGCCTCCGCCAAACTGGCTTAAGACGTTTGCCGGAGCCGTTAGCGCAATGGGCGCGCCGCTGCGGAAGATTGTAATGCCATTGATGCGCCAACCTCCGAGAACGGCGTTCGTCGTGCGGTTCATATTGCCGAGATAGCGGTGTCCACGGCCAAAAGGCAGGTCAAAGCCGTAATCGATCACAAGGTTATTGGTGATGTCCTGCATGCTCAACGATTTCTCGGCCTTGAGATTGTAGTTGTCCTGGGTTATTCCCTCTGCTCCCTGGCCGTCAAGGAACGAGCTGGTGTTGTCCGTATCGCTCAACAGTTTGCTGAAGGTGTAGGCCACCTGCACGATATCGCCGTGCGCCATACGCAGATTGTATTGCATCTGCAAAGCGTTATAGGTCGAGTTTCCGTACCGTGGATTGTACTGCAACATTCCATCGGGATATTGCGGATGAGGTTCGAGAAGGTAGCCCTTCGCAACAGTCTGTCCGCCGACCACAGAGGTTGCAGGCAGAACACCATAGAATGGATTCGGAACCTGTGTTAACAGATCTGCCTGCAGAGAATCATACTGATCCGGAAGCTGGTTCAGATTGTAGCCGGGGCCGGTATAGGCGCTGGCAATCACGAGATGCGTTCCTTTCGCACCCGCATATGCGGCTGTCAGGCTACTGTTTGCTCCCAGCGCTCGCTGTACAGCGACGTTCCACTGCTGCGCGTAGCCATATGGAACTTCCGGAACACCGGCCCAGACACCTGAGCCCAACACAGCATCCAGCGCCGCCTGGGTGTGGCCGCCAGGCAACACAAAGCCGGCTGGCAGTGGATTATCCACCGTGGCAATGAGAGGCTGCCCCACGGTATTCGCGTAGTTCGTGTTGGCGCGGTTGATCGGGTTCAACTGGGGCCCTTCCTGCGCCAAATCAGGTGGCAGGTACGAGATTCCGTATCCGAGACGAAAGACTGTTTGCGGCGTGATTTCATAACTCAGCCCGGCTCGAGGAGAAAACAGATGCCAATGCAGGCGTTCGTCTCTGGTACCTGGATATTGAGAACTGGCAAGCAGCGCCGTTCCGCCGGTAAGCGGAACGGAGTTACCCGTTACCGGATTGGTGAACGACGAAACCGCGCCGATCGTGACCGGCGTATTCGGCTGCAGCACTGAATCCAGGTTATGCTCTTCGGAAAACGCTCCAGGCTGGCTCCAGCGCAGGCCCGCGGTTATGGTAAGTTTCTTGAACGGCTGATACGTGTCCGACACATACAGTCCGTAGTTATGCAGATAGGCGTGCTCTGTCGCACCGTACGATCCAACCGTGCTGGAGGGAATACCCATCAGGAAGGATGCCAGGGCATTGCCAGTTGTCGTATCCGTGGCAGAAGAGGCGGTAAAGAACGGCGTCGCATTCAAGCCGTAGGTCCAATATCCATAGGCTTCCCACAGCATCTGGCGCCAATCCGCGCCGGCCTTGATGGTGTGGTGGCCGAGGATCTTCGTCAAACCTCCGTTGATGCCCCAGACATTGTTATTCCAGTACAGCGTGCTCTGAGCAGCGCCGATTCCATAACCTTGAATGCCGAGAGCGGGCAAAATGCCCTGATTATTTTCGCTTTCGCTCTGAATCGTGCCATAGGCACTGCCCAGCGACGACATATCAAAGCCATTGCTCAGGATGTTCTGGAAGTTGTAGTTCTCAAGATACGAGAGGCGAATATCCGCAAAAGTGAAAGCATTGAAGGTGTGGCTGTCGCCGATTTCACCTTCCTGCGTTTTGTTTCCGGTCGGACCCAGGCCCGTATGCGTACCAGTTGGATCGCTGGCCCCGTTGTGGGGGTCCCAATAGGTGTAGCGCATAAACAGCGAGTCTTTCTGGTCGGGCGTAATGTCTCCCCGAACATTGTATTGCGTCTGGTACCCCCCGTAGGGCGCCGTGGCCGAGAAGTTTGTCGTGAAGGGCGTCTGCGTTACCCGCGCTTCATTTGGGGTCTCCAGTTCTGCGATGTTCTGGGCGGTGGAGTCAATGTGAGTTAACTGATTCTGGGGCAGCGGCTGGCCGGGCGTGCAGCCATACGACCCGATTGCAGGACAGTAGATAATCTGCGGATCGCCAGAGAAATCGCCCTGCAGCTCCTTTGTGGTTGGCACGGTCTCGCTCGAAGGCTGCGATGAAAGCAGCGACTCATGTTCCCAGGCAAAGAAGAAGAATGCCTTGTTTCTAAGAATTGGTCCGCCGAGGTTGGCCCCATACTGATTCTGGTGCAGCGGCGTCCTTCCCAGATTGTCGTGGTTGCTGAACCAATTGTTCGCGTCCAGATCCGTGTTGCGCACGTACTCATATGCGTTTCCGTGGAACCTGTTCGTGCCGCTCTTGGTAACGATCTGAACAACACCGCCGCCGTAACCGTCGAACTCCGGGCTTACGTTGCTGGTGGAAACGCGAAACTCCTGCACGACATCCTGGGTGGGAACGAGCGGATCCACATTGTTCTCGGCAATATTCTGCTCCATGCCATCGATAAAGAAGATGCTCTGACCGCTGAAGCCACCGCCGATCTGGTAGTTGTTGTAGGCAATTGCCTGCGTCTGCCCGTCGCCCTGATTGGACATGGTGCTACCCTGGGTTCCGCCGCCGGGCACCACACCAGGAATAAAATCGAGCAGATTGTTCACATTGCGCCCATTAAGCGGGGCTTCCACAACTTGCTCGCCCTGCACTACGCCGCCGAGCGAGGCGCTCTCCGTCTGCATCTCAGATTGAGCAGCGGTGACGACCACCGTCTCTCTTTGTGTGCCCAGCTTCAAGGCCACATCCAATCGCACTACGCCGCCAACCTGGACGTTGACTCCGCTTTGCGTGAGCGACTCAAAGCCCTCCTTTGTCACCGTAACGTCATACACGCTCGGCTTCAGGTTCACGAAGCTGTAATTACCGGACGCACCCGTTACCACGGTCTGGCTCGCATTGGTCGTCGTGTTCCTCAATACAACCGTGACACCCGGAACAATGGCGCCCGTGGGGTCGGTCACCAGACCCACGACAGACCCGTAGCTGGTTTGCGCGCGAGCGTTCACCGTGAAGGCGACGCAACTGAAAAACAGCAGCAGCAGAAACACTGCTGGATGCAGTCCCTGCAGGCTAACGAACCCATTAGCCCAGGATTTTATCGCCACGTTTCTTTGCCTCATCCTCATAAAGCCTCCAGTTTGCAATTTCTGTTTCCAAATTCCCATGCCGACCCACCCATGAACCAAAGCAAGACGACGTTGCGTGTGTGAGGGTCCGGACGCGGCATGTTAGCCAGCCGAAACCCATGAACTGACAACCCTCTGCCGAGGGCAGACGCTATTTGCCGCGCTGCCGAAATTCTTCTGCGCTTTGGAATCCCCGGAAACACACAACCGGGAATTGTGGCTTGTCAAGTTCGAACGAAATGGTAGATATTGTATTAGCACTTGTCAATAAAAAAATGTTTGACATGTATTTGCAAATTCTGCTAACTTGTAAATACATTTATTGCAATTGTTGATGAGAAACGGGTTACGATCCTCGCACGGAAAGCAAGTAGGAGCCATGTCCGGCAATTTCTGTTGAGCTGCAGATCAAGAGACGGCGAGTTGATAGACATACTTGGCCGAGCACGATCATACTGGTCACGCTCGACAGGAGTGAGGAAAGATGGCAGATAATCTCGAACTTGAGTCCCTCAGTGGAGCCCCCAAGTACAAGCAGATCTATACCCGCCTGCGAAGCGCGCTGGCGAACCGCGATTTTGCGCCAGGCGATAAGCTGCCGAGCGAGAACGAACTCGTCGAGCAGTTCGGCGCCAGCCGTCCCACGGTCAGCCGCGCCCTGGCTCAACTGGAATCGGAAGGCCTCGTCGAGCGCAAAGCCGGTTCGGGCACTTTTGTCCGCGCAGAAAAAAACATTGAGAATTTTGTCCTGGGCCTCTTGATCCCGGACCTTGGAGTAACCGAGATCTTCGAGCCGATCTGCCGCGGCATTTCCATCGAGCGCACGGGGCCTTCTCACGATTTGTTGTGGGGGGCCACGCTTTCTCCCGGCGCATCGGTCGAAGACCAAGCCCAGCAACTTTGCGAATACTATCTGCAGAAGAAAGTCTCGGGAATCTTCTTTGCTCCGCTGGAGCTTACCGCGAGCAATGACGAGATCAACCGCCGCATTACGAGCGCCATCGGTGAGGCGCAAGTCCCGATTGTTCTTCTTGACCGCGACCTTTGCGCGTATCCGCAGCGCAGCAAGTACGATCTGGTGGCCATCGATAATCGCCGCGCCGGATTCACCATAACCTATCATCTTCTGGAGCGCGGTGCCCGGCGCGTTGTATTCATTGCCCGGCTTAACTCTGCGCCCACCGTCGCTATGCGCACCGCTGGCTTTTTCGATGCCATACACGCCTTCGCGGATCGGCAAGCCGCCGGATGGACAGAGTTCGGGGATCCCGGCGATGATTCTCTGATTCGCGCCATCCTCTCCCGGCATCATCCGGATGCATTTGTCTGCGCCAACGACTACACTGCGGCGCGCTTGATGACATCATTGAACACGCTCGACGTCAACGTGCCTTCAGAAGTGAAAGTGACGGGCTTCGATGACCTGCGGTATGCCAGCCTTCTGCAAACTCCGTTGACCACGATTCATCAGCCCTGCCTCGAACTTGGAGCTGCCGCGCTGACGGCTATGTTTGCCCGCATTGCACACCCCACGATGCCCGCTTGCGATTACCTTCTCGACTTCAAACTCGTCGTCCGCCAATCGACGGCTTTGTCAAACCCCAACGATCCAGAAGGTAAGTCGTTGGCGAAAAAGAACAACGCGAAATGATTTGCGCGCAATAGACTGAGCCGCATTGCAGTCAATGATTGGCGGGAAAGTTGAAGGGATTTCAAAAGTGAAGATTCTTAGTTTGGGCGAAGTCTTATGGGATGTGTTTGTCGAAAAGGAGTACCTCGGAGGGGCACCCCTTAATTTTTCGGCGGTATCGCAGAGGCTGGGAAACACGGCCGCGGTACTGACCGCCGTCGGCAAGGATGAACGTGGCATTCGGACGCTCAAGGCCATGCAGGATCTCGGCCTGACAACGGAGTTTGTGCAGCGAGTGAGCGAGCGGCCTACGGGAACCGCGATTGTCTCCACCGGCAGCGATGGAAGTACGGTCTTCACCATTGACCGGCCGGCGGCGTTCGATTGCTTGACGGTCGACGCTGCGCTCCTCGCGCGCGTGGTTCGATTTGCGCCCGATTGGCTTTACTTCGGAACCCTCGCGCAGGCAAACCCGCACATGGAGACGACGCTTCTGCGCCTGGTGGAGAATCTCCCCAATACGCGGTGCTTCTACGACGTGAACCTGCGCTCCGGCCACTGGACCCTGGCGCTTGTCGAGAAGCTTTCCGCCGTCGCCGATGTTCTGAAGCTCAACCACACCGAGGCCGAAATACTTTATG
>Ga0224530_1001139_pt1 | contig 14823 bp, 9 predicted proteins | sample CBST75metaG_FD_179873 | JGI IMG/M metagenome (GOLD analysis project Ga0224530, IMG submission 179873) | Peat soil microbial communities from Stordalen Mire, Sweden - C.B.S.T75 | ecosystem: Environmental > Terrestrial > Soil > Wetlands > Peat | place: Sweden: Norrbotten County, Stordalen Mire...
TGGCCGAAAAGCAGGTTTCTTGCCAAAGACTCGGTTCAAACCCGCTGGTCAACGATCAAAATGCCGGGCCAGAGGAGAAAATCCCCTTTTCCACCTGCCGGTTGGGGGATTTTGCAAGAGGCTCAATAGGAATCAATTTGAACTGATGTTAGCCAGGTTCAATCGGCAGTCCAACATGGTTAGCAAGCGCGAGCAGCCGAACTGGACTGTCACCAAGATGGCTGACGAAGGTGCGTCGAGCCCATTTATGGCGCGACTGTTCCTAAACATACTTGACCTACGCAAGTCAGCTTTGCAGTCGAAATCAGAGCTCGACGCCTTCGATAAACCTTATGAGTTGGTGTTGATGTCGAGTATTACTGTGAGGGACCTTGCACGTGAGATCAACGATCTGATTGCAGATCACCGATCAAAAGTGGAAGGAGGCATAGGTGTTCGTATCGAAGGCCGTGTAGTGCATGTAGACGAACCTATTGACAAGGAACTTCGTCGGCTGGTGGAGTCATTCCTCAATTCGTCGAATCGAGTGATGTTTACAGGAATGAAGGAAGCGGCGAAGGCGCTTGGTCTCGGCATTACGTTTTTTTTCAAGAATGAATCGACTTTTACAAACGGTGTTACCGCATTGGATGGAAGCGACCCCAATCTCGCCGCGTATTGTTGGAAGGCAAGAATATGGGCAGATATGCTCAATTCGGTCCGTAATGACATGGAACACAACTTCTGGTCATTGCCAAGAGTGCAATACAAGATTGAGCAAGGCCGTGTCGTCATGATCGAGCCCGAAATCATGGGACGCCCCGGATCCAACTTCACCAATTTTGTGAAGGATAGAATGCTCTGCTTCGTCGAGGAAATCTGTGTTCACGGATTGCAAGGTAGGATGCCCGAAAGTATTTCAGTGACAGAGATTCCTGTGCAAAAGAGGGCTTTCGAGCGAGCAGAACGTTTCAGGTTATGTACGTCTGGAGGCGGAATGCCTTTGTGGGAGATCGAGTATCACGAGACCACCTTCGATGAAACATAGTTATGTAACCACAGCGTCTGCAATTCGTCGCTGTAAGACGCTACCTTTCAGCGATTTTCCACAATAAGTGCAACTTCAGTGGGGACATCTGCTGCACACCGTAGTGGTGTGGTTAACCAATGCCAGCCAGATGATCAGCACGCATTCGCGTGGGCGCATTCATTGCGGTAAGATGACTATATCGTTTAGCTCGAAGCCACCCTTCGCGATAACAGCGTCGCGCGCTACAGCTACGTCTGGCACGAAAAATACGACGGCCAAGTCCCTCACCGCTCTCGAACAACAGACATAATAAAGCCGACGCGTGCGACCGAGGACCGAATCCTTACCCGCGGCGATGTTCTCTTGATCCGTGTCGGAGAGAGGCTCTAAGCCGAAATACTTGCCGTATGAAAAGAGGTTGTAATCACTCTCGGCATCGTCGAGTACTACCAATACACGTTGAAACTGTGCACCCTTGATTCCTTGCTGTGTTTCAAACGGCGATTCGTTGGTGATATATCGTCTATAGCCCAACATTTGGGCTGCAGGGGCGACCAGCAGCGCGGTTAGGGCAACGAACTCCGGATTGTCCTCGTTCGCATTCATCGCTTCGCCAAGGTACGGCAAGAAGCGTTCGTCCAAATCCAGAAGCTCCGTTTCGCTGATGAACTCCAGCACTTGGCGAACGGTAATCCCCCCACCGGTTTCCAGCATTGTGCTTAGAGAAGCGACGTTTTGTTTAAGAGCCCCGAGGACAGCCGCCACATTCTGTCCTTTGAGACGCTCTTCGGTCAGACGTGGGCAGTTTGCCCGCAGAATCGAAATCACTTCAAATTCGTTTCCAGCCTTCGCCGCAGCCACCAAGGGAAGAATCAAGTTCATGAACGGTCGCACGGCCCAGATGGTACCGTCCCTTAGGCCTTCTTTGAAGCCGGGCACGCCGTTGTCATTGAGTGCAGCGAAAACTTCCTCAAAGCCAAGTTGCCGGGCGGCGATGCGATGCACCAAAACCAAAAGACGCACGTCACCGGACTCTTCGTCACTTTGCCAAAGCGGATCACCGCTCACCTCGCTCATCCACGCCCGTACCCGTGCGAGGCACCCTGGACGATTGACGCCCGAGTTTGGAAAAAGGAAAAGCTTCGCCGATCCTGCTGGCGTTTCCACCGGCGCACCATTTTCGAACCGCTGACCAGGCACTTGGTGTAAGCCGTCGTCTTCCGCTCGGATGGTATTGATGACATTGAGAACGTTCGTTGGACAGCGGAAATTCTCAGGTTTGGTGATGGTTACCCAGTTTTCGCCTTCCGGGATGGCGCCTGCGCCGGTCTGATAAATCTTCTGCATCGGATCGCCGAAGAATCCCAAGCAGAATCGGCCTGCATTGGCTTCCGCAATGAGCTTTAAGGCGGTGACGACATCTGGATTGGTATCTTGGCTCTCATCGACAAAAAAATAGGGAAATCGTTGCGCAACGAGAGTTCGCAAAAGGGGACGACTGCTGATGAAAATCGGTCCCATCTTCAACACATCATCGTGCCCGAGAATCCCCGATTCATATTTGCTGCCGGTGCCATAAGTGAACTTAGGCACCGCCGCTATTAGCGCAAGCTGCCTGCTGTAACGAGCAATATCGTCAGCAGCTTTTGCTTTCGTCCTCGCCTGGGTGCGAGGATTGTCGATCTTTGTCTGTTCCTTTGCAACTTTTTCGGTAATTCTTCCAGTGACCCATTGCCGAATGTCGACTTGAAAAGACTGCACGAGAGACCATAGAAAGCTGTGGATGGTCGACACATGAAGGAGCGGCGTGTCGCCGACATCGTCCCGAATTTCATCGACCGCGACTTCCGTATAAGTAACACAGGCTATTTTCTGTCCAAGCCGCTTCAAATCCTTGCCCTTCGAGATGTCCAGGTGAGCGAGCGCTTTCACGAGCGATGTTGTTTTGCCCGAACCGGCACCTGCGACCATGATGAAGCTGCGTTTTGGCGTTTGATCAAGACAGGTGCGTAGCGACACATCGGCTTCTGTGTCCGGACTTCCGATGCGTTTGGTCATGCCTCAACCTCGGAAACCGCAGGGGCGACATTTTCGAGTTCTCCGGGAGTCGGTTGCCCCAGTGTTGGCGGAGGGACTTCGACCGGAAAGATAAGCTTCTCCAGCCATTTTAGACCTTCCTCGATATAGCGCGGCACGGCCCAGGACCTAGGGTCCTGTCCAAGCAGAGCGAGCGCGAAATCGGTCTTCTTGAAATCGGTTCGCTTGATCCTCTTGTGAATGCACTCGAACAACTGCGTCAGTGTCTTGGTGTCGTTCCGCCGGATGCGCAAGCCCAAATCTTGGCGGTCCGTGTGTTGGCACCATTTCAGATTTTGTAGCGCGAACGCTTCCTCTAAAGTGCGACCAATCATGGGTACGGGATCGCTGTTCCATGCCACGGGAACAGCATTTTGATAGGCAACACGCACCGTTGCTAAGCTCGTCGCTGTAGGCACCTGGACCAAATCACCTTCAGCCGCACTGATCAGCGACGCAATCGTCGTATGTCCGGGCAGCCAAGTCTTGAGAGTGTAATTAGAGGTGACAGCGTCAGCGGTCAATACCGGACACGCTTTTCCCGAAAGCGCAGGCTCGTCCTGTTCTTCAGTCTCTTCTGGTTCCTCGGCTTCGGGTGCTTGCTCTTGATCTGTAGCCTCGGCGGCTCCTGTGGCTTCCACTGCTGCGGTAGGTAGCGGGGCTGTAACACTGTCGAGATCCGTCACGATGAGTGTGGTTAAACCGAGGAATTCGATGAGTGTCCTGAATCTGTAAGCAAAGGCGCCGCCGACTTCGAGGATCGACAAACAGGCCGAGCGCAGTTGCGGCGCGGATTTCTCGATCATCAGAGGTATCAACAGCCTCTCGACATTCCCTTCTACAAGAATCGCAGCGTCGGAGAAGAATAGATCGCAGTGAGTGAGCTTTAGATAGCGTTCAAGGAAATCGCGCGTTCCGACTTCCGCAGCATCATAGAAGAGAGACAGGTTGAGTACTTCGCTCGTCTGGTCCGTGGCGGGCGCCGAACGGCGGAAATATCTGACTGGTCTGAAGCCACGCTCGTACAGTATGTGCGCGGAGCGGAGCGTGTCAACGAGTTTGAGACAGGTGGCGTGAGAGTTTAGTGTAGATTTCTCTCTGTCGCAGTTGTTATTGGCGGGTTGATCCAGACCGCAGTGGGTTGTGGTGGGTGCATTGGCTTGGCGTGGGTGAAGCGTTCCGGGTTCCGAGCATAGGCTTGATCGAGCACATTTTGCCGCTGCTCGATGATCTCTGATGCCATGCCATAGTGCAGCATATCCGGTGTCAGCAGCGCTATTCCGCTGTGATGGTGCTCGTGGTTGTACCAGGGAAAGAAGCGCTGACAAAAGGCCCGTGCGTCCTCGATGGAACCGAATCGGTCGGGGAACTCGGGCCGATACTTGAGAGTTTTGAACTGGCTCTCTGAATATGGGTTGTCGTCTGAGACGTGGGGCCGGCTATGGGTTTTGGTCACGCCCAGATCGGCCAGCATCAGCGCCACCGGCTTGGAGGTCATCGAGGTTCCGCGATCCGCGTGTATGGTCAGAGAGCCTGCGGCGATGCCTTGTTTCTCGCAGGTTGCCACGATCAGCCGCTTGGCCAGTTCGGCAGTTTCGCGGGGAGCTACCATCCAGCCCACCACGTTGCGGCTGAATATATCGAGGATGACGTAGAGATGGAAGTAGGTCCATTTGGCTGGACCCAGCAGTTTGGTTATATCCCAACTCCAGACTTGATTGGGTCCGGTGGCTAGCAGCTCCGGCTTAGTGTACTGCGGATGCCGAAGTTGGTTGCGACGCTCCTTCAGCTCACCGCTTTCAGCCAGGATGCGATACATGGTCCGTATCGAGCAGAGATATATGCCTTCATCGATCAAAGTGGCATAGACCTCTGCCGGAGCCTTGTCACGGAAGCGCTCCGAGTGCAGATGATCGAGCACAGTCTGCCGTTCAGCAACAGTGAGAGCCCGTGCCGGCGTGGGACGTATCCGGCGCGGAGCAGACGGCAGCATACGCCGATAGAGCGATGCACGCGGCACTCCGAGGGCACGGCAGGCGACCGCTTTGCCGACGCTATCACCCAGTTCCAATGTGGCGCTCATCAGTTCTCCTCGTCGATCTGGATGTTCGGAATCGGGTTGCCCAACAGCACAGCCACTTTTTTTTGAACTTCGATGATCAACTCGGCGTTTTTCAGTTTCTTCGTCAGGCGAGTAACGTCGGCCTGCAGGTCGCGGTTCTGCTTGACCAGCGGGCTGACCACGATCTTGGGGCCGCGCTTCTTGGGCGTGAGGGCATCGAGCTCTCCTTGTTTGCGTTGCCGCCTCCACGTGCCCAAGTGCGAAGAGTACAGACCTTCACGGCGCAACAAGGCGCCAATCGCGCCGGAGTCCTGAGCGGCATCGGCCTGGTCGAGGATCGAGCGTTTATACTCGGCGGTGAAATGACGGCGAACTGGACGGGCGACCACTTCAGAATCGGGAACCGGAGACCGGAGGGCCGGCGCCGTGGCGCCCGCTGCGTTGGCAGCTTCTCCGCTACGCTCCGAAGCTGCCAACGCAGCGGAGGAACTGATTGCCTTGCTTGTGCTCATCAAAGTGAGATTTCTTTCCCCGCCCTACAGTAATTGTTGTGGGTCTACTTGTCTCACTGATGTTGGCACAGAGGGGAGTGCGTTGTCACGACGAACTGGCTTCGATACACAACCGCATCGTCACCCGTGATCTTCAAAATATCCTGAACCTTACGGATGAAGACCTGTTGAAGTTGCGCATGGAGATGTACTTCAGGTTCTTCGATGAAGACAAGGTGCAAAGGCGGACGGTCCTCTTCGATGTCCATCCACTGCGTATGATGGTCGAGAAGCTCGACTACCATGTAGATAAGGTTCTTGAAACCGAGGCCGTTATACCGATCTGGCAACGTGAGCTGCTCATCTGCATCGGGATTTAGAACGTAGAAGACCTTCGTACTCTCATCGTTACTGCTCATCAAAGCCACGGGATTGAGAGCCGTCTTGATGACCAGTTCAGGATTGGCAAGGCCCGGGTATCCGAGCTGGCTCAGGCGTTCGAGCGTTGGTGCGAAAACCTCAGCCAGATGTTTGTTGAGCAGAGCTTCGGATTCCGATAGAGCGCGTATTGCTTCGTGGTCGTCTTCACGCTTTTTAAGATTGCGACTATAAAACCTGCTGAGGTGGCGCGAAAGATCTTCTGCCCGGTATCCTCCAGCCTTGTCGGATAAATGACGTTGGGCGTTCAGAACGTCGATGCGCAACAATCGTCCGAGAACGTCTTTACCACTGCGACCCTTTTCTGGCGTGAGAAGTTGAGGTTTGTAATCTGGGTCGTTTTCGACATACTTGTCGTCGAACTGAGCACGGTCAAGGACGTAATACCGTAGCTCGTATTCGGCTCTGAGCACCTTGTCTTCGAGATAATCCGTCATTTTGCGTGGCAACGGATGATAGGCCGGCGTGTTGCCGGTAGTAGGCCGCGCGTTGGCAGCGGCTATAGCTTTCGCTTCCAGAAAACGTTTGCGAAGACCCGCTTCGTCCTGTGGGGCATATTCAATTCGAAGACCTACTTCCGTGCCGGTCCACTCAAGGCTCGGCAGGAGATCTAGGACACGGTGCAGGTCGCTCTCCTGAATGGCGAACCATAGGTCGAGACTCATACGCGAAGGCGTGACACCTTCTTCGCCCTCTCCGAAGGCGTTTAAGGCACCCCAGCAAGACGCGTTGAAGTCATGGATTGTGAAGTGATCGCCCCGTTCGGGATTCGCAAAAAGCTGCAATGCATGAGCGGTTGAGGTCTTGCCGCTGTTGTTCGCACCTACCAGAATTGAAATATCGCCGTCGAGATCAATTAGGACAGACTTGAGGCGGCGGAAATTAGTGATTCGCAAGGCGGAAATGTACATTGTTCAGTACCTTCAAGCTTTCAACTATTCGGATGGCACTATTATGTCACCTCAATGTGCAGCCCCTTGCCAGCTTCGTTGAATCTGCAAAAGTGAAACCGCATCGGACGTTGGTTTTATGTGGGGTTAATGTGCGTGGCATCGCTATAGCTCAGCAGCGCCAAGTTTTCTTGCCGTGCGTGGTTGGCACCGTAACTAGGCAAATCCGCATATCCGCTGTAGTTGGGTACGAATGGCACCTAAAAAATGGGTTTGGATGAAGGGATTCCTTACCTGCGGGTGTCAATTGTCGACAGGCCAAGTCACTCATCAGGCTGGATTTACGCTGTGAACCTCAAATAGATCCCCTGAAACACCGATGGAGCCGGAGATTTGGCCTGGCAGGAAAATGGTTTGAGGCACGGCTTAGTGGACCGGACTTCTGCTGTGGCTGGTTTCGCTCTTTTGACCTGTCCGCAACCTCTGCCTGTGGACAGAGGTCTGTAACCAAAAAGCAGAGGTCGATGAGGGTGCTGACGAGGGTGCTGAGAGTTTGCCTACCGATTTTTATAAGGACTTAGAGTGCTTTTGTTTGCCATCAGTGCCCATAGTTTCAATGGGTTACGATCAAAATCACTTCTGTCACGGCAGAGGGCGCAGCCAACATCCCAGTATTGATCCCGGGAGCGCCTCAGGGTCCAGAATAGATTGAAGCCAGTCGGAAGGATGGTCGCTGTTAGGAGCGCGCGGCGAAACCTCCTCTTGATTGCAGGGTAGTTTCCGCTTTCCTCCAGATCGGGCTTTGATCAACCGATCAATTTTCGAGGCGCGACGTAATCCCACTCAACACCTTTATACTGTCACGAGTTGCCCAAAGCAGTAGATCCCATACGCCTGTTACAGCCAAAGCAAAGATGACGTGGACTTTACACGTGAGCAAAGAGAGCCGCATGAATAGGAAAGACCTCAGCGAGCGAGATATTTGTTCCAAATTCATCACGCCTGCCATCGAACGGGCTGGCTGGGACCCGATGCTGCAAATCCGCGAAGAAGTGTCCTTTACCAAAGGCAGGATCATCGTGCGTGGCAAGCTCGTATCGCGTGGCAAAGCCAAACGTGCCGACTATATTCTCTATTACAAGCCCAATATCCCCATAGCCATCATTGAGGCTAAAGACAACAACCACAGCGTCGGCGACGGAATGCAGCAGGCACTCGGCTATGCCGAAACGCTCCAGATTCCTTTTGTTTTTTCCTCCAACGGCGACGGTTTCCTCTCCCATGACCGCACCGGCAACAGCGACGAAAAGGAGACCAACCTCACGCTGGATCAGTTTCCGTTGCCCTCGGAACTGTGGGAGCGGTACCGGTCATGGAAGGGACTGACCGCGGACGAGGAGAAGATTGTCCTTCAGGACTACTTTGACGACGGCAGCGGCAAATCCCCGCGCTATTACCAGTGCAATGCCGTAAATGCCGCCATCGAAGCCATTGCCAAGGGGCAGGACCGCATTCTGTTGGTCATGGCCACCGGCACCGGTAAAACCTATACGGCCTTCCAGATCATCTGGCGACTATGGAAGTCCAAGCGCAAGAAGCGCATTCTCTTTCTGGCTGACCGAAACATCCTCGTCGATCAGACGATGGTCAATGACTTTCGCCCCTTTGGCGCTGCCATGGCAAAGCTCAGCACGGATGCCAAAACCATCGAGCGGGCAGACGGCTCTGAGGTCCAACTCACCACCGCCGTCGACAAGAAGCGCCGCATTGACACAGCGTACGAGGTCTACCTAGGGCTCTACCAAGCCATCACCGGCCCGGAGGAGCGCAAGAAACTCTACCGCGAGTTTTCGCCGGGGTTCTTCGACCTCATCGTCATCGACGAGTGCCATCGCGGCAGCGCTGCCGAGGATTCGGCATGGCGCGAGATTCTCGACCACTTTTCTGATGCCACCCAAATAGGTATGACGGCAACACCAAAGGAAACCGCCTACGCTTCCAACATCACCTACTTCGGCGAGCCGGTTTACTCGTACTCACTCCGCCAGGGCATTCAGGACGGGTTCCTTGCTCCTTATAAGGTCGTCAAGGTTCATGTCGATGTGGATATCGACGGATACCGGCCCGAGCCTGGCAAGACCGATCGCGATGGCGAAGAGGTGGAAGATCGGCTCTACAACACGAAGGACTTCGATCGCACCCTGGTTATTGACGACCGCACCAAGTTGGTTGCGGCCAAGGTTACGGACTTCCTGAAGGAAACCGGCGACCGCTACCAGAAGGCCATCATCTTCTGCGTCGATGAAGAGCACGCCGCTCGTATGCGCAGCGCACTGGTCAACGAGAACCAGGACATGTGCAATGAGAACCAGCGTTATGTCATGCGCATCACCGGCAGTGATACCGAAGGCAAGGCGCAGTTGGGCAATTTCATCGATCCAGAGTCAAAGTATCCGGTGCTGGTCACCACCTCGCGCCTGCTTTCGACTGGCGTAGACGTACAGACTTGTCGCCTCATCGTTATTGATCGTACAGTCGGCTCCATGACCGAGTTCAAGCAGATTGTTGGACGCGGCACACGCGTCCATGAGGATACGAAGAAGTTCTACTTCACCCTCATCGACTTTCGGGGCGCGACCAACCACTTTGCCGACCCGGGCTTCGATGGCCCGCCGATTGTCGTTTACGAACCTGGCGAGGATGACCCCATCGCCCCGCCAGAGGATGTGCCGCCGCCCGGCGATGAGGAAGATCCCATTCCGCCCGAGCCCGGCGGCGACGAGGTAATCATCGACGGCGAACCGCCCAACATCGATCTGGACCCCGGCGGAGTCCCGCGGCGTAAGGTCTATGTCGATGGAGTCGGCGTGACCATCGTTGCCGAGCGCGTCGAGTACCTCGATGAAGATGGCAAGCTCATCACCGAAACCCTGCGCGATTTCACCAAGAAGGCCCTGAAGCACCGCTTTTCCAGCCTCGACGATTTCCTCCGGCGCTGGAAATCTGCTGACCGCAAGCAGATCATCATAGATGAACTTGCCAACGAAGGCCTGTCCCTCGATCCATTGGCCGAAGAAGTCGGCAAGGATCTGGACCCCTTCGATCTCATCTGCCACGTCGCCTTTGACCAGCCTGCCCTCACCCGTCGCGAGCGGGCAGACAACGTGCGCAAGCGCGATGTCTTCACCAAATACGGTCCCCAGGCCCGCGCCGTGCTGGAGGCCCTGTTGCAGAAATATCAGGATCAGGGCATCATCGACTTGGGTGACCCGCGAGTCTTGCAGATTCCGCCGCTCAACGCGATGGGAACACCTCTCCAACTCATCAAGGAATTCGGGACGCGCGCGGCATTCGACGCCGCCGTCCAGGAACTCCAATCAGCCCTCTACCAGAAGGTAGCTTGACCCATGTCTGTTCGCAATACTGTTAAATCCATTCAAGACATCATGCGCCAGGACTCCGGCGTCGATGGCGACGCCCAGCGCATCTCTCAGCTCTGCTGGATGTTCTTCCTCAAAATCATTGACGATCAGGACCAGCAGCTTGAAATGCTTGAATCCGGCTACCGCTCGCCCATTCCAGCCAATCTGCGTTGGCGCACCTGGGCCGCCGACCCGGAAGGCATCACCGGTGACGAGTTGCTCGGCCTCATCAACGACGAACTCTTTCCGCAGCTCAAGGAACTCTCCGTGGCCGGCAAGCAGGGCGACCGCCGCCGCGTTGTCCGCGATGTCTTCGAAGATGCCTACAACTACATGAAGTCCGGCCAGCTCCTGCGCCAGGTCATCAACAAGATCAATGAGGTCGATTTCAACAACCTCGTCGAGCGCCAGCACTTCGGCGACATCTACGAGCAAATCCTCAACGACCTGCAAAGCGCGGGCAACTCCGGCGAATACTACACACCCCGCGCCGTTACTGCCTTCATGGTGGACCGCATTGACCCGCATCCCGGCGAAACCCTGCTCGATCCCGCCTGCGGCACCGGCGGATTCCTCACCTGTTCCATTCGCCACATGCGCGAGCACTACGTGAAGCGGGTCGAGGACGAAGTCAACATGCAGGTCGCGCTGCATGGGGTTGAGAAGAAGCAACTGCCCCACATGCTCTGCGTCACCAATATGCTCTTGCACGGTATCGAGAACCCCAGCTTCGTCCGCCATGACAACACGCTGGCCCGGCCCTACATCAGCTATACGCAGTCGGAACGCGTGCAGATCGTCCTCACCAATCCGCCCTTTGGCGGGCGCGAGGAAGACGGCATCGAGAGCAACTTCCCCAATCACTTCCAAACCCGCGAGACCGCCGATCTTTTTCTGGCCCTGATTATCCGCCTGCTCAAGTCCGATGGCCGCGCCGCCGTAGTCCTGCCCGATGGATCGCTCTTTGGCGAAGGCGTCAAGACGCGGCTGAAAGAACATTTAATGGAGGAGTGCAACCTGCATACCATCGTCAGGCTGCCCAACAGCGTCTTTCGGCCCTATGCCAGCATCGGCACCAATCTGCTGTTCTTCGAGAAAGGCACGTCCACCAAGGAGATCTGGTTCTACGAGCACCATGTGCCCGAGGGCCAGAAGGCCTACTCCATGACTCGGCCCATCCGCATCGAGCACTTCAAGCCCTGCATGGATTGGTGGGGTGGAAAAAAACGTAAAGGCCGCGTCGAGACGGAAGTTGCCTGGAAGGTGACCGCGGACGAGGTGAAGGCGCGTGGTTACAACCTGGACTTCAAGAACCCCAACACCATCGCGGATGAATACGCCGCGCCCGAGGCGCTGCTGAAGAAACTCGACGATGCGGAGACCAAGGCCGCCACTCTGCGCGACCAACTGAAGACCATCCTGGCCGAGGCTTTGCTGCGATGAATGCCGAACTACTCCTCGCCCATTATGACCGCATCAGCGATGCACCGGATGCCGTGGCGCGTCTGCGCAAATTCATCCTAGATCTTGCTGTGCGCGGGAAGCTCGTTCAATCGTCACCAGAACGAACTCCTATACCAAAGTCCAGCGAAACGCCTGAAAATGGAAAATCAGCCACGTTTCTAGACGGCTCCCGACAGGATTGGATCAGGGGGACCGTAGGGCAGTTCCTCAACTTTCAGTATGGCAAAGCACTTCCTGATCATTTAAGACAAGAGACTGCTCCTGTTCCTGTCTTTGGATCGAACGGAATCGTGTCATATACCACAACGGGTCTTTCCAATGTTCCAGCGATTATTATTGGACGTAAAGGATCTGCTGGAGCGCTCAACCTTTGCAACGGACCATCATGGACCACTGATGTCGCATACTTTGTTGAGCCTCCCTCGAATTTCAATATCCGCTACCTCTTCTTCGCGCTGCTTACCTTAGACTTGGACAAGCTTGGTAAGGGAGTGAAGCCTGGATTAAGCCGCGCCGATGCATACCAACTTCCTTTGGATATCCCTCCTATCCAAGAGCAAGAGCGAATAGTCGCCAAAGTCGATGGACTGATGGCGTTGTGTGATCGCTTGGAGAAGGCGCAGCGCGAGCAGGAGACCCGCCGCGAGCAGCTCACCGCATCTGCACATCATCACGTGAACAACGGTGAAGACGCGGATGGGCTGCGCACCCATGCCCAGTTCTTCATTGGCCATCTCCCGCGCCTCGCCAAACGTCCCGACCAGATCAAGCAACTCCGCCAAACCATTCTGGATTTGGCTATACGTGGGCTTCTCACCCGAAACGTGAATGATGGAGACGGAACATCTCTCCTGCCAGCATCGGAGGTCTTCGAGCGGAGAATTAGCTTTCCTTCCACTTGGTCAATCCAGACACTCTCCGAGGTTGCTTCAATAATTGTGGACTGCCCTCACTCAACTCCGCATTGGACAATTGCTGGAAAGATATGCGTAAGAACAAATCAGTTTCGTCCCGGCTTCCTGAACCTCACAGATGTTCGGTATGTAAGTGAATCAACATACATTGAACGAATCGACCGCCTCAAACCAATCGAGAACGATATTTTGTACAGCCGTGAAGGGGGAATCCTTGGAATTGCTTGCAGAATCCCTCCAAATACTGAACTCTGCCTCGGACAAAGAATGATGTTGATTCGGTCAGGCAAGAAGGCAATTCCTGCTTACCTCGAACTGGTACTTAATTCCCCTTTGGTTACGAGCCTAGCGGCAACGAAAACCACAGGCGGAGCAGCACCGCGAATTAATGTAGCAACGGTAAAGGCATATCCCATACCCATTCCGCCATTAGCCGAGCAGCACCGCATCGTCGCCAAGGTCGGTGAACTGATGACCTTGTGTGACCAGTTGGAAGCCAGCCTGAATACAGCGCGGACCGAGACCAGCCGCCTGCTGGAGTCGGTGCTGCACCATGCACTCGAAGCATCGGCCTGAACCTCATCGCCCCAGTCCGCCGCGGTGGTAACTTTTTCTTTCCGTCGAGGAGCGATTCATGGTTCTCAACGATGTGCTCGGCAAGGATGCCCGCATCTGGGTGAAGTCGGAATGGGGACCAGCGTCGGAGGATTGGCCTGCGGTCTCCTTTTCCAAGCGCTCCGTTGGGGATTACCTGCGCAAAGAATTCGTTCCCGGTCGCGATGCGATCCTCTACATTGGCATCAGCAATCCGGCTACCACGGGAAATCCAGCACATCGGCAGCGACTGCTTTCCGCCGTCAACATTGAGCCGAAGCAGTTGCTGGAGACGCGCGATTGCATCCCGGCAAAGAGCTGGGAAGAATCGCAAAATCAGTTTAGAGGCCGCTGGCTTTGGTCCATGCCAGCTTTGGGCATTTGGGACTTCGATGATCTTCCACTGGCTCACGGCATTCTGCCAGCCACATACCGCCAGCTCGGCCTCATCGTCAATCGCGGCAATGTGGTGGAGGTTGTTCCAGAAGAGAAGAATGCTGTCCTTGGTCTTCCGGTTCACCCCATTGAGTTCGAACCACCGCGAAAAGCGAAAAGCTTTGGCGCACGCGCCATTCTCGACCTGAACATCGAGATCCGCCGCGAGATCGGCAGAATGGTGGGAAATATTCTTGGCCGAGTCAACGCCAGTGGCACCGAACGAACATCGGTGAGTCCGATCCGCACTACGAGCGAATCCAGCTTGCACATCCTGCTGGGCCAGAAATGGCAGGAGCAGAAGGGGCGTTGTTTCTTGTGCCAGGGCCCGCTCTTGCCGGGGACCAAAAATCACATTCTGCAAGCATCCCCAGATCGCACGGACAGCTTGGACACTGCCTATAGCGACGCAAACATCCGAATCACGCACCTTGGCTGCAATCTCGCCAAGAACAATGTCAGTCTGACCGACTTTGAAGATTGGCTGGCTGTGGTCAGAGGCGAACTTGATGACGTTAATGGCAAAGACTCCTAATTCGAAGAGCCGCGCATACTGGACTAGGATTGGTGGTGTTCATTGTTCATGAAACAATCGTCGGAGATCTCAAGTTGATGCGCGTTCTCCATACAGCGGATTGGCACATCGGCCACACCCTTCGAGGGTACAGCCGAGAGTCGGAGCATCTCGCCGTCTTCGATCAGCTTGTAAAGATCGTCGCAGAGCGTGAGGTGGATGTCGTACTCATTGCCGGCGACATTTTCGATAGCCAGAATCCCTCCGGCGAAGCCCAACAACTCTTTTATCGAACGCTTGGCCGTCTACGTTCCGCAAGGCCGGGAATCAAGATTGTCGTGATTGCCGGCAATCACGACGCGGCCAGCCGGCTGGAGGCTCCGAGCGCCCTGTTGGCCACACTGGATATGCACGTTATTGGCAGTGTCCGCAGAGTCCATGGCAATGCCGTTGCCGACCGTCATCTCATCCCAATTCATGATGCGTCCGGCCAACTCTGTCTGAACATCCTGGC